>Ga0065711_1041702_pt1 | contig 15937 bp, 8 predicted proteins | sample Hoacrofraction12_FD_59098 | JGI IMG/M metagenome (GOLD analysis project Ga0065711, IMG submission 59098) | Hoatzin crop microbial communities from Cojedes, Venezuela - Epithelial fraction 12 v2 (version 2) | ecosystem: Host-associated > Birds > Digestive system > Esophagus > Crop | place...
GAGGCGCCCCGCCGCTCCCCCGACGGCCGGCCGGCGGCAGCCGCGGCTCTGGCCGCGCCGCGGGTTCTTAGCCGCGTTCTTGCTTTCCTGCTGCTCGTTCAATGATGCTGCTTTAATAGGAGGGTGCTTCAGCTGCTGTGCTAGTGGCGTGGACTGTGAAAAGTGTGTTACACGATCACATATTAAAAGTGCGTTAATTATTGATTGGATTGACTGGAGAGGAATGGGAGCCATCTCCCTTCTGCTGCCAGCTTTGCAGCTCTGGTTGTCTTCAGCAGGTGCAACAAATGAGCCAAAACAGTGTCTCCCATCCATCCCTCGACCCCCGTTTCTTGGCTTGCCTCTCCGAGTTCCCCCTCGGTGGGCAGTGGTCACAAGCACGGATCCTCGTTGCTTCACACACACGGCTGTCAACATTTGCGAGCGGTAAAATGTGCTGGAACGAGCGAGATACACAGTGTTGCTAACAGCTTTCTACAGAAGACAGAAGTCTCCTGGCTAACATATGCTTATTTAAAATATAAGAAAATGCAGTTAGAAGGGAAAATTTGCAAAGCCTGACTGCTTCATCAGCACTTCACGTAGGTGCTTGGCGGCTCTGTTTGCCCCCTGGCATTTACAACCAGGCCACAAACGCAGGGGGCAAGCCTTCAAGGAAAATCATGAACTTCTGGACCAAAGGTATGTATTCCTTGGTGGCAGGCAGAGGACAGGGAGCTCTGCTTCCCTCCAAAGTGTTCAAGTCTCACCTTGAGGCAGAGATGGCAGCGACAGTTCCTGTCTCCATCTGGGGCCACATTCCTGAGGGTAAGGAGGCATTCAGATATTCATGACACGCCTTCACACCATCCTGAAGTCTTTTAAGTACCATTGGCAGGACGTGTGCCACAACTGGGAAGCCCTACCCTGGGTTATATGTTTATATATAGTACATTTTTCCGCATTTTTGGATACTCCTCCCTGTTCTTCAGCTACTGCAGCCTTCTCAAAAGTAGTCTTTCTGCACTACGTCCAGTGGAGAAACCCCATCAGGGAGCCAAAAGGCTTTTGCTTAATCAAGGTATGATCCTTACAAGCTGCATAAGGACAGCCAAGGTATCCAAGAGTGGGTTTGAGGGAGATCAAAAGGAACGTCTCTGTGTAATCCTGATGCTCCATGCATCCCAGCAGAAGCCTTGCGTTCCCATCTCTGCTACAGAGTTCAGGATTTCAGACACATCAAGAGAGACCCATCAAAAGAGGGGAGAACACGAGATGCCGAATCAGAGTGCCCTTTTGCTTCACAGGAATGCGTATCTCTTAAGGTGTGGTCTGGCCTCTCCCAAATCAGTCAGGGATGGGATCTGAGCCTCAAAAATCTCCAAATAATTTTCTGGGCTACAGAGGAAAACTAGAAACAGGAACACATCATGGAGAGACCATTGCTGCAACTGAAACCAAACAAAGGAGTCTCCAGTTAACTGAACTGCATTACTGTTGTATCAATGCTTGACCAAAGGAAGTGAGGAGGAGCTCGTGTCTCAACAAATATCAATGGCTGAAACCTTTTGCTGAGTTTTATGTAAACTATGGGAGCAGCTGGAAATGATAGCCTTGCCGTACAGACAAACAAATAGGGAAAGAATCACACTAATTCTGCCTTACCAAAATTGATTCACCAACTCACAGGGCAGTGCGCTACCACAGAAAACTAATACAACATGTAAAAAAGACACACTGAAACACTTTCCACCCAGCATCACCCCAAGCAGTTCAGCACTCCAGGTCAGACTCTATAACAAACCCACTGGTTCAAGTTTTCCAGAAACGCTCCCTGCGAGACTCCTGAGAACAGCTGTCCCAGGTGTGCACCAAAAGGGTGTTGTCAAATGCCAGGGTGGCTACAGGGATGCAACAACGATCACTGCAAAAGTGTAAGTTATGCCACAACCTATTTCAGGCAATCAGCATCTCTGAAGGCATTTTTGCTGGTGGTGTAGACAGCTCCCAGGGATCTGTGGCAGCTTTCCAAGAATTTTAGATGCTAATTAGCATGGATTTGCAGTACAGTCTGTTCAGCAAATCCTAGTCTTCCTAAGTCCCAAGATGTGACTACTAATAGCATAAAGAGCCCGTGCCTACAGCCCTTACACCTTCCTACTGACATTGACTTGAATTGGAACCCTTCAGAAATCAGTGGGAGGTAAAAGTGTAGGGCTCAGCCCTAACTAACACGACCAGTATCTTCTCAAGCTCGGTGCGTATCTGCTCTTGAGCCGGTTCAAATGCCCAGTTTTCCACTACATTAGAAACATGTTACTGCGAAGTCTGGCTTTTCACGCTCTTGCACCTGCTTCTGCTTTGGTCCTCCTTTGCATTCACTTCCTAGAGGCGTTCATTTTTTCTTTATAAAATCAAGCTTAATGATTCAATTGATCTGCCAGATACTTAATTAAAAAAACTAAACATTTAACGAAACTTCTAGTCCTTTCTCTTAAGGGAACATGAGACTGAGGCTTTAAACAGCGTTTCTGCAGGTGTTGTACGAGGCGAGGTGCTCTCTCCACACTCCAAGCCTAACTCCAGCTACGTTGTCCTGCTGTTGCAGCACACATACTAACTTGAAACAAAGAAGGCTTTATGCCATCTACATTATCCAGAGATCTGGGATTCAGCTAGCAACTATTCTGCTCCCTCATTTAACAGTGATCCCAGCAGACAGCAACAATAAAAAAGGAAGCATTTTAACCGTGTTTTCTTCTCCAGACAAGCCTCCACTGAAGGGCAACGAAACCCAAGGCACAACCTACAAACCAAGGTAAACCCTGCGCAGTCACTGCTGCGCTAGTGCAGAGAAGCCAGAAGGGGGTAGGGTGAATTAAACAGGGGATCTATATCCTGCCTTCTGGGAATTCTTAAGTGAAACATTTTTTTCCGATGAATCACACCTTCACACCATCCTTTTATCTGCCACTCTATTTGCATTGCAAAGCATTTGGCTTCCTTCTAGTATTAGGGAAACTGGATAGCAGAGGAAAGATCATTGTCTATCTAAATCACTGTTCTGTTCGAGTGTTACATCAGCATATTATTTTAAATGTTAGGCCCATCATTTTGGTTTAGCAGGTACAAAATGTCTACACCTACTCTTGACAGAGCTGCAATATTTTTCTTAATTTCTTAGTTCCCACAGCTTGCTACACCTACTCCTTGAATATCATCAGAGTATGCCAGTAGAAATCTATTCAATTCCTATTCAGATTTATCCTAAATGGAAATATATGAAGATTTGTACTGGATGCATGGAAAAGAATTTGCAGGGCTTTTTCTAACTGACTTCTGCTTATTTTATTTTAAACTGAAAAGCAAACTGTTGTCATTGATTGCCACTGACTTTGATTATCATGACATATGACCACTATAGATTGGTTAAATGGGCAGAGGCTCTGGAATTTTGGGTGTTTACCTGAATGCTTACTGAAGCTAAAGCTAAGCTAAAAGGCAAAACTATCAGCCCCAGTAACTCATTTCTTCATTTTAGCCTGCTGAGGTCAGTTGAAGTCCTTCCATTCGCTTAGCTGGGCAGAAGGTCAACATGTGGTCCTACAAAACAAATTAAATATGTGTAACTACCTTACTGTCATGCACTTCTGCTTCAGTTTTGATTGGATAAGGTGAAAATTAATCATCTGGCCAACAATAGTGGGCTAAAGGCTAACCCTATCAAGGTGAAAGCAACAGCAAGAGAAAAGTTTGTGGGCTCCATTTCACCCAAGTGAGCAGTGTGAAATAGGTATCTTCTCTAAGGTAGTCACAGAGTCAGTCACCAAAGATGTCATCCTAAAACATGCAGGTGCCTAAATTACGAGGATGCATCATCCTTACCTTTCTCTGATAATTAGACACAAAGGCCAGAATAGCTGAAACTCTTATTATTTCAGATGTTCTCAGATTAATTTCACCCTGAGAGCTTGCTCATCAGCTGCTCAAGGTTTTTTAATATTCTGCAGTCCTCCTTCAACTGCTCTAGTGCTCCAGATGGCACCGGGGCCACATCTCTCTGCGATGCCATCAACAAAACATTAATACCAGGTGCTTCAATGAACTATTTGGTTGATTGTCGTATATTCCTGTAGGATTTCTAAAAGAAACTGTAACAGATGGAAAAAGCACAAGGAATTGTTTTTCCTTTTTCCAGATAAGAGTCCAGAAACTGGCTCCTCACAATACTCCTGATGTCAATCCCATCTTGAAATGCCTCCAGATTAAACTACTGTAGTCTCTTTCAATCACCACATATGAGATAAATGCACTGAAAATACATTTCATAACAGAAATAGTAAGTTACCAAAAAATCCATCCCCATGTGAATTTGGAAAACTGAGATCAATCCTAAAATCTTTACAAATCAAACTAAAAACTGCATGACTTTGAACTGCAGTTTGATGATCCTCTACGCCTTAAAGTTGCTCATGCACAAGTTATGAAGTGCGGTTAACTGAGGTAGATCAGTCACATGTATTCCTCTGTTTCTGCCTGGGAGACCAGGGGCACTGATTTTGAAGCCAATTCACATGTGGTCCCTATGTAAGTACAGAATGAACTCCATCAGAAATATCCCGTTGGCCAAGGATCCTCACAGGTGATTGATAGTTTCACTAAAAAGCCTTCCTCCATCTGAGAAGATAATTAATGTGGACACACAGTGTCTAACAAAGCATGAGTTTTGCAGCCTTTCCCTAAGTTTAGAAATTTAGATGGTCTCTCTTTTCTATGTGACTTCCTATCTCCACACAGTTGAAGGAATGGAATTATCTGTAACTCCTTTCAACATCAAAGCTGGTTGAAACTGGCTACTTGAATGTGTTGCTAATAGGGGGACATTTACACACAGAGAGAAATTATGGTCATATAAAAATACTACTGCTATGTAAACCCAGAGAGGTCCTTGCAGCTGCTCTATATTGAAGGGATGTTCAGTACGGAAAGGATTTCTTAGAGGCTCTACGTCGTCACTCCCTTACCATACCTTCATACCAGGGTTTCTCTGCTGGGTATACAGTCCTGCTTGGACTTCTTGTGCATTTACTGCAGGTGGCATCTGTTGTATAAAATATCCATCTGAGAAAGCTGCAGCCAAATGTTTGCTGGGTAGCCTGCTGATGAAGTCACTATTTTGTGTCATGGAAGAATCTACCTGGGCACTATATGTTCCAGTTTTAGGGTCAGGTCTTTTCTCCTAATTGATCTTGTACAGGCAAGTGAGAAGTCACTGGATCATTTAAACGGATTGCCATTTTGAATTTGAAACAGGGAGTAAGTGTGCTGAGAATATCACAAATCTAAAGATAAACTCCTATATGAGAAAATAATGACAGAAAATTGCCTTCCTTTTGATAGCCAGGGGACTACCATCTATTGCTGGGAGAGCAGATGTAAGCCCACTTCTGATAGCAATCTCCCAGGAAAAAAGGAGAGATTCTCCAGTCAGCTCTCAGGATCGGCATCAGATTTTTTGTCTGAAGGTGGATACAGGCTGAGTATTTGCAGATGGTCTCTTTTTTTTTTCTTTTTTTTTTCTTTTTTAATTTAGAATATCTCTGCAGAATACAATACTTGGCAAATGGTCTCTGCCTGAAGTGAGTTTGTAGTCTGGTCTGTAGTCTTTTTTCCAGGTACTGGGGTGTAGGCATCTAGGGAGAGAAACCTGGCAGAGCAACACCGCCTGAAGGCTGAGCAGCACCAGCCACCCTCTGGGCAGTCACAGGCGTTCCAGTGTCCCCTGCCCTGCAGCATTGCTATGGAAGTAAATAGCGACTGGCCCTTACCAGGGCACGTTTTGGGTGACAGCTGTCATCCGAAACAACTGAGACACAACAGCTCATGTCTGGTAGGGGTACTGAATCAAACACTGTTTCTTTGGATTTCACACACTTTTTGGATTGCTTTGATCCTGTCTTGGGGAGGGTATTCAAAGGGGCATGGGTAGCAATCTGTATTTCACTGCAGACTCTCACTTTGCCCCAGGAAATGTTTCTCACCAGTAAGCAATCGGTTTGCCTCAATAGCTTTCCCAGTTACACTTAGGGCTATAACCATCTATAGCTGTGTAGTTCTTCCTGCCTTGTCACAAAGCTATGGATTTTCTGCATTTTTCAAAGTCCTGAGCTGGGTATCAGCTGCATAAACAGGCATTTGCCACACGGATCAGGTCAAGAAAGACAGAGCGCCAAAACAAGGAGGATTAAGGCAAATGTTATTTCATTAAAATAACACAGTAAAAACCAAAGAATAACTCATTACTATCAATATACTTTTTAAAAGCAACATAATAACCATTTATGGTTGGAAATTCCTATTGGAGGTTTTAAGCCTGTGGTCCTTAAGGAACACATGGCTTGCAATTATGTCCTGTTTCTCACAGAAATAGATACCAAAAAACTATTGAACATTTCATCCACTCAAGTGCTTAGATTAAAGAAATACATCCATAGGGATAGAAGGATTGAATTTTTTAGAACTGCCAGTTAATTTTCCACTCCAAGCATCCTGGACCCAAAAGTCCAAACCTGGCTGTGGTTCACTCCTGCCAGCAGTGACCAGAGGCGAAGCAGTGCCCTGCCCTCTTCCCCTCAGCGTGCAACAGCACTGTGAAATAACTTGCCTCCAAGGAACTTCAAGAGCCATAATGCAACAAAACGCATTTGCCACGGTACGGCCGATTCTGGGACCCTGCTCAGGCCCGTAAGGCTGTTCCTGGGAACAAGCCCACTGTCGGAGACCATGTCTTTTATGCAGGTGATGCTTTTTTGCTGAATCAATCAAGTGTTGGATTAAAATTGTCCATTCACATGTCAGAGGGACTGCAATATCTGTTTACTGAGGTACAAAGCTCTAAGGAAAGAAACTTGGTGCAAAGGACACGACGCCCTGCGAACACCCCACAGCCCAGGCGATGGGCAGCAAACCTCTAAGCTTACCGCGGTTTCACTGCAGGAAGCCAGTCCAGCTGTTTTTCCTGTTACTCCAGTTGCCTTTGAAGTCAAACTACCGGAAGGCGATGACATTGGGCTATACCCATGTTCCCTTCAATGCGAGATGGAAACTTTTCTTGCTAATGACAGTATTTTTTTGCCTAGTAAGATGACCCATTTTTATTCACCATTAAAAAGGTGAATTCACCATTAAAAAACAGGGTTTGAATAACAAATACGAATAACTACATTTTACCTGAGGTGGTTTGTCAAAGATTTCTATCATCCTTCTAGCCGTTTCACAGCCTTTTAAATGTGCTGAGACAACACTTCATGTCACTGTTAGCATTTTAAGTAATAAATAATGGTGACAATAAATAGCATCTCATGTTTTTACAGACAATTTCATCTGGGAGAATAAAAATAACTAGTTCTGCCTGGACACATGCATGACTTACACACATGCACATATTTACTTGCTTATTTTATAAAACCAGTTTGAGTTCTAGGAAGCTGTTTCTAGCACTTGATTCTAACCGTGTGTTTGTACCGTACCATCAAAATGTAATCAGGCTGTTTAAAGAAAACCCAACAAACAGCAAGTAAATTTTTCATAACAGGTTCTTGGAGAAGCTAACACAAACCCACAGGGGAAGTTGTCCAATTCTGATCTGGGACACAGAGGACCACCTTTTCAAGATAATTCCCAAATATGTTTGTGCAAACAGGTTTGTGCACTAACACCTGCAGTAGGCAGTTTTAACCAACAAGTTAAAATCTCTGCTTTCTCTTATTCTTTCCCTGTTTGGGAGTGTCTTCCCTGACCCCATCCATCCACAACCTCTGCAACACTGAGTCATCCTACTTACATGTAGGATTACATTACTTTTTGTGGTGCAAAGTGCAAGCAAAAGCAAGCCACTATCTAACATAAAGACCATTTTTACTTCATTTATTTCATAGTATGGACACTCACACTACAGTCTTAATTTTTTAAAAAAGCCCTACTCTTTCATATAGTCTCTTCCAGACCTGTATCAACTTCCACCTTCAAAATGCCAGCCCAGGTGGGAGCTTTGAAAGGCACGAGTGGGTTGTCCCTCCTCAGCTGCCCTTTGTGTCGCTCAGAGTCTCTCCCCAAACGTACATCTCTCTCCATACTTTTACTGACGGACATGTACTTTCATAAACGTACGTGTGTTGTTACATCTCCCTGCTACACAGCCAAGTACATGCTCTTGCTGAGTTGATTTAAACAAGTGATTGGCACCAACAGGCACTGAAGCACCCAGAACTTCGTTGGCAGCTTTCATGCAGGCAGTATGCACATTACTAATCTGAACAGGTTTTTCTCATCACCACTCCAGCCACACAAATTTGCAGGCATTCCTTCTAAATTACCATACTATGTGGTGTCACTAAGTTGGTGGAGAACAACTACACCTTTGACCGTTTTAGGGGTAATAACTTTCATACATAATTGGGACCATATTGGTTTACGTGCTGCCAACTGAATTTTACTGGCAGTTACCTCAATAGTTGGCTAGAAAGTAGCAAGGCTTCTCCAGGCTACATTTCTGAGGGCTCAGATTTTTGTAAGGGATGGCTCATTCTCTTTTTTCTAATGGTTTCACCTCTGGGCATTTCTAAACTAAATTGACTGATCTAACCAAATAACCTGAGTTTAGGATAGAATGTTTCAACTGAACAGAAAGCTGACCATGTGCCATAACTCAAATCCTGGGTAGCACGGCAGCTGTCATGTAAGCCTTGGAGAGAAACTGCAGGGGAAATTTCACATGCTGGGAAGGCTCACCTGAATTTAACTTAGGAATTAGTCAATCTGGAGATGGGAGCAAGCCCCATTTGGATGGGATCAATTTGGGCTCTGTTCCTGCTCCCTGTGGGAGGATCCTTGGCTGCAAATTATATAAAGTTAACAGCCATCTGGGGACAAGAAATTTGAAGAAAAGATAGAAAGCACTACACCATGATACTTTTTTTCCTTTAGTGAAGACACATTCTTCCAGTTTCCAGCCTCCTATGGAGCTAGAAGTGTCTAGTCACACAGCCTTCAAGACCTACTGCCTCAAAGACAGATGTGTATGTGAAAACATCTGGTTTTGGGAATTTTTTACATATCTGCTGTTACTTCTGTTTCAAGTTCCAGGTGTTCCTATGCTTTCATTGCAGATGTGGCAGTGGCAGGAGAACAACATTTTCCAAGGGCGGTGCCTTTGACTTACTTGATTTTTCCAAGGATACATATCTGTTAGCTAGAGCATGGTGGTGTCTATTTGTTTGCTACCTGCATATATATCTTTAGTTCACTGCATTTTTTAGCCCCTATGAATGAGAACATGCATTGACTTCAGAGTCTTCTTTTGAAAAGAATCTGCTTCGTGCATCAAACCATTAACCCAACCTGCTCACATGCTCACAGTCAGTGCCTTCAAAGAGGTAAATATTACAGACAATCCATAACCTTGCTCTGAGCACCGCAGATTTAGCAATTGCAAAGGTTAACATTCATTATAACAACAAAAATAAAACATGCCTCATTTTGCACTACACGAGACTTTGTTTTAATATAGGCCATTTGGCACAAGACACCAGATGTAAATAAAGGCCCATTTCTGCAGCAAGCTAGCACCGAACACTCCCACAGTAACTAACATTTAAACAAGAGCAGGGCTGCCTGTCTTCAAGCTGCCTTGCCTTCATGCTGGCCCCATGTGCTCAGGTGAATTTCACCCTGTTTCTAACAAACTTCTGTCCTTGACATGTGCAACCTGTTGTGGAACAGGTTGTGCAGCCATGTTGCTTTTCTTGCCCTGTTTGAGCTGTTGCTTGACTCTGACACAGATACTGAACATTTCCAGCAAAGGTAGAACACCGGAGAGAACTGGGCTCTTTCACTAGCACTTAGGAACTAGTAAGTGCTCTGTACTTTCCTTCCAAGTCCATCCCTTTGTTGTAGATCTTGTCCTCCTTCTCTTCATCGTACAGGAAGCCTGTTGGATGAAGTGAGCCCCTCTCCAGCTACTTTGAAAACCCCATTAATTCCCCTCTTTCAGTGTCCTGGCCAGTTGCAGGAACCTCCAGCCTACCAGTCATTCTCCTGGGACAGCAATAGCTGGTCTCCCAGACCTTTACAGGTAATGCAAACTAGAAATCAAACTGCTCATATGAATATCAGAGAAGAGAAGAGGGAAGTGGAGAGAGCATGAAGAAATAGAAGCAAATTGTCTCTAAACATCCAATAAAATCAATACTTTCAGATGGCATGAAAGACACAGGTCTGAACTGTCTTCTGTGTTCTGTGTGGTATTTGGTGTCTGTCCTACAAGGATCAGTTGGAGGCTTTGCCTGTTTGGTTCAGTGTTGGCTGTTGGCTTGTTCTGGTTTGTTTTCACATTTTGGTTGAGTTAGGCTATACTCTAAAGGCAGATTCCTGACAACTCTGATGTGAGCTGCTATTACATGGCCTTTAGTGGATCTTTTGTCTATAAAAGACGTGAAAAATAGTTCTGCCATACTTTCTCCCTTCTGCAGAAATGCAATCCTCTCTTCCTAAGCGTGTTCCTTGTAACAAGGGTACATCTTTGATACAGATGCATCACCATAACATTCCCACCCGACAGGAGTATTCCCTACTTGGTATTTGCAAGCAGATAAATACACCCTGATATCGTTTTCCATCGCACAATGGATCTTTAAAGAAGGGTGAAAAATGATCCGCCCCTGAACATGGCCACTTGCAGTGCTTTCCCTATGATGCTGACACGTCTATTTGCAGCCAAGTGCAAACTCCAGGAAAAGGGAATACCTTTGCTTTAAAGGCAACTGGCTCGCACCTCCTTGACAAAAGATATTGCTGCAAAAAGCAGAGTCCCCTCTGCCGCCAGCACGAATGTCAGGGATGCGTCAGAACAGGGGAAGGGGAAGCACAGCCCCACTGCTTCGCCCAGGGCTTGGGAATGCTCTCCCACATGCTCAGACGTGGCAGAGGACTGAATTCCCCACCACAGCTTAAGACTGGTCTTTTTATGTCTCTGCTTACGTAAATTAAAAACTTTTAAAACCCCAGCACACAGGATTAGGCATCAAAGCAGCTAATTAGTTATAGATGGCAATTCTTTGTCCTTTTATGGCCTTTTGGGGCACTTCTTTCAGTGGGAAATCAGTGTATTTCACACGTAATTCCTCAAACGTGGAAAGCATGTGGTACAAAGTTTTAAAAGCGATGTTCCTTACCATCCAGTGTCTGTTGCAGAAAGAATGCTATCAGAATGAAATAGCTTGAAATTCTGCTTTGATGGTGTGCTTGTACTCTTCTTTCCTTTGGAGAAAATGTCTATATTTTAATAAGTCCCAATGAGGAAAAGGCTTTGCTGTAGGGAGAAATCTTTCTTTAAAGATATTCTGACATGGTTTTTGCTGTCTTTCAGTCTCTTTTTTTGAGTGGGGAAGCTTCTTGCAAAAACGACCCCCTTTCTGCTGCAGATTGCGTCTCATTTCAGAAGAGCTCTAGGAACAGCAACTGCTGTACACCTCCCTGCTCTGTCTTCTTTCAGTGCATAAATCTGGTAGCTAATCCCACAATTAGTACCTAAACGAGAACTCACATGTTGCACAGAGTTGGCTTACGCCAGGCCAGTTTGTTGCAGTCATATAAAACACCCTGTCCCTGTTGGAGAGCCGTGCTAGGTTTGTCCCTCGCTGCCACTGGTGATGTCCCGACCCTGTTCAGCTGCTGCTACCTGTCCCCAAGTACCAGATCTGAGTGTCCCAGTGCCGTTGCCAAAAGTGCTGCTATGTTGTGGAGGATTTCAAAAGGTGCCAGTGTGAGGAGCGGGAGCAAGACGGCTTTGTTAAAAGGGTCCAGCTCATTTTCGTGCACATTACAGCTTATAGCTTAGACTTTCATCCCCTGAGGAAAAGGTGTTGGAAACTTGGTTTGTTCCTCTTCCCCCTCAAAATAAGCACAGCAAAGAGTAACTCGGTTGGAAGGCAAGTCCCCCCAACTCTTCCTTTCTCTCGAGGTGTTACTTATATTTTGTGTATCCTCCTAACTAATGAAGTAACTTTTTTTGAGGAAAAATCCATATGGCTGAAGCGCAGGCCAGACCCACTGCTGACACTGCTCCCCACCTCATTCTCCTGTCTTTTGGGAATATGCCCACAGCCATCTCACACCTGACGACTCTCACCAAGTGTGGGCTAAATGGTGCCAGTCAACCCGGAAGAGAACACTTTGTTCACTCTTTTACCCAGAAGAGCATGCAACAGTATGGGCAATGAAAATGAAAGCTAAATAACTTTCTGGAGTCAGGTCCAGCCAAGGGTTACCTATGAGAACACTAATGAGTTCGGAGGGTCTGCAGAAAGGCTGAAAGCCGACTGCAAACTGCACGGGATAAGCTGCGGGGGGACCAAGAGCACTCTCACAGCATTCTGCCTCTCTTATTGCTGTGACATCAAAACTTATTTGAAAACACAGACTTGACTTTTTTTTTATTATTTCAAAAGATGGTAATTGACTTTCAGTGACTTTTAATTGACTTTCAGCCCCAAAAGAGAAGGCAACAGCCAAGCAGCACCAGTCACACAAACCCAATACACACATTTATGTTCTCCTCCTTCCTATTCACTCTCTTTGCAAGCAGAGTGCTACTCTAGCAGTATACTAGAAAAACACCACAGAAAGTCTCTTTCCTGCTGGCTGGGTATCAGTGCCTGTGGCAGTAAAATAAACTTTGTTGTATGTTTGATGTATCCTGAATATATCTGCATGCAAAGCTAATATGAATCCCAGTCTAAGGCACTGCTACCATAAGTCACTAAAATACTTCTTTCAAGTTTCTGAGGTCTTTCCTTAGATTTTACTACTCACTTGCTACTTCCTCTCAATAAGCAGAGAGAGGCGATGGTAAATATTAAATAGAGATAAGTTTCAGTGACTCAAATTATCATGTGCATTTGTGGTTCATGCTCAAGCACCAAGAAAAACACGGCACTTCCTAGCATACAAATTAACTGAGCTGAATAGGCATACCTATTCCGGGCACAAGCTTTCACAGCAAACGAGGGGACTGTGCTGCTTGCCAGAACCAAACTCACAATCCCATCTGTATGCAGTGGTAACGGCTGTGCAGTTGTGTGCATCTATCTTTATATACCCACATATAGTTTAGTGAAACTTCCCCAACAGAAACCCCGTGCAGACTCACGTCTCCTATAAACCGGCTAGATCACACAAGGCAGACCTGGGTGGGGAGAGTGGGCATGAAGGGGCGAGACAAAAATTTCCGACATCCCCTTTCAAAAACCAGTAAACAAACAAGGGAAACCTGAGGCTGCTGACTGCAGCCAAAGTGATCGTAGTGAATCCAGTTCTACGCCACATGAAAAAGGCCCTCACAAACATGCCCGCATTGCGAGCCTGAAGGGGAAAGTGGGTGCAAGTAAAAACAAAACTGACTCACTTATTTTCTTTGTCTATGATGAGAAAAAAATCAGAAGATGAACTAGAGTAACTCTTCAAAAGACTGATTTTATAAAACTCTCTTTTCTAGCCACCTTCAGTAAAGTGGAATAATCAGATAACCAACATTTACTTCACTTTTGAAATACGATTTTTAAGCTTGTATTAACCCTCAAAATAGGAAGAGATTAGATAATCAGTCTCTACCCAAAATCAACAACTACAGAACCCAGTAGAGCAGACACAGATCACTGCCTGAAAAAAACCTGAATATTCTGAATATTCCAACTTCCTTGCACCACCAGGCAGGTTGGTACATGCTGGTTTCATTTAAGTAACTTCTATCCTTTGGAAATCTTATTGCAAAGTGTTTAAAGAGATCTTGAAAGAGAGAGATGCACACAAATAAACTGGATATTGCCTCCCCAGCACTTGGCAAAGTTTCAGAGATGAGTCATACATTATGGCTGTGTAAATTTGGGCTTTGTATGAGTGACAGTGTTGGATTCTACCCACTCCAGATTTAAATCACAGGGGATGAAGCTCAGACATGTAATGGCTGATGTATGTCCTCCACTGTAAAACACACACTTACTGATATATCAAAGGGAGACTGTTCTTCTCCAATTGCTGAGAGAACAACTGAACTGCACATCCAAATGGGAGCATCAGGAGTAGATAACTGAAGAGATGAGGAGCAGGATTCCAATCCAGCAAAACAAATACGTAGAGTGCAAGTATACGCTGAGAAATATTGGAAGAAGAATTGCTGGGGCTAGATGATTGCTGGATTTCAGATCAAACTGACCAAAACCACATAGCTGAAGCTGCAGATCAACAGGCTCCTTCAAAGCCATCAACATGTTCTGTTCCCAGCACCAGGAGGGCTCTCGTTACTGTCAGATGGAGGGCACGGGTGGGTGGCAGCTCTTCTAAATGTGGATGGAACCTCAGGCAGCATCCCACTAAGCTAAGTTCACCTCACTTGTACAGCATTCATCTACATCTTTGAGCATCAGCACCAAGTTCCTTCCCCTGATGTGGAGGAGCAGGTAGGAAGGCAATGGGCACAAAAGAGAGAGATAATAGACAACAGAGGACAATAGCAAAGAAAACAGGGACCAAAACAGGGTCACGTCCATACATCTGGTCCTGCCAACACTGGCCTCTTTCAAAGAAAGTCAGGAGCCCCAAATTTGGAGGCAAGCCCTGTTCAAAACTATTCCTTCCTGACCTCCCTCCTGGTTTCTGGTACTGCTTGATGACAAAAGAAGGGAAAATCACCACATTTAGACAAGGTAATACAGGGCAACTAACTCATGAAACATTGCAGCCTGGATGGCAGCCCACACACTTTAGAGATTAGCTGAAGCTCTGAAATGCAATTTGAGTAACTTCCTTTGATGTGCCATCTGGTGAATCATTTACTCGGAATGTCTTAATCACATCAAAGGCATCTATCAATGCATGCAGATTTTCTCAGTGTTTAGGACTCTGCCTGTATATTGCACTCAAGGAACAGATACATTAGTACCGAATTAAACTTTACCGCAGTGCTTTCTCCCACAGTAATAAAAAAAATCTGCAGCATATTACCACTGTGGCCCCAAGCACTAGATTTTAGAAGAGCAATATTTCACTATTACCTCAAAAAGGCTGCTACTCTACAATCAGCCTTGCTCGTGTTTCTGAAAGTTTGTAAAAATAGACTCATATCTGTGCTAAAAAAAAAAAAAAAGCTTAGAAGCATATTGCCCTATTGAGGGGACCCACTGGCAGCACGCTCTAACATCAATTACATTGCTGTAGGTCTAGGGTAGATTTAGATCTAGGGTGGATTTAGAGTGAATGTAAGGAAGAAATTTTTTACCATGAGGGTGATGAAACACTGGCACAGGTTGCCCAGAGAGGTGGTCGATGCCCCATCCCTGGAAACATTCAAGGCCAGGTTGGATGGGGCTCTGAGCAACCTGATCTGGTTGAAGATGTCCCTGCTCACCGCAGGGGGGTTGGGCTAGGTGACCTCTGAAGCTCCCTTCCCACCCAAACCATTCTATGATTTGATGCCGTCCATTCCTCATACTCCAATTGGAAAGCCCATTACTACTGACTCCCCATCTCTGAATCCTGAGGCTAAATTAGGGCCGTATTTAGGAAAAAGGAAAATCTTTCTGGCTACTAAGTATAGCTTTAAAAAAACACACAGAGCTCTGTTCCCTGAGAGCCCAGGCCAGGTTATACCCGTTTGCACGTATCACTTTTGTCTTGCTGCTCTGAAGGGTTTGTCGTTTGTCTCACCCTTCGACACCTACCCCCACCCTCCAAAGCCCCGCCACCAGGTGCCCAAGGCCAGGAGACGCCTCCCCGGGAGACCCGCGGCTGCCGAGCCCTCCGCCCGCGCCCCTCCGGCTCCGGCTCCGGCTCCGGCTCCGGCTCCAGCTCCAGCTCCAAGCTCCGGCCCCGGCCCCGGCCCCGCTCCCACCGCTCACCGCCCACC
>Ga0065711_1041704_pt1 | contig 15936 bp, 8 predicted proteins | sample Hoacrofraction12_FD_59098 | JGI IMG/M metagenome (GOLD analysis project Ga0065711, IMG submission 59098) | Hoatzin crop microbial communities from Cojedes, Venezuela - Epithelial fraction 12 v2 (version 2) | ecosystem: Host-associated > Birds > Digestive system > Esophagus > Crop | place...
TCAGGAACAGGCTGCTCCAGCGTGGGTCCCCCACGGGGTCACAAGCCCTGCCAGCAAACCTGCTCCAGCGTGGGCTCCTCTCTCCACAGGTCCTGCCAGGAGCCTGCTCCAGCGCAGGCTTCCCACAGGGTCACAGCCTCCTTCAGGCATCCACCTGCTCCGGCATGGAGTCCCTTCCACAAGCTACAGGTGGATATCTGCTCCACCTTGGACCTCCACGTGCTGCAGGGGGACAGCCTGCCTCACCATGGTCTTCATCATGAGCTGCAAGGGAAGACTCACTGCTCTGGTGTCTCGAGCACCTCCTCTCCCTCCTTCTTCACTGACCTTGGTGTCTGCTGAGTTGTTCCTCTCACATTGTCTCACTTCTCTCTCTTTACTGCCATTTCATGCAGGTTTTTTTCTTCCCCTTCTCAAATATGTTATCACAGAGGCACTAACACCGTCGCTGATTGGTTTGGCCTTGGCGGGTCCATCTTCGAGCTGGCTGGCACTGGCTTTATCAGACATGGGGGAAGCTTCTCACAGCTTCTCATAGAAGCCACCCCTATAGCCCCTCCGCAACCAAAACCTTTTGCCTCGCAAACCCATAACACCATTTCTGCCTCCCCTCTTGCCGGCCCTTTGGAGCTGTACAGCAGAAGTCACAGAAGTGCTTTGTGGCAGTGTCTGGTAGGAGGACGATCCTCAAGCTGGGTCATGGGTGCCAGGGCACCCATGGTTGTTTTCATGTTTGTAATGCACAGAGGAAGCCCTGGCATACTTCTGCTTAGACAATCATTTATCTTTCATGAAAACCAACCAAAAGAGCTGAGTAACTTTCCTCAGAATTTCCATCTTGAAGAAATCCTGACAACTGATGTTTGTTTCAGTTCCAAATCTGAATGAAAAGGCAATATAATGGAAGTTTTTTGTGGGTTGAACAGCTCAGAGGAGTTTTCATGAGACCTAACTATTTAACAGAGTGAAGCATTTTAGTCAAAAACAGTCTGTCCTTCCATACACTTCAAACAAGTCATAGAGAGCTGTGGTTTCAGGGCCATTAACTTATTGTTTTGCTTTTGAAGTCATTATCTTGATTTGGTTGATGTATCTTTTCATATCTGTCATTTCCATCTTCGAATTTATCTCTGGACAAAAGTGGTGGTGTTGTACATTCTTAATATCATGAGCTGTGTACAGATCAAGACTTGCTACTTTATTGACAACACAAAACGTTTTCTTAAACACCTGAAATTAAACTAGAATGAGCGTGCTTTGACTTTTGCTTCTGATGTTATGAAACAAATGAATGCAATTCATCCTGTAGCTTTGTACTTGGACAATAAATGAGGTCAGAAAAGACAATTCAAAGTGAATATTTCCCCATCAGAAAATGGGATTTAGTTAAAATAGAAATAAATCTCTGCATCTGTTTTGTGGTGGTGTCTCATGGGACCCACAGTTTCAAGTCTCTCTCGTTTTGTTCTCTCCCGCAAGACCTGGATGGTATCTGCATTACACTGCAAGATCTGCTCTGATCTGCACTGTTTTATGAGTGGTGAAGTTGGGCAAAAAAAAAAGCAGGTTTTAGGGATGCAGATGATGCAAGACACCCAGAATTACTCACCTGCAGCCATAGAAGGGATTCACTGATTCACTGAGCTAGATGTTGACACCCAAAACAGTATTTGGGTGTGACTTTTTTTTTTTTCCTGATGAGAACTCTGTGGCGATCAGTTCTTTCCTGCAGAATTGTAAGAGTGCAATTGCTGCTTATTTTTCATTGGGAAAAAGAATTAATTGGATGTTTTTCTAGTTTGTTATTATTTGGATTACAGTCACATATACGGGTCCCATCTGTGTTTGGGACTCGTTTTCCTGGGCACTATGCATCCTCTCAGTAAGAACCAAATGAATAAGCGAAGTTTGGGAGTCCTTTTACATTCCCTTCCAGAAAAAAATCTGTAAGAGCAGAATTCAGAGTTGTTATAGAGATAACAGAAACCGAGGCATTTGCGCCAGGTGTTCTATAATCTTCAGTAAAATAAATTGTATTTATTTAAAATAAACTGGTTTCAATGACATTTCCTCATTTCTCAGATCTTCACTCTGGACTGGAAGTTTCTGCCATTCAGCTGACAACATTGGTCTTTCACCAATCCACATCACCCCAACTGCTGCATGGTCCTGCTAAGGTCTCTGTCTTCAGATATGCGAAGGTAGGGCAGTTTCTTTACCTCCCTCACAGTGAGGAATCCCAGAGCACTAGGGATTTTTCAGCGGAAAAAACCAGCAGGGTCTGGTCAAGTGATTGACCAGTTTCCTTTCTGGGTTACTTATGTCAGGGACAGATTGATGTTAATAACTGAGAAAAGATGCTGTAATGTGCCTGAAAGGGAAGGGTGAAAAGATTTTTTTAGGTTTAGGAAAGAACACTAAATCCTCTACATGCTAAGCTATATTTATCAAGACTTGAGACCTTACAGATCTTACACTTTACTCCTCATTACTCAACATCACATGATACTTGCCTGTTTTCTGTATGGAGATGATGAAATTGTTGGTACTGGGCAAGGTGCTGGAGAGAAAGTGCCTCCTTCTCTTGAGCTTCCTTTATTCTGGTATGTTTGCAGTCTTGGCTCAGTATTTTACCTATTTAGAAAATGGTTATGTAGCTTCAAAATGTGATTGGGTGATATTGCTAATTTTGTGTGTGCTTGAAGGGTGAGAGGGAAATAATTAGCTGCTCTGTTATATCTTGAGGCATTGGAAATGAAATTGCTTTGACTTCTGCCCTAAATAGCTCAGACCTTGTTTCCCAATACACTGATAAAACATCAAAATACCTCTGTTGAAATCAATATTTCAGAACGCTCAAGTGAATGTGGGTAACCAGTTTTAAGTACATAAGGTACAGGCAATTCCTGAAGGAAGAGAAGTCTTTAGTGAAACTTAAATATCATAGTACTCCTTATTCGGCACTGTTATCAAACTCTTCTCAGTTGTGGTTTCTGTGGAAGGCTGATTTTCTCTATCCCCTGCTCCAAGAAGTTACTATTTTCATTCACCCTAAGAAAATAAACTTAATGGAAGTATATATAAACATTTGCTTTAAGCTACTCCAGTAGAATCCAATCCAATAAGTACAGAAATCTTTCTAGTGACTACAGTTTGATCATTTCCATTCAGTCCTTTAGTGAATGACGGTTTAGTTCAAAAAAGAATAGGAAGAAGGCTTTGGGGAAAAGCAACTTTTTGTATTTGTAAAATGAATCCAAGTGTAGCTGGTTTTCTGTTGGATTGCATAGTTGTTTTGTGTGTTGTACTGATTTTGAATGAGTGTAATAAAAAGCCAGATTAGACTCCTCAGCTGTGAATGGAATGGCTTTACAGGTCACTGTCATGTTTTGGTTTGCTTGTGATATGAATACATAACCATACACCAATGTGTAACTTAATACTTCTGAATTTCTATGACATAAATGTGCAATTAATTGAATGTGGCACCAAGAGAAGCAGACTGCATCAGGAGTTGAGTTATTAGAAATATCAGCAGACTCATTCATCCTGCATCTCAGGATAAACAAATCCTACTTGTCACCATGGGATGAGATAGCTCAGCCTCTTATTTCATGCTCTTAAGACGGAGCCTGAGCCAGACTGTGTGCTGCAGCTTGTTATGTTCTGTGGGCAGGTGAGTGCCAAAGTGACCCTTGGAGTGGCAAGCTCTTTCAGTTGCGGTTGGTGTACAGATTGTCAGTTCAGCAAAGTCCTAAGGAGCTACAAAGTACACCATATGTAGGACTGGTCCCATTAGAGTAGACATCTAATTTCTTTTCCTGCCTTCGCATTAATCTCATAGGGCTGTTTCTCTACACGTCAGATGTTTTGATTCATATCTCATTCTTTGCCAGTCAAACCAAGACTGTACAAACTCTGTGTCTGGGCAGATTTTCTCTTGATGATGTGTCATGCTGCATGTCCCTTTGCTCTAGCCAAACTCGGATCATATGTCAATCATAGGAAGTTAAAAAAAGTATGTGGTTGAACCACAAAACCAATTTCCAAGACAAAAAATCAAAAATAGAGATGTTGCAGAGTGGGATGCCAAAATATTCTGGCCATCTGGGAAGAGGCCCTTGGGCAAATTAAGTAGAAAATTTCTGTGCAGATGTAACAAATGGCAAGCGTGTTGCAAAGCCTGCAAAAGTATCTGTAGTCCTTGATTTGGGTGAGTGATGGACTGGACTTTGAGTGGCTATTTGATATCTTAATTATTTATGGAAAATGTAGCATTATAATTTCCCAATGACCTTTGCTCAACTGTTGCTTTTTAGTTGTGCTAATTGTCACCACTCACATATGAGCTACTTGTGTAGAATGAAAGCACTATTACACAGGGAAATGAAAGTGTCTTGTGTATATGTTTCCCCTTACTCACATGTAAGAGAAAACAGCATTTGACTCTGGCATTAGCTGACAGTGGTGAGCTATTGCTGCCTGTATTGCTGATTCCTAAAGCTTGGTCCAGTCTGAAGATGAAGTGACATACATTCACTGCAATGTCCCAGTATCCAGAGAACTACTCAAGACAAAACAGTCAACAATTTACAAGGTAGTTGCATTGCTCTTTTTTTCTCTGCTGACTACCAGAAATATAAGATGCCATTTTTCATTGCTTAGCCTTGGGCATTAGGAGTGACAATCCGTCTAAAAGCACTGGTTTTTAAGAAGGCACAGTCTAAGGAGAATGATCCCTTGGTATAAATTGACAACTTTTCACTGACTTTGCTAATGAGAGAATCATTTGCATGAAGTGAGGATCGTACTTAAAGGCTATATCCCCAAAGATCAAAGTTCATACCAAACCGCCTGAGCCTTTTGCACTCATGTTCAGTGCAGAGGTCCGAACACTGCAGCGTAACTAGGCTGGTTTAAGAGGACATTATGTTCAGAGATGTGTTATACCACCCATGGAGTGGGTGGTATGAAAATATTATGCCAGCTCTGCTCTGGACTCCTGTACTGGGTACGTGAAGTCTTTTGCTATCTCTTCTGGCCAGCTCTGCTCTGAACTCCTGTACTGGGTACGTGAAGTCTTTTGCTATCTCTTCTGGCTGAAAAGGATCCAAGAGATAAAACTCATGTGTCTAAGGGAGACCTCCCCCCTAAACACACACTTCCAAATCACTGATTTTTTTCTTTAGCATTCAGTACATCTGAGAGAGAGGGGGAAGGGTGTTAGTTCTCATCAAGAAGAACACAGCTCTCAGCTGTATTGTTTTTTTCATTAAGAAGGCCAGAGTAAGATGAGCACCGAGTTAAAGGAAACAATGGGAGTGTAAATGTCATTTAAACATATACATCTGCAATCCATTCTCTCCTGAATGCTTGGAAAGTTTACTGTCTAAATATTGTTTCTACTTACTCTTTCCCTGCTCTGCCTAGCTCTGATTGTTCTCGGCCTCTGGACAGAAGGTGGGTGCGGCACACGATACCATGCAGTGCACCATCACTGCAGAAGTCTTTGAAGTCCAGATACCACTCCATGCAGAGCAGCTGAAAAGCACTGCCATTAAAAAGGCAGGTGGAAGGCTCGGCAAGGAACCCAATGCAGGAACTAAACCATTGCATGCGTGGCCCCATTCAAGTACCTTTTAGTTTGGAAATGAGAAAAATGCCTTAGGCAGGTCATTCTCAAAATAGTGCTGCGGACACCACGCCAATATAAATATTAGAAGCTCTTAAAGTGCATTTGTTTGAATCATGGGTTTGAATTGACTCTTTCACCACTGACAGACAGTGAATATATCTCACTAGCAGCTCTCCGGAGAGTTCTCAGCTGTTTGCATGGGGAGACAGAGACTGTTCTTCAGGGAGGTTTCTGTAACATTGCTGTTTCTAGAAGGTAAAAGGTCAAAAGCAAAGTTCTAGGAAAGTAGCAAATAAAATACTATGGCAGCCCTGCCCATCATCTGTGTTGACAGAAGTCTCCTGGAGTTACTGGTGTTATTTGTTTTTATAACAGCAGCACTAATCTATTTTTATTAGAAGCCCCAGCTGTGGTTGGGGTTCCATTGTTACCATCAGTGCAGGGGCCTGTCATAACAGGCATGTCCTCTCTCAAACATTAATGCTTTATTCTGAACAGCAAGACAGTGTATGGGGGGTAGGAGGGATTCTTCTTCCTAGTCTACAGTTGGAAAATGGTGGCATGCAAAATTTCACAAATTGTCCAAGGCCAAGGCCACCCACAGACCAGAAACTGTAAGCTGAGGATTGTAAATCTATCAGCTTTAATGAGGTGTCTGGCTAGAGAGAGTCTCATATGAGTCCAGTTTAAAAACTAAACAGAAAAAACACTGAAAATGTACTGTAGCCAGCATATTGCGTGTGTGGTCAGCACTGCTGAAGGCAGTGCAACATATCTCCATGTGCTCAGAGTGCACATATGTGTGCACTCACCTGGGTCTAGGCTGAAGCAGAGAAGTGCAAGATTTCAACAGAAAGAGCACAGTCTGCTGAAAACGCAGACCATACAGTTCTGGAACAACGATTTGTGTCTTTTCTCAAAAATGAAGTGGTTATAACCACTTTTACTACCATGAGTAGCATTTCTGACATGTCCCTCCACTACTGCACTAACAATGAACGCAGGCTGCTTTTTATGGACATAACAGGTCTTCATATTGTAAATCAGCATAGAGTTCCTTAACCCACCAAGTTAGATGTTTCCCCTCACACCTGCAGCAAGTGCTTACAATTAGCTGAATTATGTTTTCTGACTTTCACCAGGAGGTCCAATACAAAGTGCAGTGAGAGAGAAAATACTCTAGCATATGGTGGTGGTAGAAGGGGCAAAAAGAAGTCGAAGTTAAAATTATTCCATTCTGAAGCAAAGGACTTAAAAAAATTAGTTCAGGAACTCTTAATGGCTGGATATTTCCTGTCCTCCCTCATTCCGTATTTTCTGAAATACAAAGATAGGATGTTCCAAGTGGAGCCAAGTTGCCAGGACGATGGAAGGTTGTTTGTGCAAACTGAAAACCTTAAATGTTTTCCTTTCTTTGGTTTGGGAAGACGGCATTCACGGGTAGCATTTGTGTTGCTATGACCTCTTAAAGGACTAGGTTTCAGAAGTCATGCAGATAGTCACTGATGTTGTCCTGCTTTACTCACTGATCAGCTAGTTTGAGCTACTGCTTGGGGAAGAGCAGCAAACTGAATAGGAGATTGTTCTCACCCAGAAAGAGGGCAGAATGCTATAGAGAGGAGCTGCATTATTGAAGATAAAAAGTCTAATTTCTTCTGTCACCTTTCATCATTCTCCATTTCTTTAATGGCAGCTTGAATTGATGATGTTAGGGTAAAGATATTATCACAGATTTCCCAACACATGATTCTGATGCTGTAAGGCTGATAAGGGACCTGAAGGGATAACAAGAAACTTTTCTAAGGATAAGCCTGATTTATTGCCAAGTGAAGTCAATGAAAAGACTTCTGTCAATTCCAGTTAGGTTTGTTTTTGAGTGTCATAGTTAAATGTACATCATGATTCTTCCTTCCTGTTTTACCTTCCAGTAGAAGATAATCCTTTGAAGTTGCAAGCGTTCCCTTTACTGCTAGTGCTGTTATTGTCAAGTGGGATAGGAAGTGGAGGCTTTGAGTTTGACTACATCTGGCTACTGCTGACTGCCATGACCTTGCCACTCCGCTTGACTGTGCAAGGACCTGGAGAATGATGAGCCCTTCTCTCCACAGCACACAGTTATATTCCTCATTTGTGTGATCTGAGTGAATACATCCCCTGCACATGAGCAGAGCACCTTGTCATCAGGTACATGTTTGCTCATGGACCAAAACACGTGCTTGTACCTATGGCTGGACAGCTTTCATCTGGGTGCAGGGGGGTGCAACTGAACCTCCTAGCAAGAGGCAGAATAGCTTGAACACTTCCTTACTGTCAACAACTAGGGAGTCCTCAGGATATAGCACTGCAGAAAAGAAGCAGGCTGGGTGAACTGCTATGGCAGCCCAGCCCATGCCTATGGCACACAAGTTAGCCACCTCTGATGCAACCTACCAAAACCCTTGATACAATAAATAAGGAAAGCATTATTTCTCCATCTTGTCTGTATATGCTATATTAATAACTCACATTGCAAGAAAGGAAGATTCTCCTTTAATTAGGTGCTAAACAGGCTACTTCAGGCCAGTCCCATACAATTGCAGACCCTTTGTTCATCACTAATTTTCCCTGAACTGTTCACCATGTTTGTTCTTGATTCTTTGCTGCTGCTGAATAAAGGAACTCTTGAATTTCAAAGAAAGAGCATCCTAAAAGTAACTTTGATTCTTGTGAATCAGAAGACTGCCTAAAACATGCCTAAATAAACTTTTCTCATTTCCTTGCTGCATTAAGTTAGTGAAATCTGAAAATAAATCCCCTCTAGTCACTGTTAGGATGTGGGAGGTGTTTGCACCTTTTAAGCTGTGGCCAGCGCTGCTCCACTGGCCACACATGTACTAGATTTTTAGCAAGGAAGGGGCTGGGCTTGTAGGGGAAGGCTGGTTTGCAAGTAGTGTGTTCATGCTGCTTTTATGGAGAGTTGTAAACTGAGGAAAGACCAGATAGGGAATATACAACTTTAAAACAGTGAGCTGTAGCAGTTCTGAGCTTGGTGTAGAGCCCTTTTTACAGGGTGAGGGTGTTAGCTGAGGAATACTGCCTGGATGAAAACTGTTGCTGTGAAGGTGCCTCCTGAGGAAGTGGAAGTAGTGTGGGGAAGCAGTGAGGAATGGAGTTCAGCTGCTCTGCACAAGGTTTCCTGAAATCTGAGAACTTTTTCCCCTTGGAAAAGGAGAGACTCCTGAGGGCACTGCTGAAAGCAAGGAGTAAGAATGAAAGACTTGACCATGTGGTTGCAGCCCTGGTCCTCCAGTGAGTCTGGTGGCAGAGGAACGAGGCCTGGCAAGCTTGCTGCATTGCCTGGTGCAGCTGAAAGGCAGCAACAAAGTAAAAATGAACCCTGCTGAGTTGGGCTGGTTGAGAGAACCAAGGTTGCTTTTTCCTCAAGAAGATCCTCCTTTGAAGGTCTGGAGACTTGATTAACTCACTTGCTGTTACCTGTCTACAAAAGGCTAGTAGATGAGATCTGTTTCGGATACAGGCAGCTTGTGGAAGTGATGCAGTGTTAGTAGGTGCTTCAGAATGGTAAGTGTGTCCTATGGGACCTGTGTTGTGTCTTAAAGGGCAAATGTCTTTAAAAGGCTTGTTTGGGATATCACAGTCCACAATAGTCTTGGCAGAGATGATGGACATTGGGTGGCAGGACTTTATGTATGCACCTACAAGAAGGCTGTGGTGAGCCTGCCAGCTTGCTTTGTGTGGCTGTGTGTGCCCTCTGTCTGTAGCTCACCAATGTGCATCCTCTGCAGCTGAAGCCGACTTCTGATGCAGTCTGATATTCGAGCCTTTTGTTAAACTGGTGGCATGTCGTTGGGATAATGTCTGTGAAGTTAAAGCTTTTATCAGAACAAGCAGTGATGCTTTAAGTACAAAGAGGATGTTGTGAATTCTGGAGTACTGCAGGTTCAGAAAAAGGGTGACATCACTTAGACACGCTTTTTAAGCAGGTTTACTGTAATTTGCAGACATTTATAGGTCCAGATGAGACTGCAAGTGGCTAAAGTTTGACCTTTATTTCTTTTGCACTTTGAAGAATTAAGACAGATGTTAATACATACTGTTGTTACTGGCTGGAAGGAACAGCTTGCAATCCTTTGTCCTAGAATGTAAAATTTCATTTTTCTTTTGTTACCAAGACAGGTTAATACACAGTTAACTGCTGGAGCATCAACCGTGGCTTGGCATCATTGCATACAAAGTGATGCCCAATGGGTTGCTGTTCCACGGAAGTGTCTGAAGCTTGTGTAAAACTCTTATGCAGCTTTCCAATTGCTTGTGCCTGAATGGATTTATGGGGAAGTGGTAGGGGTGCCGGTGCTTAGGTTTTTTTTCTAAAAAATCACTGTGAAACACCACCCTTACTGATGTAAGGGAGCTCTTCCTTGCCCAAGCTGGTTGTAGATCCAGACCATGTTGGGCTGATGTGTGTTATGTTTGCAGCAGACTACTCAGTGTATGTGACTTGCCTTGAATAGTCCCTTCCCTGTGATCGTTTGAGTGAACAAACTAGTGATGGTGGTGGTTATGGCACTGATGAACTTGTTAGCCTTCCCTGTCCCTGTGCTTGGGGAGGGGTGCAAAATGCTTCTATATTTCAAATACTGAGATGAGGATGCATCTCCCACACCACATTTTTGTTGCAACTCTGTAATATGTTGCTAAATTAATTTTTGACTGCTGCTTCATAAATATGCTTCCTTTCATTATAAGAATGGGGAGTAGGAGTTTGGGGAAACCAGAAGAGGTATCTTGAAGCTATAGGATCTTCCTTCTTTTCATTCTGCTTAACTCATGTTGGCTACTGGTATTTAGCCATCCCTCCCAACTAATGGGGCATGCAGAGTGATGACGAACACAGCCCAAGGAGTTTTAGTAATTACGTTGTGCAGTCAAATGTCCAGGAGAGTGAAAATACTAGTAATGTTTTGCTGGCTCATTGGCCTGATGCAATTAATCCCTCCTTTTTGAAACAGACTGTGGTTTGGGCAGTCTGGGTGGGTAGAAGCTGTTTGTCAAACCCAGCACTTTTTAAAGTGATTCTATTCCTTTGGGTATCAGCAGGGGTGCTGAACATGCATGGACTAGAAGCTGGCTTACTGTAGGAAGAGTATCACTTACTGCCTTGTCTGGAGATCTGTAGTGGCCAGTATTTCTCAGTGGATTTTTGTTTGTTTGTTTTTTGGTTTTGCTTTCATTCACAATAATGTTGTGGTCTGTTATGATTGGGTCCTGCAAAACTCTGACTGGAGCAGGAAATTGTTTCTGCCTGGAGACCACTGAATCTCCTGGAAAAGAGAGTAGGACTGGGCAGGTAACAACATCTCAGCAGGGGTCTGAGAACCTGCCGCTCAAGGAGAGGCAGGGAAACCACTGCTTGGGAGTAGCCAGCCAAGATTAAGAGAGCACAATTGAAAGACCTTCCCAGGGCCTGGGCAGAACTAAAAAATCCTGTCCCAGCGGGGAAGACGTTAGAAGGAAAGGTTGGTGTACGAATGTCTTGGTCTTGCATGGCAGTTCTGTCTAGGAGATGATCTAGGAGCCAGACTGGATGGGTCAGGGTCCATTTTCAGGCTATGTTACAGCTGTTGCCTGCCTCTTGCTGCATCCCTCCAGAGTGGTGGTGCTGTACCGCAAGACCTGTGATCCATTAGGAAGTTCTGAATCCTTCACTGAAAATGTATATACACATACTGTCTTGTTTTATGCTTTTTCCTAACCGATGTTTTGGCTCAAGTGATGAATGGCATGGTAAGAACCTGTCCTGTCCCCCATCCAATCAGCTTCAGAAGCTAAGGGAGACCTCTGCAAAGAATTTCTTCATCAAAGAAGTTTTGAGTCTCAGCAGAACAGCAATAAGAAACAGGCATGGTCGGGAGTAGTAAATGTACTGTGCTTGCTCTGCAATGGAGGAATAATATTGTTTAACACTTGCAACATAAATGGAATTATTTTTTTCTAACCTCATGAATAAAATTTTGTGGAAATTCTGTGCTTGGAAATAAATGTTCAACACTCAACTAGACAAGTCCCTGAGCAGCCTGATCTAATTACACCTGCTCTGAACTGGAGTTTGGAGTAGATGACTTCCAGAGGTCCCTTCCTACTTAAATTATTCTATGATTTTAATAAAAGTATCCTGTACCTTTCAGTCTGTGTGGTGGGTGATATATGTTACACTATTTTGGCAGGGATTTTCTGATTCATTTAAGTCATTTACACTGAAATAACCCTTGAAAATATTAAAAAATATTATACCACACAATATCATCTTACTGTGTTTGCTGCTCTTCATATCAATGCCTGGCTGAATTCATGGCTGCTGTAAATAATTTTAGATATGTGGATAGTTAGTTGCAACACTTTCATGTAATTTCTTTTATATATTCACGTCTGAAACTTGGTTTTCTTAGTACTGCGTGTCCAATGTGCGATGATTAAAAATAAAAAAGGAGATTAATGTTGGGGGGTTAAAGTTATCTGTTAGCTTTTAAATTCATAATGGGACCCCTTTCTACCTTTGGCTAAGGCTCCTCAGGGGTGGCCAAGTAGTGATTGGTTCTAATCTTTTCCTTATTGCTACTATGATTTAAAAGATCCTCTGTGTACATGAGATCTGGGCCCTAAGATGCTTTCATTGTAAGATAGGAATCCAAAGTACTAATTTAGTGTTAACCACGTTCAAGCTGGTGAAATGTCACTGATCTTTGTTGGCAGAGAATTTGGCCTGTTCTGCAGTATTTGAGGGTTAACAGACTGAAAATCCAACCTCTGCCAGCTGGCTAGGAGGGAACACCAAGCAATGGATGTACATAATCTTGTGGTAAGAGTCTGCTTCTGGAAATAAGGAAATATTTCCTGAAACTGCTGATTGCTGGAAGACTATGCCACAGGAAGGATAATTTACTTGCTTTGTTTCTGTTCCTAAACAGCTGTTTCCTGAACATGGCTGGAAACAGGGTACTGTACTAGAAGGACCTTTGATTTAACTCACTATAGTTTCTGTTATTTCTCTGTGAAGTAATAGCCAGTTGGGGCTATGCCTAATAGAGGTTGGTAAATGAGGACCCAGACAAATGGTACTTCTGGGGGTTAAGGGAGGTTGCATTGATGAAGACTGATGGAGGTGGTAATTCTTGACTGTTGAAATGAGGCTTAATTGTTGCTGTTCAATGCATGTTGCTGGCTAAAATCTCCCTTGATTTTAAGGTCTTAATCATACTGCCCTGAGAATCAGCAAAATGGCCATATTATGTGGACTGCAAGAAGTCAACGAGACACACTCACTGTCCACATTTGGCAGCTTTTTTTTTAAAAGTGAAAGAACAAGCTCCAAGAGAGCCAAACCAAACCCAAAATGAAGACAAAACCAGAAGGACCATCCAGATGGGTGTGACACTGTGTCTATTTGAAACAGACCTTTTTTCAACAGGTCTCATGACACACTTGTCCCAAACTGGAATACAAGTCATCAGGTTTGTGGTAACAAATGATTCAAAGTGAGCAACTCCCTCCTCTTCTGTATGTTCAGGTTTCTTCAGATTTCTGTTGTGAGATGAAAGAAGAAATAAATCTGTGGCTGTCTAACCTCAAACCTCTAATGCAGAATTCCACTACTGGTGATGGGTAGTGTCTTGCGGGCATACTAACTGCAAAATATATTGATTAGGTTGATACGTGCCTTAGTTCAGGGTTATCTCAGACATAGTTGGGGCACCCAGTTTCCTCTTCTAAAGGACTTGGTGGAGGTTTTCAAAGCATGAAAATCTCATTGTGTCCCGAAATACAAGGACTAAGATGATCAGGGAGCCCTCTGAAAATGTAACTGATGTTACTGAACACTCTCTATTTACGTTTTCACCTATTGCATGAGTATGAAGATCTATAGGCAGTTAATTCTTTATAACCTTTCTTTTTCTACACCATTACTTATGTTTTACTGATCATTTTAAATGAAACATTGTTGTTATTTATTGAATATTTAAAGACACTTTTGTGAAGTATTCCGGAGTAGAAATCAGTAGTCTAGTTGTCCATAAACAAAACCTGTAGTTAAATGTTATAAATGGAGGAGCTCCTAAGTTTTTTCTCGGTGTTAAAATATTATCTAGAACAAAAATATCTGCTCAACTTTTTTAGTTCAATCTGATTCTTGTAGTACTTCATCCGGCTTTTGAAATCTGCTGTGGTCAACTAAGGTTCACAGTGCTTGCTTGTTTGGAGTGAAATTTTGGAGCGTGTGGGCTTTTCCTCTCTAATATATTGGTGTCTTGAAAGCTACTCCTGTGTGCTCTCCACCTTCAGTCATAGAGAACAGAGCTGGTAAGCAAAACTCTCCATCTGTTTATGATGTGTGGTCAAAGTCATATTTCAGCATGTGCTAAACAGAACTTATTATGTTTAAGTTGGTTGACATTCAGGGATGGAAATGGAATTATAAAAATGATACCTTATTATATATGTGTTAAAGGTGCTCTCTTCTTCAATAACTTGAGAAGGCATGTTAAAGTTTGCTTTAATGCATAGCATAATCTTAATGACAGCTCATCTGAAAATCCTTTTCTATCCAAAGAAGAGTAGAGGCTATTTAGTCTAACCACACACTCAGGACTAATATGTAAGCAAGGTGCTTTAACTATTTTTACAATTGAAGACTTTGGTCAAAATTTGAATCTTGTATTGGCAAAACAGTTTGTGGGTTTTTTCCTCTTCAGAGGAAAACTTCAGATTTCTCTTTTGTAAAGTTCTTCTCTGCGAAGTGTTGCCTAATTTAACAATTATACTACTGGATCTTAAATACTGTTTCTCTAGTACCATTTCTTCCTATATTAAATAACTTTTGTATTTGTGATTTATGGATGTCCCCCCAAAAAGTGTTAGGAGTACATTTCTAGCAAGCTACTCCCTAAAATATAGCTTCATGGGTTTATAAATATACTGCGGAAGTGCCTATGAGGTTGTATCATGGTCTAGGATCATTTCTGTTAGGTGTCATGTGAATACAGTTCTAAATAGTGATCCAAGTTGAAATCCTCCAATGGAGGATGTGGTTTTATTCCTCCAATGGAGGATGTGGTTTTATTCTTTCCTTTTAAGTTTTTCTACTAGGTCTTTTTGTCTTTTAAAATCATCACCAATAACCTAGCTCTTTCCCATGTATGTTACTGGAGACATCTTGGTTCTTAAGGAATTCACTCTACCTTCTGCTTACATAAAAAAAAGAAACTGTTGTTTAATTAATAAATAATATCAGTGGCTTTTAGTCATTCAGCATGAGTCTGTGATGGTTGGAGGGTGGTGTCTACTAGACTCTTGGACTTCCTTTTTACATCTCATTTCTCTTCCTGTTCTACATTCCTTTTCCTGATTTGCTCCTTAAGGAAACTAGTGACAGCCTTCAAAAGCAGGAGAAATTCACTCCTCAACCTTGCTTCCCTTTCTATCCCCTCAAGTGAAAAAGACACTAGAAAAGGGGTAACAAGAATTATGAGAAGATATGATTGAAAACTGAGACATCTGATCAACTTTCTAATATTTATAGTCTTTTTGCTCTGTGATGGCACAGATTATATGGTCTGAGTATGTATATAGAGTGACTTAGTCACAACCCACTTAAATAAAGCTGTTTCCATGATGTAAAATGGTGATAGTGCAGGAGACAGTGCAGTACTTCTAGTGGTGATCCTTCGTGGTAGGTTTTCAGAGTCTGACTACATTTCAGATATGGTGTCTCTGGGCATAGAAATTAGCAACATTTCTGTCATTGGCAGCAAGGCTCCCTGTGTTTTGTAGATGAAGGATTGGTCAGTTGGGGTGGCAGGGTGCAAGAGCAAATATAGATATCCTGGCTATCTCAGATTGTTGAGAACTTGTGACCCTTCTCTATAGCAGGTCAGTAAACAGAGTGTGATGGGATAAACCAACAGTGATGACTTTGTATGTGAGTGGCAAAACTTTAGGAAAGCTGAAAGCAATGTCTTTTTAATAATGGAAAGAGTGGCTTTTCTTTCACATTCATTGCCTTTGGTGGATGAGTATGTATTTCCTTAGGAAGATGCTCTGTATTTGCAGACTAGCACATTTGCCAAGTACTGCTCCAATTAGAATAGTAAATATTTGGTTTTGATTGAAAGCCTAGTAATAGTAGTAGTCAGTAGTAGTCAGTACTGGGCCCAGTCTTGTTTAACTTCTTCATCAACGACCTGGATGAAGAGTTAGAATGTACCCTCAGCAAGTTTGCTGATGACACCAAACTGGGAGGTGTGGTA
>Ga0065711_1041705_pt1 | contig 15936 bp, 10 predicted proteins | sample Hoacrofraction12_FD_59098 | JGI IMG/M metagenome (GOLD analysis project Ga0065711, IMG submission 59098) | Hoatzin crop microbial communities from Cojedes, Venezuela - Epithelial fraction 12 v2 (version 2) | ecosystem: Host-associated > Birds > Digestive system > Esophagus > Crop | place...
GGTTCCTCCACCACTTGCATCAGAAAGTTATCATCGATGCTCTGTAGGAACCTCCTGGATTGCGCCTGCCTAGCTGTATGGTCTTCCCAGCTGATGTCAGGGTGGTTGAAGTTTTGCATCATGTTATTTCCTAGAACCTACACACAAGCACATTTACAGCCCCAGTCCACTTTCTTTCCAGTCTCACCTTTATTTCCCCTTTTTGTCCTGCCACCAGACTATACCCTTCTGTTTTTTCTTCCCTCTTCTCTAAGTTTCAAAAAGATCTTAATTTGGGTTACATTAATTTTTGCCTTGATGTTACATAAGGAAAAAACAATTGCAAGCAAATTGTGTTGCATGTATTTCACCTTATCAGAAAGCTGAAAATAATTCCTGTCTTTCAAAATGGCTTCAGTCTCCTCTCAGTTTCAGAGGGATCCAAGACATCTTCACCCATAATGCCTTCACCAAAACAGTAACCACCTCCCATGGTTTGTCTGTCAGCGTGGAGCCCACACCCTTGTATTCGTAAAAATCTTGTGCAGGCTTTGTCCAATGGAGACCAAAGGGGAACACAAAGGCTTCTTTAAAACACCTACTACAGGCAAATTTCAGAGAGGAGCTTACCAAGAACAATGGGTATTTTGAGAGAAAGCAGCTTTAGATGGCATTTCCTGCAGCAGTCCCTGCCAAAGGAGGCAATTCCAAACACAAAGGTGAATTTTCACAATGATCCTAAAATATTCCATGAATAACTTAAACATAAATCTGTTCTAATTTAATTAAGAGTTCGAAGTGTGTGCATGTTATTGCATTAGTAAGATTGCCTGCGGAAAGAAACGGTCAAGCACTCAGTAGTAAAATACAAGATTCGGAACAAATTGTTTGACTAGTTTCTAAGTTTACTGACTGAAAGTCAGTACGTGGCTTGCATTCAAACATTAAATGCTCTAATTCTGTCCGTCGGTCACTGCAGGTGTCAGATCCCTCACTTTCTGTGTGAAGCTCAACTACAACGCAACTATGGAGCCATACCATAACAGATAGACCCATATTCATGTTTCTTTTCAGCACACTGAAATAAAGAGATGGATATCATATTTTTCCTTAAAAAATAAAGTGTATCAATATTTTAAATACATCCTGACCATGTAAGTCCAACAGGCATTTTACTATTAACAACTGCCTACGACTCACCCACAATATGTGTGTTGTGTCCCAAATTTCATGTGGATGTATCCACTGGAACTCATCATTAAACACGTCACTTCTATCAGTTACCTTCTAAAAAAGATTGACTTTCACGAATTTTTGAACTTTACTGAATTGCAAGACAAAGACAAGCTCGTTTAATCTTTGCAGAAATACACAATGTATGAACATGCTATATAATAATAGTTTTTAGGGCTCTGTTCATCTTTATACTGCCTCAAAATTTGAATACTCTTACTAGAAATGGAACTTTTATAAATAAAATTCAGAATTAATATTTTACCAGTATTCTACCTATCATCAGCTAAATCCTGCTGCATTTTGAGCCCAGTTTAAGTGGCTGATTATAACCAACTGCTAACACATTGATTTTTATGGTAGTTATGCCAATTGCACTTAGACCAAATCCTTTAGGGTTTAGTTTTATAAATTTGTAAAAGAGGAGAAAAACCATTAGAGAAGTCAGTGATTTAAATAAGACCAACATTACTCCCTAATAAAGATATAAAATTAAAGGATAATAGTAACCTCGTGCTGTTTTATGAGGCAATAATCCAGTTACCAATTCAACCTTGTAGTTTATCCCATCAAGAGAACCAGATTAAAAACAGAGGGAGGGAGGGCACTCCTATCCCTATCATATTGCAAGCATTTCTAACTGGGTTTAAATATTTTGAAAACTGTTGTTAAAAGTCTTAAACTCACAGACAAGTCAGAATGAAGAAAAACGCCTGTTTCTGCTCTTGACCCACTCCTTGCAGATGTGGCTTTAAAACTGATGAAGTGTTTTATGCTCCCAGATAAAAATTTTACCTTTCTAAGAAATGTCTTAATTAGGAGGATTCCTGACTTTCCTCATCAACAAATGCATTTAAATCTATTTTTTTATTTATTTATTTTTATCTGGGGGAATAAAACACTTCATCAAATTTAAACTGCAACTTCCAGGACTCGACCATGAGGAGAAACATGTGTTTCCTCCCAGACACACCCGTAAGTTTAACAAAAAAAACCCAGCTACTTGAGGAACTGCTGCATACTGCTTTGTAAATGACTGAAAATGTAAGACAGCAAGGGCGTGATCTCTTGTCTCGCAATGATTTCTTCAGAAAATCAGGACTGCAATAAATAAACAATTGACTGAGGCAGTTTCATTTTCTATGGGATGTCTAATAAGATCCTGTGCTGCAACTTTCATAAGCTCTACACAGAATGTGAAGCTTGGGGATCCACAGATAAAAAACCAGCCTTAAAGCACTAGACATTTCCCAAGAGTATTTCAGAGGCTGCTTCAGGCCCTCCGGTCAGCCAGATGGAGAGATGGAGCTCCAAGAAGAGCCCATCATTTGGAAGGGGAACTTGGCCATCAGACAGAAATTTTCCTCCCTTTCACTTCAACCGAAAAACTGAGGAAGAAAGCCCTCTCTTGGTCCACTAAGAGTTGGACCTCTTAAATGAAATTATCAGTCGTGGTGGTCCTCACTTTCTACCACATTTTTTTTCATATGATAATCCCCTTGGGCACAATGTCAGATTCTTTTAATTCTTTTTCGACTGAAGAATACCTGCTTCTATTGAGGTTGTATCATGGTGACTCTCTGGTGTGATGCTCTGGCAGTATAGTACAGGAGCTGCACAATCCCAGTCAAATTTACTGTACTGTTTTTACATTTTGAAAAGTGTTGATAAGAAGCCTTGAGAATAAACAGAAAGGATGTGGCTGTGGCTAACACCATTAACTCAAAGCCACAAAGAAGAATTCATTTCTATCACAGCCACACGCTGAGAGTCAAAATGTGAAGTGAGAAGTGGTCACAAATCGAACAATTTCTCATTTTCTAGTGCTCTACTTCAGAAACCTGTGATAACAGAAGCACTTAGTGCTTATAACTGCAACTGAATGTATGCAGGACGCGCAGCACTAAGGCACCAACAAATGGGGACAGCCTCCAGGTTCTGAACTCCCCCAGCCTCAGGCAAGCCTCTGTCAGGGTTTGCACTGTTCCTACAGACCACCTGAGGAGAGTGAAGCACAGGAGAAGCATGACACGTTATGCAAGGCGGATAATGAGAATCTGTGCAAGGAACTAGAGCATATGCACGGCAATCTCACTAAATTAGATGATTTCATGCTAGTTCTTTCCCATGAAACTCATTTATTTGAAGGAACAGGAGAGAGGGTACAGGCAGTACCAAACAGGCATCACCTAACATTCAATGAGTTCTAACTTAGGAAAACATTCTTCTAGTTGTCCACATGCATAGCACATGTAGTCTCATGTGAAAAAGATAAAACATAATCTAAATTAAAAGAAAATGAAAAGAAATGCTGATTTATTAGAATTTCAACTTAGCCTATATCTACCGTCAAAAACTGTGTTTTGGACAGTAAAAACATACTGCTTTCTCAGTCCCCATTAGTATCACATTTGGAAAAGAAGAAAGATCCATGCCTCAGATGAGGAATGAGACTGATATGCTTCATAACCTAGCTTTCTTCAAAATTTAAGAGAAACTATTAGCAGACAAGTCCATGAGAAAAACAAAACATTAAAAAATTACACATTTTTCAAACAAATAGGATTATAACCGTAGGACTTTCTAGAAACTGGAGGTCATTGTCTGTCCTTGTTTTGGTAGGAAAACAAGACATTGTCAGCTTTTTCATCTTACGTTGTAAGGCAAAACGAAAATTCAGCTCTTAACGCAATCTCAGAAAAGCTACTGCTTGATGTATTTCTCATGGTTAATTAATTTTAGCTGCATCGGCTTTTGTGTTTCCTATTACACAAGTGCTGGGTTTTCTTGGAAGGAATGTCAGCCCTCATAAAAACAATTCTTCTTTATTGTAAAAAAATGTAAGGAACATTATTATCTACATCTAACTTCAAGGGAGAGCAAATGACTAACAAATTTTAAACACCATAAACGTAATAAACAATTAAAAAGGCAAGCAAAGCCATCCTGACAGTATGATCTAGTCAGGGACATGTACTGCTTTCCGGAGGAGAACTGGCAAGCGGAGAGTAAGCATACAGAATTTTTCTTATTTTGAGAGGTTTTTTTTGACTCTCGAATTTTTCTTTTTGCATTCCTTTTAATCAGAAGGATCCTTGCACGAAGTATAAGTGGCTTGGGAATCTTGCCTGCGTCTTTAGGCTTACCTGATGTAACTGCTCTCCACCTCCTGATACCAAGGTGAGTGAAATGAGACTCTTGAAAAACTCTCATTGCGTTGTAGAAACAGATCTTGTTCTGTAGTCTAGATAATTAAGGGAAATACAGAATGTCCATCTTTCTCTTCCTCCTCTTCTAATACATTTTTCCTCCTTAGGACCTCATCTCTAGAGGGTTAGATGTGACCCTCTTTGGATCAGTTTGGTTTCAGTCCAATTTTAGCTTGTTGAGGTTCAGAATTTTACCCTTAGAGAAGTTTTGGAGCTTTCTGGAACCCACTGTAGCACACCTGGGACCCACTTCTCCATCTGTTAGTGACCTCCGAAATGCTAAGCCCTTTCCTCACCCAGAGCCCTTGGTCTGCAGCTGAGAGGACAGCTTGCGGTGCCACCCATAGCACACAGCTTATTTCAGCTCTCAGCATGCCCAGCGGCCCCTGGTAGGGGGAAACCATCTGCCCAGGCTTTTGTCTTCTGCTGAGCATCTGCCTTCGTCAATTTGCATTTGCAGATGGATTGCTTCAATAGAGAAGATACATTATCTCTTATTTTGAATTATCAGAACTACTCTAGGAGTTCATGCAACAACTCACACAACTGCTGTAGGCTTCTGAGCACAGATGAATTCCCTGCCTACTGCAACCATGCACGCTGTCCTGCTACTCATTTACAGGTAAGGAATACGGGAAGAATTCCCAGGATATGCCGAAAAACAAACGGACCCAGCAGCGTCCTCTATAAATAAGATCCCTCGCTCTCACAGCAACACCCGTGGGTGACAGCGGACTGGCTGGGTGGAGGGGGCTGCACAGGGCACCCTTGGGGACCCGCTTCGCATGCTTATCCCAGCACAGTGTCCAGCGTGGATGTGCGTAAGAATATGCATATGTCTAAACTGGGTATACCGTATGCAGTCTAAGGTATATAGAAACTAAGCTTCTGAAGCAAGTCAGTTTCAAAGTGCAATATGTCAGATATTATTAGCACAAAAAAACAAAATAGGAATTAAAAATAAAATCCTGGTATTCTACTGTCAGGACTCTGATAACCCAGAGGCTCGGATTCACAGAAGATGATGCCTGCTGGAGACGAAAGAGTGTTTGTTCCTGGTAACACAGCTCAGCCACTTCCATGTCGTGAGACAACAGAATCATCCATACTGGGTTATGATGTATGTTAAGAACAGGGAAGGGATCTTCAACACCCAGCACACGTTTGTAGTTCTGTGCTCATCTAGTTGCCTTTTGCCTTCTCCCTCCGTTGAAAAATTACACATCTATAACTGGGACATATTTTTTTGTTTCCATCTTCCTTTCCGAGCATGTGAGTTCATGCCAGACATTAAATACAGCAATCAAAACAGACACGATTCTGCCACCAAACTTTAATACACTGAAAGCTTCTCAAAATTCAAGCCAAATAATTGGCTTTCATGCCAGTCACTATGTGTTTGTTACACACAGTCTTGCAAATTCTGCATGGTGTTTGGCGAACACTTGTGCAATTATTATCTTAATGCAGTTTGCTTCCTTGAACAGAGTTTCCTGGAGGGTGGCGTTGCTTGCGAGGTGTTTGTGGACATTTTATTCCAGAAAAATTAAGATGATATTCCCACTCTGCATCAGGTACTTCTAGCTTAGACACAAGTCACACCACCAGAAAACCATTTGGTACCAATCAAAGGCATAAAGACAAAAAAGCATGACCATGAGGTCTCAGCATCAGTTAGATACATGAAACAGTTAAGGAACAGAAAGGGTCTACGACGAGATCTGCCTGCTGTCCCATTGTCATCATACAACAAAACAAGTGGGAAAACAGGAAAACAGGAAGACTTCTTAGCAAATGGTAAACACCTGCAAGCAGTGCATCTCATTTACATCAGGTAAAGTAATACTTCAGTGCAGCGTTTATCTGTCTGACAAAACTGGGTACCAATTTTATGGGTACCCAAATATGGCTGTAAATTACTCCCCTGCTCTTCCTACCACTCCCATCCCATACCTGTGCAACTAATATGAAGGATTAGCTTCAAGAATTTCAGAGTACAGAATTACAAACTCAGGAATTCCTCCCTTATCCTAACATTGCACAATATGCCGTGAAATTGCCGAGATTGAAACCAGAGCTGTGAATTCCCTGATGCTTGGAGGCTTCCCAACTGTGAGAGACCTCTTCACTCACGCTTAGATAAGGCATGCAGCTTACACAGGCTTCTTCTGATTCACTCCAGATTAATCAATTACAGATTATTCCAGCCAGAAATAAATAAAGCAAATGCTGAGACTATTTCTGGCCTGGTTTTGTAAACAAATCTAATCTAGAATCCCAGTGTATACCCTTAAAAATAGAGGGAAATGGATTAGCAAATAAATTTAACATAGTGTTTTCAAACTCACAATTGATCAAACCCACACAACCCTTACCAAAAAGAAAGACGGTTCCCGGGGGAGGGGAAGTAATGCAAAAATGCCACAGGTAGAAGAATACTGTTTCAGAATTTTTAGCTGGCCATTTCAATGTTTTGAAGAACTAGGATTTTTTAGGGGGAAGGATTTTGTTTTTCACTACACAGCTTATTTTGGTTAATTTCTGACACATTTGCCCTCTCTTTTTTGTAGAAGATAGCTGAAAACAAACCAAACAAAACATTTCATTTCTTTATAAACAAGCCACTGAAAACAGAAAGAAAAAGGCTGTGCTTGGTTGGCCAGAATATTTAAGGTGACTCTGTCAACTTGAAAATATTATTTATTATTTCCTCCCCCTAAAAGACATGTCAAATTTACCTTTCACACATAAAAAAAAAAAATTCTCCTGTGACACAAAAATAGCATAAGGTAACAATAAAGATAATTTCTAAACCACAAAGCCTACTTACCATTTTAGATTTTAGAAGAACCTAAAAATGAGCAGATCCTGCAGGTAAAAGCAAACAGCAGTTTTATGAGGCTGGATAAATTAACTCAAAGAATCCAATCACATGATAAAATTAAAGCTATGACAGCATAGTATCTATACATGTTTTTTGTTTTAAAAAGCGATGCTACAGTTTCAAGAGTGTATTCAGCAGTATGAGTATGCAATGATAATCACCGAAGAAGTTCAAATACTTGTTAAGATTCCTGGAAACATCCTGATGAAGGAGGACGCTCGCAGCCTGCCCTTCCTTTTCAGCTGTCAGCATCATTGCCCACCCCTGGCCGGCAGCTGCCATTCCTGTTACTGCAAGTGTTTCACATACAGTTCTCAAATGAACCATTTTGAAATGCCAGTAGGAAATACAAAAGTAAAGCCGCTGAAAGTAAACTTGGGTACTTTGGTTCTGGTTTGTAGGAGAAATGCAACCTTTTTCTTAACTGAAGTTGATAGTAACCCCTAAATATTGCATTTGGGCAAGTGTCCCATCCTCAAGCAGTTACTGAACTATGGTAAACTAAAAATGTGAATGCAAAACTGTCCCAGAATAAGGAACTCCTGCTGGTGCCAGCACACAGCTTGGGTGGTTTCTGACAGAAAAGAAGGACAATTACTACTCACCAAACTTAACACTGCTGCACCACAGCCGTCAAGTTAAACTGAAACCGTCAGAAGACAACAAAAGTAGCAAAATTCCTATGTGCCACCTTTGTACAACACAAAGAAAATGCTAAAACCCATATCAGAAGTGCTGCGTAGTCTACATTTTTTATGCTGATGATCCTCACAAGAGCTGCCCGCCCTCATGTCAGTTCCCAGCCCACCAGCAGTCCCCGCATGCAACTGAAATGTCATGAGGTCCATGGAACAGCTCATCATCCCACAGGCAAGTCTCTTTTACTAAGAGCCAGCACCGAGTGTAACACAAAGTAATTGTGAAAAACAAGTATTATCAGATTTTAATTACAGCAACTCTTTTGACAATGGATCCTTTACCAGATTTCCTTTCCCTCACTTAGATATTTATTATCTGAGATCAAGCTATGCTACATTCTCCTCTGGTAAACTGAAAATCGCTCATTCCGTGGAAGATATGTTCTCCAGCTATTTTATTACTCCTCTGGTCTTATATCTGAAACTTCTCCAATTTTTCCAGTTAAAAAAAAGCTAAAAGAGGGCGCAGCTTTCCAGTAGCAGCTGCACCCATAATATCTACACAGGTAATGCAACCTCTCTTACTCTGCCTGCTATTTTGTTTAAATAATTACTACTACTTTTTTGGCTATGATACCAGTCTGATCATTTGCTATGGCCTCCAGTTGTTTTTTTTTAAATAAATCACTGGCTTGTAGTGAATCACATACTGTTTGCTTGCTCTCAGTTTACTGAACAAGCCAGACTACTCTTAACAGTCTGCTCTCTTCATTATTTACTCTTCCCTCAGTCTTTGTAGTTGCAGTACTGCAGTCATAAGAGTCTAACGACAGAAGTGCAAGAAACTTTGTAAGAAGAAAGATCTCTTTTATTAGGTCAGCAATTGATCTGATCAAAGGTATTACTTCTTGTAATAACCTGTAACTTACTAATCTTTGTGTCACAGGTAAAATAATAAATAGGTTTTGATTTGATGGCTAACCCCAAAGGCTGTGTAATAGTGTCCTCGTCAAAGACTCATTAGCAAGCAAGTATTTTTGAAATCTCTGCTTTAGTTTGCCATTTAATCCATTTCATTTGTGCCAAGTTGATTTTGTAGCCTTCAAGTTTATTAATCAAAAAGCTATGTGAACTCAAAACCCTCACAGAACTTTATTACATCACTGCTCTTATCTCTAGAAATCAAACTTGTACTCACATCAAAAATAATATCGCTAGTTTGGCATGATCAAGTGTTCATTAACGCGTGATGAGGTATAGCATGTGTATTGCAGTGTTATATGGGAACACACAAAAGGCATTTGGAATGTGATAGCACATAAGTTAATACTTTGTGACAGTGGAGACTTAATAAAAAATAGTTGCCATAAATTAAGTGCTTGTCTACAGTGCCAGCTAAGTAATGGCCACTTTTGAGAAATTATTCCACTTTTTTCCCCAGGAATAGTGGTAAAAGAATGCAGCCCGTCATGAGCTCTGCGGCCTTCGGCGATGACGTTCTTCTCCTGGTACAGTTGTTACGCTCTGCCTGTCCCCTGTGAGCCCAGCTTTTGGGCAGCGGTGCCCAGACCTGGAAAAGGTCTGTCGCTTGGTATCACACCTGAACTCCTGCCTGCCTTTGAGAACATCATAGCTGTCCCCTCCAAGGGTACTTTGGTAACTTTCCCTGTTGCTTAACCTGTACATATATCTGCAAATTATTTGCAATGACTTTAGTTTTCATTAAAAAAGCCCACATCAAAAAACCATTTTGGTTAAACATCAAGGGATCGGTTTTGTAGACCGTGTTTTTAGTCTGAAAAATTCCACCTATTCTGCAGACTTGACCCTGCACTTCAGTTAACAGAGGTGGCAGATTAGGTAACGGAGACTGTGGTTCCGCAGCTATTTCTGCAGCGCCGGTGCCAGGCTCGGCAGCGCGGGTGCTGCCACTCATTCCGACCTTTGCCTGGTGCCTGCACAGCTGTTTGTGAGCCACAGGAACGGATCCAGCTTAAACGAGTGGCCGGCATAGGAGGGGTAAAGGGCTGCTTAAGAATCACTGTCACCAAACGTGAAACTGTAGCTTGATGCTCCTCTGTCCTCTGCCACAGAAATCGGATGGGCATAGGAACTTCAGATTCGGCTGGTCACAAAAATCGAAAAGTCACACACAGATTACTGCTATTACTGCTTATATGAACCAATACCCCTAGCAAACTATGTAAAAGCAGAGCAAAACGATGGCCCTCTTCCTACAGACCTCACAGTCGAACTGCTGCAGGCTTAGTCCTGATCTGACAACATCTCTTGAGCGGCAGTTCCAATCCTGGACTCTCTTCAACGCAGAGCTAAGCAAGACCTCAAAAAGCTGGATAGTTTTGCAACTATCAAGGAGTAACTCCTTCCATTTCATTTGTCTTCAGCCAAAAATCTGACTACTCAGCTAGCCCTTGGAGAAACTGGACGACAGTTTAATCAGAAAATTGGAACACAAGCTGAATCATAGCTAAATAGCTACCAGAAATGACTAGGAAACTCATCAGCTGGCTATTTTAGCTGAAAGACCTTACTCTTCTTCTTGCAGGTGACTCCCAGCCATAGTGGTGCACAAGGAGCTCAGCACTTGGATGGTGCTTTGCACACAAAAATTCCTTCTCTGAAGGAGCAATCAACTGAACCAAATTAATATAAACATTACACCAGCTCCTTTTATCACACCAGATTAGAATAAACACAAAAAATAGGTGGCTGAGTGGAAAAGTAATCTTTCCACTTGGGAAACCTACCACAGTTCCAAATCTTGCGTTGGGGTAACCTGGATATTTTCTTTTGGAAACCCTTTCCCAGAATATAATTATGCTGTTTGTAAAACCTCTATACCATTCAGCCCTATTAATTTCCAGCTCCCTAGTTCTCTGAGTTAAGAAGACAGGAACAGGACCGTTAGGTTGAGTCTGAATTGCGTTGCTAGAACTTGGCAGAGGAAATGTGCATAATCTGCCTGAGCTACACCTGGTTTTGTGAAGCCACGTCTATGCTGGGACACTCAGGAGAGCTGGAAGAACAGACCTCACATACAGCGTGATGTCAGGATGCATAAACCAGAGTGTACAGAGGCTGGTTTAGCTGCTTTCACTTGGGACTAAGGTGAACTTTGTTTTCTGTGATTCTCTGGGAACATACTACAGTAGATAAAAAGGAACATCCAGGTAGGATTTAGCATGGTAAATGGACTTCACACTGTTCATTGAACAGGCATGGCATTCATGAAATGTCCCTGAGTAAATGCAACCTGTCTATTCACTTCTGTGAGAAACAATGTTGCCTGAAAGGAATTAAAAGAACACAGTCAATTAACAACATTTCTAACTGCATCATTTTCAGGAACACAATTACTGTAAAAGGCATTTCTGTGGTCATTTATAAAGTACTGCAAAAAAAAAAAGATATATTCTGATATAGGAGTATGAAAACATCTTAAAAATGAAGAAATAATGAATATACAATTTGGACATTTATACATAACCCTCCTTTGTTTTTTCTACGCATTGCAGGATCACTCCTCTGTGCGTGTGATCTCACACATAAAGTATACTACAATACCCCACAACAAACCCAGACTGCACTAAGAATAGAAGACTAGATACTCATCTGGCATAACGTGAGACTGATCACTCCAGTAATTTCAACATTCCTACTCCAATTTGCAACAGCTAAGGATCTGGCACAAAACATCAAGTTAAGTTTCCAATTACATCATGCACCAGCATTGATTTCAACAGTTATATACACATAGTCATAGAGGAGAATTATTTGAAAAGTTGCACACACAGCTCTGTATTTCTTTTGTGATGTAAATCAGAACCTTTGTGGTATTTTAATGTAGGTTTTTGTGGTTTAGTTATATATGTGTCAAGAGCAGAACAGTTACTTGCTGCATCTACCCAATTAAAAAAAAAAAGGCAGCAGCAGTTCTTTACACTGCTGACAATGTCAACTTCTACTGGGTCATGTCACAATAGTAATAAACTTCAATGTTGTCAAAAAATCTAGTACATGCTAACTTCAATATGTAAGTAAAAAGTTATCACTTATATGAAAATTAGTCTTCTGTAGATGAATATTTTGCAGGTTGCCTTGGGAGGTCTTTTTGCAATTTGCTGCTTCAAATTAGTCAAATTGTATAGTCCAGACGGAACAGGAGGCAATCCTCGTGTAAAGACACCGTATTCAGTCATCCCAGACAGACTCTGTTCTTCAGAGACGGCACTTAAATTAAGTCCTGAAGATAATCACTCCCATTATAATCTTCCCTTATCGTGAAGAAATTTTAAACAAATTGAAAATAAAATGCTTAAACTTTAGTATTCCTCAGACAGCCGTTAGCATTTGACATTTTGCTCAAATGTCTGACAACTAGGCTATACACAATCCTGTGAGTGAGACTGCCCAGTGATGCATTTTGATATATGCTAATCAATCATCAAAGTAATTTTACTGTTTAACATTAAAGCAAAAGGCAGGCCAGCTACTTGACACATTTCTCAGGCTTAGAGACAAAACGAAAAAACTGCTTTAAAATAGTTTTCACCAGGGTCCCGTATTACAGGCATCCCAAAAGGAATCCTTCTGGCAGCATTACAGCCTACAATGTGGACTAAAAATGTGTGTTTTATTGCCTTTTCAAATAAATTTTATTCTTTACTTGACAGATAAGCACTCTTCAAATCTGAGCTTTTGAACTGCAAAGTGCATCCAAGTTCCTTTAAGCACTTCTGATTTAATGACAGGTTTAATAACATTGCAACACAGAAGGGTGGACTTGGCCAAAAAAATTATTTCATAAAAACCTGATTTCTGTACAGCAACATCTAAAATGTCACCTAATACACACAAGCAAAGTAGAAAGTTTTTAACGTACATTGTAAAGCCTGGGGCTTCAATAGGTAAAACATCTACTGACTTTAAAAGACCATAAAGATAATTTATTTTTAATAACCATTTTTATTTCATTTTAAAAAGAGTAGCAGTTTATGCCTTCAGTAGAACCATGCTCTGAAATCTCAGGGGTGATTAAAGGGCCGTGCCAAAGCTGAAAGGTTTCAAATATCAAACTGTACTATTATGTCAGGGCCAGCAAGATCAATTAGCGCTTTTCAGTGACAGAAAAGGTTAAGTTGGACACGCATTTACACAATATTTAAATCCAAAAAAGAAAAATAGCACATATTAAGTTAACACCACACATTAAAAGTTTACTTCTAAACCTCTCAGTCGATGACCAAGTATCAGAACTCTTCTTCCACTTCCACAACACAACTACTGTTTTTTCAACGCGAAATGGCAAGAAGATTATAGATACTTTAGATAGTAGAAATAACACTGGATTCTCAAGTACAAAGTAAAAACCAGACATCTGACTGTTTCTGCTGCCAGACCTGGTTTAGTGCTGAACTTTCAAAAAGCTTTAAAAATACTTGATAAACTTGACAGATATCTGTTAAGTCTGATGCCCCTGTGTTTGCATTCTTCTTGCAAATCCTGACAATACTAAAAATGAATGATAACGAGCAAGTAACCCTACTCCCATGTTCAACTGAAAGACAAATAGAAAACTACCATACAACAAAAAAAAACAAATTAAACATACTAAAATGTAAGTTAACTCATCTTATACCTGTTAAAAAGCAAACGTACACCTTCCGCAATCAAAAGCCACAGAGCAACATGCACACCAGGAAGGAAGGGAACTTACATTTCAGTTCTCAGTGTCAGAAGAATACTCACTGGAAGTACAGGTATGCTAGCAGTTAATTTGATACCTGTTAATGTCAGTGTTGCCGCAGTAAACATAGCTTGAACAAAGTACCATGTTATGCTATCAAATAAAGTGAGTATAAAATCACGGTAAAAATGCAGGAGGTGAAGAAATCTCAAGGAAAAAGCACACTGTTGAAATCAGTGATTTAGATTCTAATTGCATTATTTTGAGTAAAAGCAAAGCAAGATTACTTTTGTTCAACAATATATTTCAAAACGTCTCTTTTTTTAAAGCCCACTTCTCTATTTATTTCTTCAAGGAGTGATTTGAAATATTTTACTACCAGACAGTACCTAATTTTAGGTTTTAAGTGCTTTAACAGCTCTATGAAATATGATCAGCAGCTGCAATATAGAAGTATGCTGAATAAACTCTCCATATAAAAAGGGAGACCTGTTTTACCCTGAGTTCATAAAATCCTTACTCTCAAGAAAGAAAAAGACAACACAGAAAAAATAAGTAGTTGCGTCCCAGAGCATTTGACAGAAATTCCAGGAATTTCTTTCTTCTTTTTGAATTAACTTTCATATTTAACAGAGGGAAAAGTAGTTTAAATTTTAAAACTGGAAGACTGCATTGAACTTCATGCAATACCACCAGGTCATCAAGGAAACAGACAGGCACCTTTCCCATACCAAATGCCAGTGCTTAAACTGGTTAATTCCCAGACTGAAAGGTAAAAGTTGCATAGAGTTTAAAGAGTAGCTCTCAAAGCTTGCATCAGAGGCTAAAAATATGCAACAGGATACTATCTATAGCTTTATTTCTAGTTGCTTGTTCGAAACATTTTAACTGGAACTGCGCTTAACTGGGAACCCACCGGTTTTCTACTCGTTAAATTCCTTGCTTAGAATTTATCTATCCCACTGGCGTTGTCCATACAGCAGAATAAATTGCTCTTGCAAAGTGTTGTGGTGTCACTAATAAATACAAATCCAGCAAGAGTAACCTTCAACTAAATTTATTAGCAGTACAACCACATACACGTAACAATTTATAACTTCATATGAATTATCTGAACAAAGACATACAAAAGGTTAGTCAACATACTCATCTTTTAGTGTTATTAAATTTGATTGAAGAACATTTGGTAACACAAATACCAGAATTCTCACGAGAAAGCAAGAAGAGCAGTTTCAGACGTAGCCCAGCTAATGCTAGATGTCAAACAGACAGGAAGAATCACAGGGAAGAGAGAGAAACGTCAATCTGTATTTCCACTTTACTCACAACACGATACATATTGTAGGCACGCAAGCGTTTTTTCCTCGGCAGCGTTTTCAGAAACTCCAGGAGAAAAAGTCAAACGCACGGTAATTTTACGAAACTGCTCTTTTGAGTGTTAAGGAAATGAAACAATGACACAACCTGAGCTTTAATGCAGAGTACACTCTTCAATTAGCAGGTAAACACTGAAGTCAGACCAAAACCAAGTAGTTACCATGCAGGAAAAATGCTTGCTTCGGATACTTTGAATCTAAACTGTCGACTAGTTTATCTCCGACACACTTTCTAGTCCCAGCTAGCGAAACACGTCAAGCAAGGCTCGGAAAACTGCGAACACCGATTCCTTACTGTGCCAGCACGACTCCGCGCTTCAGCTCGAAGCGGCCCAGGCGCTCCCCTGCCCGGACTTTTGGGAACGCCGGCAATTCCGCATCGCCGCCGGCCGGGCAGCCCCGGCGGGGCAGCGGGGAGGCAGCGCCCGGCCCGCTCGGCGCTCGGCGGCGGCTTCACCAACGTGAACCAAACGCTGGGTGCCAGCTGCCGTGGGACCCCGCTCCCGCAGCCCCGGGGCACGGCTGCTCCCCGCCCCGGGCACCCCCCGGACACCCCCCGGGCACCCCTCAGGGCACGGTGGGGCCACCGCCGGGGCTGCGCGGGGGTGATCTGGTTTTGGAAGCGCCTGTTAATGACAGTCGGGGAGGCGAATTAATGGCCGGCAGCCCGCTGGGTCCGGAGACGGAGAATCCAGTTACCTCCTCACGGATCAAGTGCGCGCACACGCACGGAGGCTTCCCCACGTGGAACCGCTCTCGAACCAAAACACGAGACCCACCCCCGTCGCCGGCGGGACCCCACGGCGGGACTCTGCTGTGCCCCCGGACTCCGGCGCGGCGGGGGGCGAGGTGGGACAACCCGAACACGGCACCGTTTTGTCTTTAAACCACAAGAAAAACAAGCCGGGGC
>Ga0065711_1007005_pt1 | contig 15935 bp, 6 predicted proteins | sample Hoacrofraction12_FD_59098 | JGI IMG/M metagenome (GOLD analysis project Ga0065711, IMG submission 59098) | Hoatzin crop microbial communities from Cojedes, Venezuela - Epithelial fraction 12 v2 (version 2) | ecosystem: Host-associated > Birds > Digestive system > Esophagus > Crop | place...
TCAGCAGCAGCCCCACGTTGTCCCTAGCCTTCCTTTTGCTGCTGATGTAGTTGAAGAAGCCCTTCTTGTTGTTTTTGACATCCCTTGCCAGCTTCAATTCCAGGTGGGCTTTGGCCTTCTTCATTGCATCCCTGCATGCTCTGACCACATTTCTGTATTCTTCCGAAGTGGCCTGCCCCTCTTTCCACATTCCTTGGACCTTTCTCTTCTGCCTGATCTCTGCTAGAAGCTCCTTGTTTAACCATGCAGGTCTGCTGCCTCCTTTGCTCGATTTCTTTCTCAGGGGGATGCATCGTTCCAGAGCATGGAGGAAGTGATGTTTAAAGAGCGACCAGCACTCTTTTGCTCCCTTGCCTTTGAGAGCATTCCAAGCATGCAGATGCTAGGTTAGTTACAAGTAGGAGATATGAGAAAACAAAAACTCTGAGGTGAAGTTCAAAGAAGTAATTAACTTTTTGGCAAAGTTCCTTAGATTAAGTCGAAAAGATTTTCACAGGAGGTAAAAAGTAGTACATTTTACATGTACATAAATCAAATCCAAGAACAAAATATGTCATCAAATATTTAAAATAAGAGATGATAGAAGGAGCCCAAACTTGTGGAACATACACATTGAGAGGATCAGAAGTTGTCAGTACAGATTCACCTTCAAATTTTAAGTCAGGAAGTAAATCAGCGTCTTAAACTGAAAATGTTTGTCAGATAAAGCTATTTTTAGTTGTGAATGGGTTCATTTGGGGGACAATCAAATTTTGAATGCCTGTGTTAATTACGTGTAGTCATCTAGAAGTCTTTCAGTCACCAGGGGGAGTGAATAAAACACATTATCTTCCCATTTGTTCTTTTAATGCTTGCCCTACTTCTGTTTTCCTGTCTTCTCACCCTAACCACAAGGTGACCTTATCTCATTGCAATTTCAGGAAGAAAACACAAGATCTGATGCATGAGTAAGGCCCTACAGAGAGGTTTTGTCTCTGGTTGAATGGTGCTGTCTCTCTGTAGCTTCCTTCATGGCTTTTGGAGCAGCAGGGATGTCTTTGTGCAGAGAGCTGGATTTCTCAGTTCTCCTGGGTCTATTGACTTCAGGGGACAGCTGCTGTTTAATACTGTTTGAAAATCCAGCTCCAGTGTGAGGATGTAGAACAAGCGTTCTACCACTCATGTTTGGTATATTTGGCTGGAGGTGTCTCCAGCCAAATGGTGGTGTGATGTTGTAGCATAGAACCATACTCACAGTAACTTGAATCTAACCAGATGGAGAAGTTCTCTTAATGTCAAGATTTTCAGAAAAGGATGTACAAGAATATACTTGGGATTACCAGCCCATGTTAGGGTTCCTTCACTCTGTTTTTAGAGTAATTAAAGCAATACCACACATTAATTTGAGTGTCCAGGCATGAAAGGATTCAGTCTCGAACACTTTTCAAAAACTTCCTAGATGTCTATTTAAATGTTATATAAATGGCTCTTAGACACTGTGGAAAACATTGTTTTTTACTGCTCGCCATTGGTTGGTCTAGAGAGGAGAAATTGAAGTTAACCCAGAAAGTATGATGTGGTTTCAAAGCGTGTTGCTATGGTGACAGCATTGTTATTGAAGGATATCAGGTGACAGTGACTCGGGAAGTCAGGCTTCCATTTTCATCCATGTTGCTGACGAGCTTTGCCATTTAGTCTTTCTGCACTTCAGTGTCAAAATACAGCTTATAATTAGCGTGCTGGATTCTTCAGGTGAAAGGTTTTATACAATCGCAAATGTCACTCTGGTGAAAGCTAAAGTAAATTGTACTTGTTAATAGAATGATATTGTGTCTTTTTAAAAGTACGTACTTGTTCTTACTTCGTGATATGAAAATAACTGACCGGAGTTTTTTATTTCATTGATTTATTTACGGCAATACCAGTTTCAGTTCTGATTGTATCAGGATACTTCACAGCCAGATGCTTATGTGTAAAGACGGTATTTTATTTTGACTAAGATAAACAAGGAATATAAAAAACCTCTAGGAAAATATATCTTTCCGCTTAGAGAGCAAAATCTGCTTTTTCTGACTTTCTTGACTTTTTGAACTCCACTTGGGAAATATTTCATTTCTGTGTGTTGACCAGGAAGCAGTTAGCTGAAAAGACAAACTGCTGTATGTGAGTGAGGGAAAACACAGAGAATATGAAGCACACACACAAAAAGCAGGGAAAGGGTTGAAGTGGTATTTTGAGCAGTCCTTCTTCTCTAGGAAATACTCAAGCAAGAGTGTATTTAAAATATAACCAAAGGTACAAATCCTTTTTTTTACTGTGAAAAGGGTTCATATAATCAAAAAAGTAATGGTATATTAGTATCAGGAAGATTTTTGAGTTTTGGTCATTGAATAAAGAGTCAGAATTAGAGTCTTTAATTTTTCATCTTTATTTGTGTTTTTTTGAAGTTCTGATCGATTTTTTTTAGACTGTTATAGTTTGGCTGCGGCTGGCAACAAAAGCGCCATGCGGCCGCCCCTCCCCCCCTGCTGGGGTGTGGAGGAGAATGGAAAGAAAAAGATAAAAAACTGGTGGGTCGGGATAAGGGCAGTTTAACAGAACAACAAACAAAGGGAACAGTAATAACAACCATACAGATAAGGAGAATACACAACACAAAAGAGCAGAACGCAGAGTGCAACTCTCACCGCCTGCCACTGCATGCACGCTCCCGAGCCGAGACTGCCTTCCCGCCGCCCAGCGCCCCCCCAACCAGAACCCAGCATGACAGCACATGGTATGGAATACCCTGCTCTGTTTGGCCAGTTTGGGTCAGCCCACCTGGCTGTGTCCTCTCCTGGGTCCTGGTGAAAATTAACCCTGTCCTGGCCGAACCCAGGACATGAACGAAAACCTGAAACCATTTCAAATGCGCTTAAGATTTGTTTTCTTAAACCCCAGGGTGTATTACTCAGGTGCAAGACTCCTGAAGAACTTCTTCTTGGTGGTCTACTAATGGTTTTGATTTTCCTTACATATGTAAGGTTAACCTTGGTATAACTTTCTTCTCTCTGAAAATGATTTGGCTAGTGTTGAAGTATTGGTCAAAAAGCAACCACTGACTTGCAGTCAAACCCGTCTTTCATTTCACATGCTGAGAGCAACAAAAGCAAAAAAGAAGAAATATTCATGGGGGAGCATGTACTCTTTACACCCTCTGTAACAGTTTGCATTAATCTAAAAAGAAAATTGTAAGCTATTTCTAGAAACAGCAAAACAATAAAGATGTAACAGCCCCGTAAACAGAAAAGAAAATCATAACAAGCACAGATACACTTTAAACATTTATGAATCATGTCTGAAATGCTAAATTTAGTGGATTGTATGAGTTTCAATCACCTGTAGAGTCATCCTTTTAAATAAAGTGAAATAGATTGTAGAATTACTGTAGGAATTTAGGCTCATTTTTTTTCCCTGGGTTGCAACCATGACACTGCGTTAGCTTTAGCTCTTTTCCAAAAGTTGGAACCTTTCAGTGATCATTGAGTTGAGGTCCACTGCTTTTACATTTGCTGTGAGACATGAGCTAAATCACATCATTTGGACTTTCAGTCTTGTAAACAGCCATACTTTCATTACAAAGCTTTTCAGCTAAACATTATGACTGAGGAAAATTTCTGCTTCTAGTTGCTCCACCTAAAGCTGTTATTCTTTTGCTGTTTTGTTTTGCCTTGTTTAGGGATATTAGAACTGTTATTGCTAGTGGTATCCATTTACAACTTAGCTTAAATTTAGTCCCAAACATTTTTATTTTTTAAATTAAATTTTAAACAGGGAAACTCACAGCCATATGCCATACGTTTATCTGTGATCTGTTGGTCAAAGCCTGCTTGATTAATGCATGGTGGTAACATTTCTCTTCCCACTGGCAAGCTACTTTCCCACCAGTGGTTCCAAAAATGATTGCTTTGTACTCTTAAGCACCTAGTCTGACATCTCCATTCTTAAAATAATCCAAACCACTGGGAAAAAAGCCTATGAATTCCTCCACATTAGGAAGCTCTGGTGTTTACTCTGAAACAAAAGAACTTGTACACCGGGAACAGACATGCTCCTTTGGCTGTCCACATAGTGGCTTCTGCAACAGCCGTGTTATTTGGTCGTAACGATTAGGGCATGGATTATTGTCTGATTATTTTGCTTAGAATCTGATTACTGTAATAGTGAAAGAGTCAAACTGCCTTAGAAAGCTGATATCTTGATATCTCTTTTCATACCTGCCATTTATAACTGCTAAATAGCAGCTGAGTGAATGGGGCACTACTGTCCTTAAAGGATCGTGACTTTCGTTCAAAAGAGAAATTATTGAAAATAATAGGAGATACTGCTACAAATGTAAAAGGTAGAAATGTAGGAACAATGATATATCAGGGCTGACAGTTAAATAAATATTAAGCCTGTAGAATAGCTAAAATGATGGAAAAAATGAACACGATGGAAGAAAACGGAAATTTAGATACATTTGAAAGCCACTTTTGAGAAAACAGCAGCAACATACTGTCAGTACCTGACACAAAGTATGCAAGCACAGGAATTATTCTCATTTTTTGGTTATAACTGTATAGATAGGTTCAGCAGAATTCCTACCTCTTAGAGGGGGGACTGTGAATTAGGAGGGTCCCTCCTTAGAGAGGGACCTCCCTGTCAGGAGGAGGACTTGGGAACCACATTACAGAATTTGTTGATTCATTTAAAAAAGACACAGAAGGAAAGCTGTTCCCAAGACTTTTGAAGCTCAGCCCCAGCAGAATTACCTTTTTGACAGAAAACAGTATGACATAGGTGTGAAAAGCTGTTACTCCTACAATGAATTCTTCTTCTTCATAACCATCAGTCCTTCACCAAGATAGAGAGTTTAAATTTAGGAAGCAGCAAGTGTTGTGGAACTTACATAATTCTACCACTGATTTATTCTCCCTTTGATAGAAAAATGCCCCATACACTTTTCAGGAAATGCTGTTTTGACCTACAATTTTGCCAAGGTGATTTTGGCACTAAATGCTTTCATTTTTTTTTTAGTCTTCACTGAGATTCAGCTTTAAGCCTCTGCCATACTTCAAGGTTCTGAATTTCATGAAAATTTTAGAAATTTTGCATTTATTAAAAATTGTATAGGGCTGGACACATCCCTTTTCTAATGGCACTGTAGTCCATGTTCCCACTCCTCTTTTTACTATGCAGCTTTTGCATAGCATGTGAGAGACAGCTGAATGCTGAAAAGCCGAATATAGGAAAGCTTCACATGTATAAGAATAATTAATCTTAACGGTCTTCTTGACCTGAGTAGAAAAAGTAAGGCAAAACAGGATGGTTTGGTATTCCCTTGTTTGCTCTTGGAAACCTATTAGTAAAATGAAAACATTCTTACCTTTACTGAAATCAGTAAAAAGACTCCCATTAATTCTGTAATGATGAGGATTATAAATTAAATATCGTCTAGATACCATATGGATGATAAATCTTAGTTATATGTTAACTGTTCATATTAATAAATAATTTTAATATCTTATGCTCTGAAAATGCTATAACAAATATGGTTTTATTCAGTAGGTTTTGGAAGAATTGGTTACATTTACAGCTATGTCTTACCAGCATATTAGAGCAGGAATTATCACACAAGTAAGACTATAAGGCACGCTCTGCATTATTCAGACAATGCATGAACAGCAGTTCAAACATGTACTTGAACTGCCTCTGGCAAGTCTGTAAAATTTGTAAAAAGGAGCAAAGAAAGGAACAAGATATTACAGATATGCAAGAAAATATTTTCTTCATGGATAAAAAAAGTCTAGGAAGAAGAGAGCTGAAGAAATTTATTATGTAGCAAGATGTCCATAGTGTGTGAGTTATGCGAACTTTTCAGAACTTGTAGCAGAAGCAAATCTACCTTAAGCACATGAAGGCATATACCAATTGTTTCACAATTTCTGAGGGGGAGCAAGCGGGTGTGACAAAATGGTGCCTTGAATCTCTGCCTGCCCTTTGTCCCAGACCTCTCATTCATTGCAGGAGAGCATCCCCTGGCTCTTCTGCAATATTTAATATTCAAAAGAGGTTAATAAATTCTGGTTGGCTCTTGCACTTTCCTAGGGAGACGCTCTATCCTCTGTTGTTGTTTTCTACAGCAGTAGGTGGATGACATAGCCAAGTAATCTCTTGCCTATGACCTGCGGTAGCTTGTCTTTTGCCCCTGAAGAGTATTCTTATGCTTATGTTCCAGGAGGCACCATATATATTTGAAATTCCAGAGTGTGACAGTGTTGTCATTATTTTTAGAGAGAGCTATTTATCACAAAGTAAGAGAGAGCAGTTGCCAGTGCTCTCCCTCCTTACATTCTCCTGTGATTTGCTTCTTAATGAGATCTAAATACTAATGAGGGAGATGCCTGCTGAAACCCAGCCCATCATTTTTACTAGGGGAAAACAGTCTACTGAATGATCATCAGATTAATAAGCCTTAGTAGAACAGATTGTCATTTTTTCTTCTTTTGCAACACAACTCCCACGGTGTCCTTGTTTGTAACTTTTGAATTGTTTGCTTTTTCAGTAATTTCAAGGTAAAATTATGTTCAGAAAATGTCTTAATAAAAGTAACACATTTTAAGGTTTCTTTCCAATTCTTCAACAATCCATGAGAAAATCAATGGGTATTGAACTACCTCTTAAGAAGAAGAAAGTAAAAAGAGGGACAAAGTGTGAGGGGCACTATTTTTCTCTCACAGTACAATTTTTACTCAGAAAGAATGCTAAATATTGCATATGAATTTTATTTGCTACTGCACAATAGTAGTAGGGTCAGCCAGAATGAAAAAAAAAGAAAAAACACCAACAAAATCTATTTTAAGTACAGTGGTAACTACTTTTCATAGTGATTCTAATATTTTTTTCTCCTTTTTTTTTCAGTTTAGCAGACAAGTAAGAATGTGAAAAACTACCTAAGCGAAGATTTTCTTGTAAGATTTTTATACATTGTCAATACCGGTATTTTTCTAATTTTCTGCTTTATTTTGAAATTGAAACCTGTAACTTCTTTTGCAACTATTTTCTTTCTAATTTAATCACATTTTTTGTAACAACAGACTTTTCACTGAAATTAGTTCATTCTGGTAGGCTTCTCTGAATTGATTCTATAGGCTTGCATTCTAGCAGTTTATAGGTTATGTGTGGCAAGATAAATTCTAAATCAGATTGTTCATTCACATCTTCAAAAAACTGGTGTCCATGAACCACCGTCAGGATTTATGACTGGTGTGTCTGGGCTCCTATCTTCTGCCCTCTTGGGCAGGACATCAAAACCCATTTGGATGTGTAAGCTGCAGATTTTAACAGGACTTGTGCTGATATTAACCCATCATAGGAAATCTGTATGTTATAGTGAAGAAGACTCCGAAGATCAAATTGCCACTTGGAATTAAGCATAGGGAGTGGAATGGTCAGCACTGGCTTGTATAGCTCAAATTTCAGAATCACCTATTAAATTCACTAATTATGGGGATGTGATGTGGTTTCTAACATAGAATTTATCCCTGAGTGCCACAACATGACTTGATACAGGAAAGCATGTGCTCCAGACAGTACTTATGCAAGAGATGTAGCAGGTGGCTAAAGCATGTTTAGTCTCATCATGGCTGCCATCAGTTCATGTCTACTGAATGTGATAAAAAGACTTGGGCACTCCAAATAGATGAGACATTCTTCTAAAATACAAATGAAAGCATGTTAGGAAGTTCAAGATGTGTTTTCTCTGCGTTTGCAAGAACCTGTCCCAGGTAATTTATAAATAAAAATAGGAAAGAAGGCGTTGGTGGCTCTTTGGACTCACTCATCTTTAATTTTTGTGTTTAGCTTTCAGGTGAAAAAGGTTTGGTTTGCTTAGGCCCTTAATTTCAGGTGAAATATTCCTAGATAAAGGATTTTCTGTCAGTAGGCAGAACCTATGACAGAGAAGAAACATAAAGTATCCTTAAGTCTAACTGAGGCAGCTCTCTACATTTTCTGACTGACATGGACCCCATTCGTTGGCTTCTAACTCATAGAATCATAAAATCATAGAATAGTTTGGATTGGAAGGGACCTTTAAAACTCATCTAGCCCAACCTCGCCTGCAATGAGCAGTGACATCTTCAACTGGAACAGGTTGCTCAGACCCCCGTCCAACCTGACCTTGAATGTTTCTACGGACCACCTCTCCAAGAAACTTGTTCCAATGTTTCACAGCCCTTATTGTAAAAAATATCTTCTTTATATCCAGACTAAATCTACCCTCCTTTAGTTTAAAACCATTACTTCTCATCCTATCACAATAGGCCCTGCTATAAAGTCATGCGTTTTTATATGGAGAACCTGAATGCATAATACAAGACTGAGAATTCAGCTTGACAGCATAATACTTAAGGATTTAGTATTTCAGTATGGAGCATTGCTAAGGACACATTTGTTCATTTAGTCTTTCTTGCCCCTAGTTCCCAATATTAGGACAGGAATAACACAGCTCCTCCAACTGATATTTAAAGCATATACCCTTTTCACATAACATTATGAGATAGAAAGAAGATACAACATACAGAAGTACCTGTCCATGTTGAATCCACATGTTCTATAGGAAAAAATGAAAAAAAAAAAGTTATATATCAGAAATCATCATCTTCTTAAACAAATTCTTCGTGTAAATTTTAAATGTGATTACAGCCTAAGGTTGTGAGATATTGGGAGTCTAAGGTTAAACTCTAAAATACATATTTAAGTGTCAAACTAAACTACTTTGACCTCTGAATTGATGGTTGATGAACGTTTATTTTGTCAAGCCTCAAGTCCTGACTATGGAATAATGTGGGCATTTTTTTCTTTTTCTCTTCTTTTTTTTTTTTTTTTAAATTTCTTGTACACAAAACGCTTTGGTGATTCTCTGTGAAAATATATATATATATATATATATATATATATACATACATATATACACTCCCTCATCGACCTACATACACCTTACTACTATTAACTACAGCTAAACTGGTATCTGAGAGAATGGATCAAAACTGGTTAGATCTGAAGTTCTGTTTTTCAGGTAAATCTTGAAGTAAAACGGCCTTAAAGCAATATAGTGTTCAACAGAGGAAAATTCTACCTGTATGTTAAAGTTACCATACAGCATCGCAACAAATAGAGCAGAAAATTTGTCAATCATTTAAATTGTGTGTTATTACTTTGTAAGCAACCTTGTGGTAATTGTCCCGGTCACTACATCTTACGCAAACATTCCATCCCTCTGACAAGGCCAACATCCTTGTACAGTATGCCCTTTGAGGAGCAGGTATTTGAGAATGTATGTCCAACCAGTGTAAAACTTTTGTCAGGTAAACAGTGTAAGAACAATACTCAATCAACATTTATTTCTGTGCATTTTACATGCCGCTTTTCCAACACCAAATTCCTTTCCTCTTCTCTTGCCACGATTCTTCAACTGAAACCAGTGGGATATGTTCACATAGGGCAACAGCTGAATACATAATCATGGCTCCAGATGAAATGAGTTTCTGTATCATGGTGTTTTAATACAACTTAATCACAGACATGTATTTTTATTTTATCCTGTGCCTATCTGAAGTTCAACCTGTAAACCTGCTCTAGATATTTACTAAAAGAATATAATTTCTCTTCTAGGCTTTCCTGCTAGGGAGTATAAGAAAAGTTAAAAACATCATTCTTACTTTGATTGATACTTGTCTTTCTTTTTTTCTAACAAAAATAGAGTTTAAATTTAGTCGAGACATAATAAATCTAAATCAGCTATAAAAGCAACTTTCACCAGATTAAAATGTCATGGGCACTCTACACTATCAATCTAGTTATTATTTACAAAGAGATTTTCTTTCTTCTAGTTTTCACTACTGATTTAAAATTCAGATCCTTCCTCACTGAAAGAGCTTCTAATCTTCACCCAGCTAGTTCAACAGTGGTTACAGCCACATGTGACAGTTGACACACACCTGTTTTTAGATAAAAACATAGAAAGAAAAGTTTTGTATATTTTTCAGAACAGATGAAATGCATGAGTTCCTGCAGCATTATTTTCCAGTGTGTTTAATTCAGCCTGAATCTTAACAGTAAACCTGAGACATCTCTACTCAGTCCATCTCAGAGAAATGTATAAGGAGATTGCCAGCTTTTGAGGCAGCCTAGTAAGAAAATCCATATGGTGACTATAGTAATTCGCCCTACTCCCTTCCTTCTGTGAAAACCCATTCTGTATGCTGAACCAGACAAACACTCATGTGCAGCATCTCTTTCACAGGGTCTCCTTCAAGCAACCGGTAAATTAGAACGTAAACGCAGCATTCTGAATTGCACTCTTTTCCCTTTCAACTCTTTCATTTTTCGTTTTCTTATTAGTTTGTGCTTGTTCTGGTATACCAGTATCTGCCTTCTGCACCAGCTCTATCCGTACACATTCTCTGCGGGGAACAGCAGTGGTCTGAACATTTTCATCTACTTATGACTCCCATTTTAAAATAAATTCAGATATATTCTGAAAATACCTGATCCATAGCTGAGCTGCCTAGAACTCAGCTGTCTGGATTTTGGTTCAGACATACACACAGCACAAACTATTTCAGTAGGCCGACCTAGAGTGCTGCCTTTCAAAAATCATCTCTGTGGATCTTTTCTGTATATTACTTTTTTTTTTTAATGTAAAGACAAAACAGGATTCCAGTGAAAAGGAAGATGCTTGACAGCAGTAGAAACTTTGCCTAATGTCTAGCTGCTGTTTATTGTAATGGCCACAAAACCTAATTTTGGTGAAAGAACAGGTAGTTCTTTACAAGGACTTATTTTGGTTACATGTTATATAAGCCTATTACCGCTAAAAGTTCTATGTATGTGATTTACAATTTCTGTAGCAATTCACTGGCATTGTTTTGCTTTGAAGCACTTGGTGTTATAGGCTACTTTTTCTTCCTTATGCAAACCATTGCCAGGTACATTTGTTTCACCAGTTATCCTTATTTCAGCAATTTTCTTGTAGGCAGCGTGTTCATCAGCCCCGTAGTGTGGGTGCTTAGCAACATCTATGTGTAAAATGAGTCTTCTTATCATTGCTACTGTATTACCTTTAGAATGGAGCAATTGGTAGGATGGAACTTTGAAGATCACTACTAAAATATGGTCTCCAATTGTTCTTTTGATAACATACACATAAGTGACTGAAGCCGTTACAATTATAAGCTTCTGAGGACAATGAATTGATATCCCTAATATCTGCTACATGAGAAATCGCACCCTTTTGTTTCATTAAATGTCCTGAGATTTTGTAGTGGAAGGGCTCATAAACAGCTGAGCTATCTCTGCTTTGTTCATGACACTTGTGATTGTCCCCATTGCTCTTCTCTGAACTTCTTCCAGGTGTGGGTGAGCCAAGGACTTACGCTGACAAAGTGACATTCTCTGTTTCATTTTTCTTGCAATATGATTACTTTTTTGATCACTATTGGCACTATGCTAACGTTTTCATACCCACAAGTTCTTCTTCTTGAGCAGTAATGGTCAGCTCCAGGACATTGTTTTATATATAGAGTGAGAACAGCGTGGACTACTGTTCTCTTGCACATTGCTTTACGGTGATGTAAAATGAAATTATATTTCCTCTTTACCAAAATCAGATAAAGATCTAACATTTACTGTGAAACAAGCCATTCTTTACTTTGGAGACTGGAAATAAACCAAACCAAACCAAACCAAACCAGAACAAAATCAAACAAAATGAAACAGAGAAGTACTGGTCCTTCAGTCTTTCTAGCTGACAGTCCATGGACATAACGGTAGAAGTACTTGTACGATGTGAAGCATCTAACTTAGAGATGTATCTGGTATTTATAGCGAAAAAACAAGGTCTAAAGGTTCTGTATCTTAAAGCCAGAGTGTGCAGGGGAAAAAAACCCTGATATTAGTTGATTACGAAGATGTCTATGATGGGCGTTACGTGAGGTCTGCTAATAAATACTGTTTCTGTAACTTCTGTGTCTTTTAGTTAGCTGTATTCTGATAACAGATTGGAAAAAAATATAAGACTTTTTGTAAAGGAGGCTGCTGTCCCCTGTGAAGGTCATATGTGAAAGAGGTCAACACAGTTGTGAAAAGAATGACAATAGATTCAGTCTGATTTGATCTGAAAGACATTCAAGGCATGAGAAGTAACTATAAAGAAGGTGAGAGGGCAAAAATTTATTACCCAGCACATTTGTACATTATACTGCAGTTGGAAAGTCAGTGTTTGTTGTTACTAGTACTTTGATCAGAAATTGAGATGCATGAAGCAGTGCAAGAAGTTGCCTATTGTGACTCTGATTGACATTTGAAGATTTCAGGCCATACTCCTGCTCCCAAGGTTAAACAAATTTTCCTTTGTCAACTGGCATGTGCCAGATGAAGAGGTTTAGTGAGAGAGCTATGCTCGCTATGAAATAAGCAATTAATACAACAGAAGAAGTGCAAGTATATTCAAACAAGTGCTGTAATCCTGAGAAATCCAATCTTCTGCCACTATCTAACATCACTCTCAGCGACAGATGCCATGAGTCAGAATATTGATTAATAATGAAGTAATGTAGGAAAAGAATGGGAGGACTTGTCAATGAAAGGCAAGGAGAGAGAGAGAGAGTAGGGTCTGAGGGGAAATCCATACAGACTGAACAGTCTTTGTGACACTCTTCGTATCAAATAGAAGAAGGGGTTAGGACCAAACAGAATCATTTTGTTTTGGAGGAAAAATCTATTTCCAGAGAATTAAAAGTGAAATGATTAGGTCACCGCTGAATAAACTATTGGTTATGAAACCGCGACACAGAGACTGTATTCAACAGTGCACCACCATGCTGTGCAAAGAAATTTAAACACATGAACACTGAGTACTGTGAAAAGAGGCTTACAGGAAATTCATTGAACTCTGTTTTCACTGTCGGTTAGTGGCACTCTTCACTTCTATGAATGACAACAGGGACTGACCACTGAATAATGCTCATGTTGGCTAGGCAACACTTAATGATTCTCTCTATATGTGGGGTAGTGCTACCTGCTGGAGTATTTAAAATCCACTAATTAGTTGATTCATTGAATCCCGTCACTAGAAGGGACAATCTATTGATTCCATTTGAGAGGCAGCAATAGTGGAAGGACAGCAATTTCATCCTGTGACAAGTCTTCTGCAGGCTGCTGAAATGACACACGAGGCCCTGCCATTATACATCCACTCATACATAAGAAAGAGAGAGTCCTCATTAGCATGACAATGCAAATATAAGGACTCCTATGCTAGGCCAAAACTGGCTGAAGGGTAAGCAATGAGCTCTGTGATTTGTCTCCCTGTGAAAAGCAGCTACAGTAAGTTCTCCTGACATATATTGCTTCTTACAGTGTCTGTAGCAAAACCTTGCTCTTCCTGTTTTTATTCCTAAAGAATTAAGTGGTTTGACTGGATAGCTGTCTACTCGGATTGGCTTATACACCCTTCTTTTGATCCTAGCTACACTACTGCAATTTCCCCTTTGTAAGTCACTGGAAAATGTGCCTTTCATGGTCTTGAAGTAATAAAAAATGCCACAGCTCAAATTCTTGTTATGAATAAATGTGACTCAGCATCTCAAAAGCTTTCTAATATGCTGCTTTACTTAGCTATGCTGCCAGTTGTCCATTTATTCCAACTCTATCAGCTGATCATCTGCTTTTCCCTAAGTACCACCCAGCAGAATTTAGCAGACACATAAAGAAGCAACTCTTACTTCTAAATAAATATCTAGATTTCATACTTGTGATTATTTTGTCCAATGAAATACAAATGGTGAAAAACAGTAGTGGATGGAAGACAAAAAGAACAACCCAAGAATTACTTTCAGTACATTTATTTTCTACTTAAAAAAATGTAGATCTAGAGAAACATTAAAGAATATCAAGGTTTTTGCACTGACAACCTGGATCAGAAACTTATTCATTCCAATTAATACTGCACAGATATATAAAGTATTTTGATTGATGTTGTTTTGGTTAGCTTTTGAAGCTTAGAAGTATTGAATTTTTTCTAAAAGATATGATAAAATATCAGATTAGAAATACTGCTTTTTCTACATTCTGCATCACTGTAATATCCTGTGATTTCATTTCCTTGGACTAATATGCAGGACTTTGAAAATTTGTGAGATGTAATTTTATGTGATTGTTTTGAAAAATCTTAATTGCCAAGCATTAAGTTTGTTTTCAGCATCTTCTTCACCATTTTTTTTGGATATCGCAGACTTGCAGTGCCGAGATACAGCATATTATTCACAGCCCCACACGTCAAATGTAGCTAGCTGAACTGAGATGTGTTACACTGATGACCTGAACAGATGTCCTGAGACCTGGAGGTATGCTTACTGTGTGTCTACAGTTCCTCATAACAGAGCCTTTTCTCATGAGACATAGCAGAATGGTTAGGTCATTGTAGTTAGCCCATGCCTTCTCCAAGGCTCTACTCACAGGCCTAGGAGGTAGGTTCTGTAGGCTCTTCTCAGAGGCTTAGGAGGTAACAGTTATTTCCAATGGAAGTATCTTTTGGTTTAAAGTGGCTAAATTAATGTGAGGGTTTTTTGGCAGCCTGTAGAAGTCAATTTCGCATAGTGGTGAGCTGAAGTTTGTGCTGTGTGCCTTGGAGTGCGGCGTGAAGGAAGACAGAGTTGTCTGGAAATACAGAGCCTGCAGTTAAATGACCTGAGAACTCTGCAGGAGTAGAGCAGGAGCAGGTATGGCTGGTGCGATCATGTCTATACTGCCCTCCAGGAATGGTCTTGTGAAAGCCATCTCTTGAGGCACAGCTGGACTTCAAGTTAGGAAGACTTGTAGTATTTCGATTTAGCAATGTAGATGTAGCCTCAGTAGATTCTGAATGCAGAAGCCCTTTAAATCATACACATAAAGTTATCTACTCCATGGCCGCTTTTGTCATGTGGGAACAGTCATGAAAGAAAATCCAAATAAGCTGCTGTCTGTAGCACTTGCCAAGATTTCATTATGACATGCCAGATAACATCAAGGAGTTTTTGATGAAAGAATAGCGTGTGCAGTGATAACATAAATAATAAAAAAGGTCTTACAGAATCACAGAATCACAGAGCGGTAGGGGTTGGAAGGGACTTCTGTGGGTCATCTAGTCCAATCCTCCTGCCGAAGCAGGGTCAGCTACAGCAGGCTGCACAGGAACTTGTCCAGGCAGGTCTTGAGTATCTCCAGAAAAGGAGACTCCACAACTTCCCTGGGCAGCCTGTTCCAGTGCTCCGTCACCCTCAGAGGGAAGAAGTTCTTCCTCATGTTCAGACGTAATTTCTTGTGCTTCAGTTTGTGCCCCTTGCCCCTTGCCCTGTTGCTGGGCACCACTGAAAAGAGTTTGGTCCCATCCTCCTGACACCAAGCCTTCAGATATTTATAAGCACATATTAGGTCCCCTCGCAGCCTTCTCTTCTTCAGGCTGAACAAGCCCAGCTCCCTCAGCCTCTTCTCGTAGGAGAGATGCTCCAGTCCCCTCATCATCCTCGTAGCCCTCCACTGGACTCTCTCCAGTAGCTCTTCATCTTTCTTGAAGTGGAGAGCCCAGAACTGGATAGAGTACTCCAGATGAGGCCTCACTTGGGCAGAGTAGAGGGGAAGGAGAACCTCCCTCGACCTGCTTGCCACACTCCTCTTAATGCACCCCGGAATGCCATTGGCCTTCTTGGCAGCCAGGGCACACTGCTGGCTCATGGTCAACCTGTCGTCCACCAGGACACCCAGGTCCCTCTCCGCAGAGCTGCTCTCCAGCAGGTGCGCCCCAAGCCTGCACTGGTGCATGGGGTTGTTCCTCCCCAGGTGCAAGAACTTACATTTGCCTTTGTTGAACCTCATCAGGTTCCTCTCTGCCC
>Ga0065711_1010778_pt1 | contig 15935 bp, 11 predicted proteins | sample Hoacrofraction12_FD_59098 | JGI IMG/M metagenome (GOLD analysis project Ga0065711, IMG submission 59098) | Hoatzin crop microbial communities from Cojedes, Venezuela - Epithelial fraction 12 v2 (version 2) | ecosystem: Host-associated > Birds > Digestive system > Esophagus > Crop | place...
GTGTATTTTTGCTGTTAGATTGACTGACAGGTCAGTTGTTGCCAGTGAATACTCTTAACTCTTTAATGTCTTATGACTTTGAAGAACATTGAATCTGCAAAAACTCAGCAGCTGGAATTTCAGAAATGCAGAATGGAGATAGAAGCCTTTGGAACTTCAGCTTTGCCTGCTCAGAATAATCTCCAAGTGCCTGGCTGTGTACGCTATGAGAAAAGTTATGTTGAATTTCATAGTGTTTTGGCTGTGACTTTTTCCAAGGGGGACAGCCTCTCCCCGGATGATGAGAGGGACCAATATTCTCTTCCACTGCGTGCAGGAAAAGAAGAGGTGCACATATTCCTTAAGAAGTTTTGTTTGCCTAGTTTGAGTGCAGAAGTAATTGTGTCAGTAGTACGGTCTTCATATATGGTGGAGGTGGGAAGCAGCTGGTGGGAGATACGTGTGAGTTACAGGTTTAATGGTTGCTTAGGGGAAACAACAAAATAACAGAAGGCATCAGGTGTGAAGCATGAATAAAGTGAAGCACAGCAATGCTGTTATTTCTGCGGTACAGGCCGAGTTTTGTTACTGAGTAGGTGTAAGCAGTTCTAGTTCAGAACAGCTCAAAGGCAGATTAAATATAGTTCGAGGATTTTGCAATTCAGTGCATGCTGCCAGCAGTATCTGCTCCTCTTCTCACCATGGGTCAGTAGACCGTCAGCATTTTCAGAAATACTGGCATGCGAGGAGCTGCTCCTTGCTGCCTGCTGCCCTCCGCTGTTATGTTCCTATATGCATGATAGTCTTCAGTGTGAAGTGAAGCTATGCCTTGCCAGCTCGCCCACCTTGCTGTGCCCAGGCCTCCCTCTTCTCCCATCTGGCTTCTCTCTGATTGCTCTCCTCTAACACTAACTTTTGGCTAATTCTCCTGTCATTGCCTGTGTGACATTGCCTTCATTTGTATTCTGGATTTTCAGGAGAGTACTCTCAAGAAGCCAGTGTTTATGCAGTTCTCCTCTCTCCACTGAATGTGACAGAGATCTGTTTGTGAAGGTCATGTTCAGCTTTGTGTTCCCAAAGCGGCTCTAGCAGAGATGGTTGAATCACAGGGACTGTAGCTTGCAAGAAGTATTTTGCCATTTGTGTTTTAGTTAGATTAAAAATGATGACAACAACAAAAAATTTAAAAAAACAGAGACACGGGGAGGCTCATCTGGGATCCTGGTGCTAATCTCTCAATGCTGATGTTGATGTTGGCTTGATCAATGCTGTAGTTTTCTTTCCTTGAGTGTGTGCAGCAAAAATGGAGAATATTATCATGCACTTTCAGTTGCTTTCCACTACCTTCAAGGGGATTATTTCAACAATTGTTGGCTAGGAAGACCCCAGATTTAGTTACCACTTCTACTTAGCACCCTCATACTCCTAGTTACCTATGCAGTATACCACCTTTCATGGCAATCCAAGTAAATATATGCACTTGAACATGTTGGCTGTGTGGGCTATGGTGGGGGTGATCCTTGAGCAGAACATTGAGGTATCCAGAAAAAGATGGGCACAGATGCTCTTTCTTTTGAAGCGACCAGGTGCCTACACATAAGTTTCAAGCAGATTGTAGAGGCTTGAGTGAGAACCAGCACTAGCCCTGGGCAGATCATGCTCACTTGCTACTTAATATTCCCTGGAGCCTCTTGATCAGACATGGATAGCAGAGCTAAAAACTTGTATCTAACTAGAAATATTAACACTTTTGATCTGTAGTTTACAATTTCACTTCTCAAAAAAAGACAGAAATCTGATTTTGTATATTAAGAAATTTCATTTTTCTGGACCCTTTAGCAAAAATAACATCTACTATTTGAGAACTACCAAATTTCAGAGGAATCTTAGTCAACGTGTGCTTTTTATACAGCAGGTAATCTAACCTCTGAACAGAAAGTCATTCTCATACATAACTTGTACGTAAAGCAGAATTAACACATCATTACGGTATATATTTGAATGGTTTTAGTAGGTATGGTGGTGTTTAGTAGGCATGGTGGTGTTGGGTTGATGGTTGGACTTGATAATCTTAGAGGTGTTTTCCAATCTATGATTCTATGATTCTGTAATGTTTTTTCCTACAGTCTGAAATGTGCAGGCCACATAAGAGGCATGTTTTTACAGGCTACAACTCCCTGGAGTTTCATAAAGTTCTCAGTTTGTGATAGCATAGAAATTGTTAATAAACAGTATAAAACCCGACTCCTAGATCATACCACATGCATCTTAGTAAATACAGCTATATATTTTCATGAACATAAGCACTAAATGTGTTAAATTATTTCAAAACTTTCAAAGTCAAGTTCTGCTTTGCAAAAGCCTGTAGCAGCTGCATGCAACATATTACTGGATATAACACTGGAATATTGCTCTCTGTAAAGTGCACTTGAGTGAAATAGCTCAATGAAGTATTACTGTATATAAAATATGAGCCATTGTCACTGATTATTTTGCCCAATTTATACAAAAATAATGCAAAGGAATGTGACTTACCATATACTCATTTTTCTTTTCCCAGGCACACATATTGGATTTGATTCCAAAGAAGTTAAAGGAGCAGTTTCTCATGTCTGCTCTTCCTCCTTAAACTGTCCCATATGTATTTTGTTGTTGTTGGTGTGATTGACAGGCTTGGCATTCAAGGTGGGTGGGAGAAAAGCTTGCTTAAAGTAAAAAGCTGGAATAGTGTCATAGTCTGAATAAGTTCACAGAGAACATCGGAAAATGAAGGCTTACTTACAGCTATCTGTCTAGAGGTTTGATAAAATGTTGCTAATTGGTTTTGTCCTTCTATGTTATTTAACAGGAAATAAAAATAACATAATCAACAGAAATCATAGCATCTGGAAGGGACCTCAGAAGGTCTAGGCAGGCTTTAGCAGAAAGGCAGGATCAAATACAACTAGAGCAAATTGGGTCAGTCTTGGAAATCAATTTGGTAACCCCTTTTTCTAACTAAGGTCTTGGGGTAGCATTAGGATCACCACATCCTTGGGTGGCACAGCAGAAGAACTCTAATAATTCTCTACTATACTGATGAAGGGTGCAAGAGAGAGTGCCTGTTGGTAAGGATAATTGTTGTCTAAGCACCAGATGGGCTGAACCTGGACCTTCGCTCTTTCCTGAGGAAGAAAACCCAGTTTCCTTAGCATTTCTTCATTAATAATGATTGTCTTGTTTAACCTTTTTGTTCTCAGCACTCTCTTCAGTTTGGCTCCATCTTAACTGAAAAATAAGATGGACAAACTAGCCCCAGGATACTATTCTTTATCCTGTGGTAATTACTTCTGTCTCAGCAATATCCCAATGTATGTTAGAATTGTGCTTGTTATTCAACATTCATGTTATTAACAAAATACTGAATACACTTAAAACCAGAGCAAGTTCCTGTGGGACTGTACTTGAAATACACCCTGAGTTTGAAGGTAATTCGCAGATATCTTCTCAGATGGGCACTTACAATATACAGTACTTTTGTCACATTTCTCTAGTTTGCGTGTGAAGATTTTTATATGGAACTACATCAAAAGCCTTAGTGATAATATGTACTTTGGACCCCTTATCTACTAGGTAGCTATCACATCAAGGAAGGAAATGAAACTGATTTGACACAGTTTGTTTTTGACAAGCCAGTTTTTACTGCAGTATTAAAGAAAAAATTCATAAGTATATTGAGGCCCAAAATTTGCTTTACTATATTTGTGAGAATTGAAGTTGGGCTGATTGTTCTGTAGTTCCCTGTCCTCCTTCCCCGCTCATCTTAAAGGATGGATGTTTGCCCTTTTTTAGCTACTGACATTTTACTGACCTACATTATGTGCTAAATTCATAGCACTCAGAGTTCAACGATAATGCTTTGGCTAGTTCTTTACATAATCTGTACTGACAATATCATTATGCCATTCTTATTTAAATTTCTAATCCACCTTAATATTGGTAATAAATATCCTGATCCTGCTGTGGCTGCCATAAAAATTAAGCATCTTGTCACAATCTTTTCTGGGAAGACTAAGAAAATACTTCAGTTTTCTCTCGTATTTGTAATTTATTCTCTTTCTCCCCACTAAGGTATGGATCTGTAATTCCCTGCTATTCTCTTACTAGTATTTCAGGAACCACAGTAACTTGAATGGACTTTGGATGAACCTGTGAATGAGGGAAGTGTCACAGGCTTTTCCAATGGTGCCACAGGTAAGTACTAAGGGAAGGAGTTTCTTACAAAATTACTTTCTGCAGAAACATTTTTGTACTGAGGACGGTTTAGCTTAATTGTGTTCTGGCATGTGCCTTTATAATTGAATTGTTTTTTGGTTTTCAACATTTGTTTTTTGGAAATTCTTGTTGAAATTCTAAAAATCATGCAACAAGAAGGTATTCAAAATCACTTCTTTTTGTGCAGCAATGCAGTATTCCTTAAAACTGACATCTCTTCTTACAATAATAAAACCATAATGCAAAATTCATAACCGCTTTTGTAATGGTGTGACCTGTCTCAGAGCTGGATTGTAACTCAGAATGTGGCACACGCAACAAAATTTTCCTTGTTTTACAGAAGAATTGGGGTTTAGGAGCTATAACTGGTTCCGTATTACAATACATACTCCAAGAGTGGCAACATGTACTATCGTTTTTTGAGTTGTAATTGTATTTTCACTTTTTTTTTTCCTACTGTGCCAACCAGTTATATAAGGCATGGAAATGGAGTTCGAGAGTCTTGGGTTCCCTTTGTGACTGATGTAGATTATTTTTTATGATTTAGAAAAGTCAATTAGGGGGCCTTTCAGAGGCCAAAGGGAACTCTAGCTGTCTAAATATTTAATGAATCTTTGCAAATCTCTTTATTTTCTGTCCTGGTGTTTTCTTCCACCTTTGTTTCTGTGAGAGGATTTAGTACTGTAGGAGGGAGAAGCACAGGGAGCCTTAATATATGAATGATTTCTCAAATGTTACGAAAGATTTCATGTTAGAAAGTGACCATGTGGCTTTTGCAGATGTCTGTTCTTCTGTTTTGGTTCCCCCTCCCCCCAGTAAACGATATCTTTTCAGTTTTACTAACTGCATGTTATATCAATTTTGTGTACTGTTTGTTGTAATACAGAGCAATAATCTGTAGAACTTCTTTGAGCAGCTATCTTACAAGTCAACACAAAATTTACTGGAGGATTCTGGCATCTAGACTATGTTACTGAAAAATAATTAACTGTTCATGGTAAGGAACAAAAATGATCCATTTGCATTACTGAATTGAAGTATGTCTCTGTGTAGCCCTAAATAGAACTCTAAAATGCATTTCCTTCTTGTGATTTTAAAAGACCCTGATGCAAAGAGGCCTCAAATGGAAGAGATCAAAAGCACAAAAAACAAACCCCAGACCCAAAGAACTTGCTAAGAATGGATAGCACCATTGCTATACCAAAAACACCATGGTTGTTTGCTAGTTTGAAATCTGCCACTTTTAAATCACTACCTCTATATCCAGTTTGCTGCATAAATATACCCTTTTTCTTTATTTCTCTTGTTCTTCAACCCATTCCTCAGGCATTTTGTTTCAGCAGAATTTTAATTATTGCCAAATGCTAGGCTTTTTTTGTTTGCTTGTTTTGTGCCACAGAGGCTGGATATGTGGCATAAAAACCATTGTCCTAAGGACAATTGCTTTTTGTTTTATCCCTCAGACTTCTAAAATCTTCTTATATGGCTTTTGATTGTTAGTTTGACCTTCTCTTTAAATCTAGCAACAGATTCACCATTATTCTAGAGAGATTTTCCCACATCTAACCATGCATTAAAAACGTACTTATTCTCATATGTATTTGTTTGTATGCTGAATTTTACACCTAGTTTTCTTTATCTTTTCAAAAATTCATGTTTTTAACTAGGACAATAAAATATAACAGTAATAAAAACCCAACCTGCTACAAAAGTGACATTGTTCATCAGAAATTCTATTTGATTTTTCTGAACGCTGGAATTGATGCTGTACTGCTTGGTTGTGATATCCTTCGCAAGTGCTCAGTATTCTTTGCAGTTTAAAACTGAGCTGCCGCTTTGATTTTTATTCGTTTGAACACCTTGGAAGAACTTGCAGTCTGTTCCTCTAGATTCATATGCTGGCTTGTATAGTTTATACTTACATTTATATCGTTTCTTTATAGAACTTCTTTGAAATTCATCTGTATGTTGACTACTCTGATAAAATGTAGGAAAATGTGTATGAACAGATTTCTGTCTGGCAACACTTATATGCATTAAAATATAGTAAGTAAATTTCAAAACAGAAAAAGAATATTACTTCAGTGTCTTGTCTTATCATCTAAATAACGTTCCTCGGCAGCTTAAATTTTAAAAGCTGCGACTGATGCTCATTTTAAATTATTTTGTTTATGTTCTTTTGATGTATTTTGTTAGTACAATGAATTCTTAAACACTTGATTTCTTTGAGTCTTGTACATTGATATGTGTAGAACATCTTTCATCATGCACATGACTCTTGATACGAGATAAATTGAAAAATGTTAAATTACTACTTCAACTCCCAGTGGGCATATGAATGCATCATTGTATGGTATTTTACTGTGGAAGATCTCAGCAAAAGGTTGACCCTGTAGGTGTTGAAGATTGCCATGAAGTTAGTATAAGAACCAGAGTGGTGGGGTTTTTTTGCTGCATCTACTTCCCAGGTCCATAGTTCTCTGTCACTGCAATGAACTTGGCCAATTGCTCTTCCTGTTTTACTTCCCAGTGCAAAATGGATTTGGGGCACACGTTCAAATATTAAAATGGCTTTCGGCTAAGTTAAAATGTCAGATCTGCTATCCTCCTTCAAATTTTCCCGTGTGTATTTTTGCTGTTAGATTGACTGACAGGTCAGTTGTTGCCAGTGAATACTCTTAACTCTTTAATGTCTTATGACTTTGAAGAACATTGAATCTGCAAAAACTCAGCAGCTGGAATTTCAGAAATGGTGTTTATTGCTTAGTGTCATAACGAGAGCATGCGGAAGGAAGGAAGCGTAAAGTGATGGTTTTGGGGAGTCCAGAGAGTTCAGGGAAGCATGTTCGCTTTATGGATAAAAGGAATTGGGTGGAGTGTATGTGTCAGCTGGCCAGCATCCAGATGCTGTTTGGACCAAAAATAAGCAGACCTCCTCCCTGCTTCCAGTCAACAGAGCCCTGAAAATGAAGTTGGAAAAATTAACTTCTGAGCCTGTTAAATAAAGACAGAAGAAAGGAGGAATTCAAAAGGGAAAGCAGGGCCTAGAAGATGGGTAGAGAAGTCGGAGACTGACAAAGGGAGGGAGTGTAGAAGTGGCAGGGTACAAAAAGTAATGAAAATGAGAAAGGAGGTGATGGAAAGACAAGCTGGATAAATAGAGACTGTTTCTCAAGGTTTTTGGACTTATACAGAGCTTTTAGATGTCTTCTGTCCTTAGCCTGCTGACATAGATAAAATTTTATGAGCAGAGTTTATTTGACAGTCAACGGAGAGAGAATACGATAAAATCTCAATAAATAAGAAAGACCTTAGGAGCTGAGAGATCTATAGGTGTGTTTTTTTATTTTTTTTTGATTCTGACTGCGGTATTTGGGGAGATCCAGAAGAGACATTTCAAGAGATATTACATTCATGATAATAAATTATAAGTGAAAGAACTATCAAGATAAAATGAAAAAGTACTTTTATATTTTTCTCATTTGAGTCACACAATTCAATGTCATAACATTTTATTCTAGCTCCTTTTTATTAGTTTGGTTTTGGTTATCATTTAGGTAAGGGTTCTGTCATCAGACTTCTCTATCAGCATGGTATCAAATGAAATCAGTTCTAGGTAAAATGACCTTGCGATAACAAGAAAGGTATGGAAGAAACTGACACTCAGAGACAGATTCTTCTCCCCACCAATTCTGGAGGTGTCTTCTATTTTTATCTGGTGAATATAATCAGAATTTAGTATGGTTATGTCCGTTCTCTTTTCATTTTTTCTTGTGAACTGGCTTTTGTGAACCTTTCTTCCATAGCTTTAGCATCTCCAGTTCAATCGTTGTAGAAATGCTAAGGAAAGCCGTGAATATTCTCACAGGTATTTTCTTTGCACAGTGCCAGAATTGCCTGTTGCAGTACGAATTGATGAAGCTACAGAGTTGTTTGAGTCTATTCTTCTCTCCTCTCTTCCAAAGGCAGAAGTCATGCTAATCATGTTAGTTTATTTGCAAGGAAATATGAGTTGCCTATTGGAAAAATGCTAGGGATTCTAAATATAAGAAGGTAGAGGGTGAATAATGATGTGGGATGTACCAAAAGGCAGTTTTGTGGTACCAGCTGGAGTTCGTGGGAACAAAGGTAGTAGCTGACTGCTGCATGTGTGTGTCTTGCATGACAAACAATACCACTAACGTATATCTCAAGATGTTTACTGTTTCTAAGGAATATACTAGGGAATGAAGGGCTCAATATCCATGCATATTGCAACCTAATGGAGAAAACTCCAGTAACAGCTGCTCTTATGTGTTGTAAACATTCCTCTGATAAGCTTTTTAAGGATCTATATATGAGGTCTTCACTATGCATCCATCTACTGACAGTATTATGAATATTGTATTTCTGACCTTCAGATTTTCTCTCTTGATCTCTGGTTAAATGATAGATTTGCCAGTTTGACACTGCTGACATTCTGTCTGCCTGGTCTAACTGTTATACCATGATTCCTTGTGATACCATTGTCGTTGGAATGATATATCTCAGATGATGAGTATAATTTGAAGCAACATGGGAAATAAACACACTGGCTAAACTTCATTTACAACAAGACTTTTTGTTGCAAAATGCCTTCTTCAATGTGCAGTATAATTGATTTTTTGTAATGTTGATATGTTTAAGAACACTGCTGTTTTATCAGATAATGTAAAGGAGGATGAGCTACTATTCAGGTGGATACGGAGTATCTCAATTATGGTTTTAGTCAGATTTTTCCCTTGCTTTTAATTTCCCATGCACTGTATTACTGGGCTGTGCAAGACAATCAGCTGGACTGTAATAGAAATAGAAGTTTCCTATTTTGCTTCACTTCTCTAGAAAGTGAATGCTTCACTTCTCTAGAAAGAAGATCCAGAAGGCCCTTCTGGATCAATGGGACAAGGTCAGTTGTATGAGGTTTAAAAAGGCCAAGTGCCAGGTCCTACATTTCGGTCCCAACAACCCCATGCAACGCTACAGGCTTGGGGAAGAGTGGCTGGAAAGCTGGCTGGTGGAAAAGGACCTTGGGGTGTTGGTTGACAGCCAGCTGAATGTGAGCCAGCAGTGTGCCCAGGTGGTCAAGAAGGCCAATGGCATCCTGGCTTGTATGAGGAATAGTGTGGCCAGCAGGAACAGGGAAGTGACCATGCCCTTGTACTTGGCACTGGTGAGGCTGCACCTCGAATACTGTGTGCAGTTTGGGGCCCTGCGGTACAAGAAGGACATTGAGTTGCTGGAGCAAGTCCAGAGAAGGGCAAAGAAGCTGATGAATGGCCTAGTCCACAAGTCTTACTTGGAGTGGCTGGGGGAACTGGGGCTGTTTAGTCTGGAGAAGAGGAGGCTGAAGGAAGGCCTTCTTGATCTCTAGACCTTCCTGAAAGCAGGTTGTAGTGAGGCAGGTGTTGGTCTCTTCTCCCAAGTAACTAGTGATAGGATGAGAGGAAATGGATTCGAGTTGTGTCAGGGGAGGTTTAGGTTGGATATTAGGAAAAATTTCTTTACTGAAAGAGTGGTCAGGTGTTGGAACAGGCTGCCCAGGTAAGTGGTGGAGTCACCATCCCTGGAGGTGTTCAAAAAATGTGTAGATATGGCACTTTAGTACATGGTTTAGTAGGCATGGTGGTGATGGCTTGATGCTTGGCCTTGATGATCTTAGAGGTCTTTTCCAACTTTAGTGATTCTATGATTCTGTGATAGGTTGTCTTCTCTATAAATGGTGAAAGTTAACTTGCCTTCACTTCTCTAGAAGTGAATCATAAACTGTATGAGGTGAGAAAGAGAAGAAATCAATGCATAAAAGTTTTGCACTCTGGTATAATATTTTTCATATGCTTGTTTTATGTTTTTGAACACACTTCAAAAGCAGCCCTACCTTAGAATTCCATGCCTGTTTTCAAAAGTTGATTGGATGTATGAGGTGAATGAGACCTTGATAATGTTACCTACATTCCTGATAAATTGAAGTCTATTTTGATGCAAGTATTTTGTGAAAAGTCAGTGGGAGTTGTTTATGCATGATCTTCATGTCCTCATTCCTTTGTTATTAAAAAGAAATGAAATGAGAACTTAAACGTTAAAAGAAAAAATTGTCCACAATAAATGTCAGGCTGATAAAAGCCTCACCACTGAACTTCAGAACAGTGAGATCTGACAATGATGTGATTATCCTTTGAGGTCAGAAGTTAAAAGTCAGATGAAGCAATGATTTTAGTTCTCTGCAACCTACACATTCTGTATAAAGTCCCATGCCTCATTTGCCACATCTTTTCCACTGTCCAGAGCATGATCTATTATTTCTGTTTGCAATTTTGCATCTCTCCATTATTGGCAGACTACAGCAGACAATTGAATTTTCTGGCATTTCTCACCTCTTGGTCAGCTGTGTCGCAGTTCACAACCAAAGCACTTAATGTGCTGTATATGTGACTAGCACATGTGAGTGCAAAAGCTATGGAAGCATGCACTAGCCCTGATATACCTGTATCACCAAAACGAAGTAGAATTGCCCATATCTTATAACTGATTACAGATTATTTAATGTCATTGCAAAATTGCTCTTAATGGTAGTTAATCTCTTCTCTTTCCTGTTGACTTTGGTAGCTGACGTTAGTTTAGTTTGATTTAGAGGCACAGAAATGATTTTATCACTTAGAGTTAACACTTTATCACAGTGTGTGCTGAAGGCATTCTGATCCAGTGTCCCTATCACATCACTGAGATGATGCCATAATTGTTGCCTACCCTGCCAGCCCAGCTTTTGGATTTCTACTGATAGTTTGAAAATTTCTTACATCAGCTTCTAGAGTCATGTTTTTTTTCTGCTATTAAGGAAAGCTCAATAACATGTAAGGGAAAATAACTACCAAGCAGTTTTGAGATTACATCTGGAAAGCCACAAAATCACTTACTCATTAGTTTCTTTCCTTATTGGGGATCTTACTGACTTTTTTCCCCTATGAATTTATCTAGCAAGACTTGATAAATAAATGCAGGTCTAAGCAATGCCTAAATTGACGTACTGGAAGACTTACGTGCTGAAAACTACTATGCATAGAATCACAGAAGATCTTGGGTTGGAAGGGACCTATAAGGATCATCCAGTACAACTCCCTGCTCCTTGCAGGACTGCATAATACTAAACCAAACATCAGCACACTCCTTGCTGTCCTCAGGCTCAGGTGCTTTAGGCTACAAGCTGACAGTTTGTACTGGGATGAGGCCAGGGCTTCCAGTTTGTACGGGGATGGGGCCCAGTCTGTACAGGGAAGGGGGCAGGAGATCCAGTTTGTGTTGAGACATGGGCCAGTCCGTACTGGGACATGGCCAGGGGATCCAGTCTGTACTGGAACTGGGCCCAGATTGTACTGGGAAGAGTCCAGGGGGTCCAGTTTGTACTGGGAGGAAGCCAAGGGATTCAGTTTGTACTGGGATGGGGCTCAGTCTGTACTTGGAGGTGGCCAGTGAATACAGGTTCTGTTCTGAATGGACTGAACTCAGGAAGTTCATAATACTATAAATAATTTTTTTCATTTTCCTTCCAGTTCTCACAATAGATGGATTGCACTCAGCTCTCTTACCTCTTGCTGTCTCTCTCACAGCATGCAGAACCCTGTGAGTCAACACTCTGTAAGAGCAGAACAGCAGGAGAGCAGGGCCAAAAAGAATGTAATATTTTTGTGGAGGTTTTCTTAGATCAGTCTCCTTCAGATTTCTTGTCTGTATCCCAGGAAACTTGAGAGCACAGATACTTGCTTGTCAAGAGGCTCTCTGAAACAAAAGTAGCCTGAAACACATCACTCCTGCACAAGTGTGGTTATGAATCTCTGAGAGGGCGAGGAACATCCTAGGAGGCATGTGGTGGCCAGCTTTGGCTGGCGCTCTGAAAGACTGGCTTCCACTCTGCTACTGACAGAAACCTGGCTGAAACTCTCTGATGTGATATGAGGCCATATATTCGTAAGGATTGCCTTTCTGCTTCCCTTTTTTTCTGGATTTCTGTCAACTTGTCTGCCTTCAGATTGAAAACTGCCTATGGGAGTGGGGGGTTGTCCCCCTCTTGAAAGATTAGAAACATGTCAACAATAAGGTGATTCTATCGTGGAAAAGCTGCTTTCTGTGTTTGCTGACCCCATCTAAATGACAGAGCCTTTGTATTTATGGTATTTAGTCGTCTAACGTAAACATCTCTTCCTGTACTACCTGTAATTACTAAGAAAATACTTTTACAATTAGTTTCTACCATTAACTCCAGTTCTAGAAACTCTTAGCAGTGTCTCTGTACAACTGCACATAGAATAGTTCTAGAGCATCCATGCTCTAAAAGTAGACTCTGTCCAAATACAATCAATCTCAGAAAGAGCAAAGTTGAGATGCAGCATTTCATATAAAATTTCTCAGTGATATTTGATAGTTTCATAATGGTAGTAGAAGAGCTGACCCTCCGCTGTTCAATTCTTGTGCATCATTTAATGTGGTTGTAGAGAATGGATCTTTAGATTCTCGCTTATGCTCCCAGAGGAGATTAAAATAGTACTGGAAACTATTTATCAAATGTTACATGGGAATGTCAGTACTGAGGCTTAATGTTTGGTGAGAGGATTTTAGTAGGTTTTTGCCTAATTCCCCAGTGGATTGTATCCTTTAGGCCATTCGCACACATGGAGTGTTCTAACAAATATTCTAAAAATTCTTTTTCACATTCACTCTCACAAAATATACTGCAGAAAATTGTTAATCTGATTATTTTGTTTAGAGATCTTAACTGCAAATCCATCGCAGACAAACCCACTCATTTTTATAAACTGAATAAGCAAAGATAAAAGCACTATCAGAAAGGATGCCTTTTAGCAAACTGTTTTATCACAATGACCCTGGAACTATTCAATTAAAGTTCGGGAGAAGAACTTGAATCAAATGAAGTGCTGTTTATTTCCAGAGAGGATCTTAATCCTTGATATGCTTTGCTAACATTACAGGATCTTCTGGGAGAAGTTAGTGCTTGCCTTTCTTTGAAGTTAACAACTGAATTCTGAAGACTTTGCAAGGGAGTAGAGCACTTTGCTGGACTGACACAGCACAAAGGTGGTGAAATCACATCTTTGTTGACGAAAGTTTTTCGGTACGTTTTGAGAAGATGAGTTGGAGCTAAAAAGAAGTGAGGAGGATTGATGGGTAACTACACATTTCAGTGTTTGAATAACATTTCAGAGAAGGATAATAAAATACTACATTTTTTTTTCTCCTCCTGAAACTTGATGAGGACATAGTAGAACAGGGGATGTATAGTAGCACAAACTGCACTGAGGAATAAGATATTGCAGATGGTTTCATCAGGTGAGATACCCTGTGTGTTTTCAGTCAGCACTAGGGCATAAATAGGAACAGAAGAAGACTTTTTGAATGGTGAAAAGCATTTTATGTTGAACAGCTTTTAATCTAGTGAAGCTGATCTTTATATAATGTCTAACTAGTAAAGCTTTCTTCTAAAAGAGTAGCACAATGAAGTTGCAAATCCATTTGGTACATTATGAAATTAGAATTTTGAAGTAGACTGCTTGATTTGAAGAAGGGGTCTTGAACTCAGGTGGAAATTGTTCTCAACAAATATACTCTTTCATGCAGCAGAGTGAAGGTGGCAGTGGCCATGTACACATACTGGACAGTTTTTTCCACTTCAGGAAAATTAATTGAATACCATTTTAATGATACTTTCTTTCACTGTGCTACATTTGTTTGTTACAGGATTAACAAATGCAATTTCAAATAATTCACTTCAGTAGCAAATCTCCTGTCAACAATGAATACACGTAGTTATAGTCCTGGGTAAATCCCAGTAAGACCAAGACACTAGTCAGCCATCCCTGATTTAATCAGTTATTTTCCTTTACATTTGTTCTATATATTTATTCTGCAAGGTAGCAATGGTGATCAAAAACACATTTAAAAGCAAAACAATGAATGATCATCTGCAGTTGCAGATAACCTGCCATTGCAAATATCTGTTACCACAGATTTATTCAGTGAAACAGTTTCTAAGAGGAGTTGCAATGCTATAGGGCTAGCTTAACTCTGATGATATACATACAGTGTGTATATGAGATGCTAGCATTTAATCAAGAGAAATATCAAGCATTATAATGCCATGTTGTAACAAACCAAAAGGGGGAGTACTTAACAACTACATTGATTCGTTAGAACTCAGGAATAGAAACTGAAAGCAGGAGTTTTAATGCAAGGCAGCTGAACATGGGTAATCTCTTCAACACTTGTTGACAATGAAAATCAATTTCCTAAAAGAAGGCTTTGTCAGATCTTTAGACTCAAAATAATTAAGCCACCTCATGTACACATAAAATAAAATAAAATAGTAAATGCCTTACTGAGCCAGAACCATTACAGTTGGTTTTCAAAAATGGAGTGGTGTTTTTTGGTCACTTGGAAAGGAGTGTGATAGTTTCTTCATTTATTTGACTGGATGGTTAATTTGTTAAGTGTAAAATTTGGAATATTTACACATACAGAATTACTGTTTCGTTTTCTTTCCTGCATTTATGCACTAAACACAGGTTCTATCTATGATTTTACCATAGATAGCTGATGCACTTACTTTATGTTGATGGCATTTACTATGAGACCTTTTATTGTTACTGCTGAGATAGGGATCTAGCCCACAGTATACATTCATGCAGGAGACATTTGCAGCTGTCAGACAGTTGGCAGCTCATTGGCTTGTTTTGAGATCTGTGGATAAAAAACTGCAGATTAATGACAAGATGTAGGATTGTATTTTTTTTGCTTAGTGACGCCTGTTATCAAGGGGGCTTAACATGATAGTTGACTGTTAGTTTACCCTGGCAAATTCTATGTGGAAGACAACAGTAAAGTAATGCCACACTTTTCACAGAAAATGTTATACTTTGCCTTTTATTTGGGAATCTTCATGTTCTTCAATGGTATTCACACAATTTAAGCAAGTCATAATTACTGAAGTTAGACAGAATTCTTAATGTTCCCCTATTTGTCAGCAAAGGTAATATAACAAATATATTTGTCAGAGCTTTGCTCTGTACAAGCGTGCAACAGCCTCTCACTGTACCTTAGTATCATAGAATGGTTAGGGTTGGAAAGGACCTTAAAGATCATCCAGTTCCAACCCCCCTGCCATGAGCAAGGACATCTTCCACTAGACCAGGTTGCTCAGAGCTCCATCTGACCTAGCCTTGAGCACTTCCAGGGATGGGGCATCCACAACTTCTCTGGGCAACCTGTTCCAGTGCCTCACCATCCTCATGGTGAAGAATTTCTTCCTAATATCTAATCTAAATCTGCCCTCTTTTAGTTTACAGCCATTCCCCCTTGTCCCATCACTACACACCCTTGTGAAAAGTCCCTCTCCATCCTTCCTGTAGGGCCCCTTCAGGTACTGGAAGGCTGCTATGAGGTCACCCCGGAGCCTTCTCTTCTCCAGGCTGAACAGCTCCAACTCTCTTAGTCTGTCCTCATAGGAGAGGTACTCCAGCCCTCTGATCATCTTCGTGTCCCTCCTCTGGACCCGCTCCAACACATCCATGTCCTCCCTCACCTGCCCAGTTGCCCTTAAGCAACAGGTATGGGGCTCTGGAATGTGAGGGACTGGCCACAGAGGATGTGGGTGAAGGTGAGGCTCCATCCAGGGGGTTGCC
>Ga0065711_1041696_pt1 | contig 15935 bp, 12 predicted proteins | sample Hoacrofraction12_FD_59098 | JGI IMG/M metagenome (GOLD analysis project Ga0065711, IMG submission 59098) | Hoatzin crop microbial communities from Cojedes, Venezuela - Epithelial fraction 12 v2 (version 2) | ecosystem: Host-associated > Birds > Digestive system > Esophagus > Crop | place...
GAACTTTTTTTTTTTTTTTTTATTCTGTTCGTTTTATAATCAGTCAGGCAGAAATATTTGCTTTGATCAGCCATCTTTCTATTTGCTTCTTCCTTTACCCCCAGGTACCAGTTTTTATCATTTCCCACAGCTCCATGCGTACAAACACTATAAACAAGGAGTCAAGTGTCTGAGTCATCAGATACAGTTCCTCGGGGAGTCCTGCAGAAGAGAAGTAGGTCCTGTTTTTTGCTGGTGTTGCTGTGCTTATGTTAAGAATCCCATGACACTGATCTGGTACTCATTTATAAGAAAGAAATTCATAACCAGATGAAGAAGTTCAAGAAAATTGGAGCATTTGTAATCTTCTGGTGGGTCTTATGTGCCTGCTGAACAACAGATACATATGTAGCAGTAACTCTTTCCTGTTGGGTTTTAAAGCAAAAGTGGGAAATAACTACTGTCATTAACAACTACTACATTTGCATACTTATTATGTTATGCCAGTGGAGAGCAGGACTGTGAATAAACTAATGTTATAACTGACAAGGGATGTTTTCTGGCTGGTGCCTTGTGTATAATCTTGCTACTGTGACAGTTGTTGGTTTGATGCCTTCCCAAATGCTGCATCTTCAAATAGCTTCTTCCAGGGAAGCATCCTCAGAGAATTCCCTCCAGATTTGATAGCTTCTGCCATAACACAAATTGTGTTGTTTGCGTCCATCTCTACTCACTGTTCTTTGTATTAGAAAACAGTATCCAAAGTCATACGTGGATGAAATACGGAAACATTCAATGAAAGGTCCATAAAATGTGTATAGACTGTCCTTCTTCCAATCTGTTACTTGCTGAGATAATCTTGCAAACTTGTGGTGCCTGTGTATTCCAGATGTTGTGAATTATTTCTGCTGATGAAAGAGAATTGTCTAGGAGTGTAAAATAAAGTCAGTATAAACCCAACTCTTTTCAAGCCTCTTGTTTTGAGAGAAACACCACTCTGTTATTAGTATTATTGTAACATTCATATCACAGCCTAATAGACACCTGTTTCAGAGCTTGCTTAACCTACAGTACCATGGTTGTTTTATAAGCAGGGATCAGTTAAGTCATTGCCTAATGCTATAGCTGATTGCTACTGGTACTTAGGAGTACTGGTAGCTCCGAAACATACTTGATGTGATCTTCCTGTTCATCTTCAGGACCATCATGGCTAGTCTAGGCTCTTGAGAACAGTGCTGTTATTTACAAGAGCCTTTATGCATCTGTGTGTGTGTGTTTTTGGTTAGTACTGAATATCACTGTGTAAACTCCTCCAAATGAGTTCTCGTTTATAACTGGAAAAAACAATTTCTGAAATAATGAAATAGTGAAATATGTGACATTTTAATAAAATTCAGGACTTTTCCCTGTTGTTTAACAGAAGGTTTTAACTTGGAGAATTCTATTTATTCCACATAAAATATGAAAATACTTTTATTATGTGAAATATGCAGCATTCACTATGACTAATAAATGCCAGAAAACAACATGGATCTTAACAGATAGAGATGGGCCTTTGCCAGTGCAGAGTGAAAACTATAGAGTACTGGGCAGTCTGACTTGGTATTGCAAGTGTGTGCAAGCAGGCACTAGGAAGCATTGTTGACCTGTATTAATGAATATATGGACTGTAGCTCCTTGTTTACAAACTGAGGGAAGAATTTAGCTGGGAGAGCATTAAGAAATGTATTACCTTATAATAATATCGTTACAAGAGTTTAATGAGGAACGCGGAAGGAAGACAAGAAGACTATGTATTGAGATTACTCTTAAGCTTTCTGGTTTGCTCTATCTGAATTCCTGTTGGTAAAAATTTGACAGCATTGACTTTAGGATCATTGTTTATGAAATGGAAAAGATAGGAAAGAGTGAAATTCATATCCAAAAGTAACAATATCTCAAATGTTATATCGGGCCACATATTTTATCTTTGATGGGATGATAAATAATTAAGGCTTTTGAAATGTAGTACTATGAAATAATGTATTTGTGTTATAGCTCAGTAAAAAGAAGTTTTTATATACATTTTGGAATTTTATATATGTTAGTACCTGTACATCAAGTTGGTACTGCTGTCAGTGCTATAGCTTTTGTATTTCTTAACTCTGTACATTTGCATAGCAACTAAATTTTATTGAGGAAGTACTCCTATATTAATTACACTTCGTTTGAATAAATACCTGAAGATCCTTGACTTCTGAGTGCACAGCTTCTAGCAACAGACACAGCACAAGTACTGCATTAGAAATAGGCTGAGCTTGACATGGCAAAAGAAACTTCTTTAATGTATGGATAGGACTGCATTATTAACTAGCAATGTGTTCCTCTCAGTAAAGATCTTGGGATACTAAGTTTGTTTGGGCAGAAGAAATCTTAACCAGTATTCAGTTGATGCTTATCTTCCAAGGGAAACCTGTTGGTACTGTAAGAGCATCTTGAAAGCATTTCTGGAGTTAAGACTTGAATAAAACAGCTATGGAGTGTTTGTCCATCATGCCGGATTTCAGAAATAAGAAGTGGGAGGAAGTCCAAAAATACAATTAGTAGTATCTAAAGAGAGCAAGTGTATGATATGCCTTGACAGCAAATCCAGCAGGTGAGAAATGTTTATTGAACTAGAAAATTATTGAGCATGAGAATATCCTTCCTGCTTCTATTAAATTTGACATGGTGTGCCTGAGTGTTTGCAAGCAAATTACTTGATATTGCCAAACCCAAACATGTAAAAATGAGTCAGGTCCACAATTCGTGATCAACTCAACATTTTAAAAAACGTTCTTCATGTTTTTTTTCTATATTGTCAGGGCATATGAGCTAATGTGCGGTAGACAAATGATCTCTATTTTCAGCCAATATAGGGATCAGAAACTTTAAAAAATAATAGCAGAGATTCTTACTGAATTATTACAAAGGATCGTGTTAAGGAAGCCCCCCCAGAAAAACAGGTTTTGATGTGTGTGTATTGGTTAGCAATGGCTGGCACTGAACCGACTGGTTTATTTTCTTCCTTTTACAACCTACACCTTGGTAATGCACTGAGGCTAATGTTGTTTCTTCATCTAGATTGTAGTATTCAAACATTTTCCAAGTCATTTAAGTTATAGTATTCAAACATGCCGAGTTTCAGCATCCATGCAGGGACAGGAACGACTCTCACACATTGATGCAATGCACAGTCGATTCCATTTATTGGTCTGCTTGAGTGGTTATATACATTTTTCATATCTGCACACGCGATCACGCTTATTCGGATAGGCTACAGACATAAATCACGCACTGTTCATGCACCCCATATTCCCTTATGATTGGTAACTATGCACTAACGCCAATAGCAACAGACTGCCTCCATGTCCTTGAACACATCTTGTTTTTGCTAACCCACATGATGTGCACTATCAGAACTTTCTCAATTGCTGTTCTTAGCTGTCCTTTCCAGCGGCCTGTTCGGTTATGGTAACTGTTTTGCTTAAGCGGCCTAGTCATGCTAACTCTCAAACTACATCGACCCCAACAAAACAATTTAAAAAAAATCTTGTTAGTTTTGTTTTGCACCTCCGGGAATGAAAACTACCCTGGGAAGAGTGTGTCAAGGAGCAAGGTCTTCGAATTTCAGCTATAAATTTGAGTTGATATAATGAGTTTTACTAACATCCTGCATGTGGGCAGACACACTGCAGAATAATGCCATTTTCCTGTGGGTTACTTCTCTGCAACTTTGTAGTTTACATGAAACAAACAAACAAATAAATAAGAAAAAAAAACCAGAGCTCTTTCATTTCTCTGTTTGCACGTGTATGTTTTGTTTCTGACAAATTTATTAGAGAAGAAGGCAAGCCAGAATTTTCTAAGGTTTGCTCAAGGTGCTCAGTGGAATCTGGTTCTAGCTGTAGTGACTTAATAGATATAAATGACTTTTTTCCCAAAATGTTATCTTTACAGAAAGATTTGGCAGCCAAAATTTTGTGTGTCTAAAACATTAGGCTTCTAGAAGATGAAATACAAAAACACCTCTTTTTAACACATGGATTCATGCATTCCAAAAGTTGAAAACCATGGATATACAAAAGCTATGATCCATAGATCAGACTGGCTTTCTCTTTGAGCAAATAAGTCGGGTTTTAATGATACAAATAAAAATAACCTGCTAACAAGTTGATTCTTACTAAATAATCTTGTCCCCATTTGTTACAAAGGACTTAAAGCTCTGAAACAAAGTGAAATCAGGTTTCTGATATCTTTGCAGTCAACAATATGCATAAGTAGGAATATTGTAGAACTATTAGGGAATGTTATGTTGCCGGTTGCCTCCAGAATACTTCTGTACTTGCACATTGAGGTATCAGAACTCATTAACATATTGAAACAGTTCATGGAGGTCCAAAGAGGACACACATAGGCCACACTCTTTGATACAGTTCTCAACAATTGTGGTAGGTTGTACTGGCTTTCATTCATTTGTTAATTTAGCCTTTTCAGGGTCTTCCCAGTCCAGTATCTGTTTAACAAAGCATGTTACTGACATTCATCTGCTTTGTTATCCCTTAGTCCTAGACCATGGAAAGACACAATCCTGGGCACTTCTGCTCAGCTTGCTGATGGGCTTTGATAAAACCTTTGCTTTGTAGTTGATGCCCCTTATAACCCCTTGCTTACTGAAGGACTTGTCACAGAAGATGTGAGTCTGGAATCAAAATTTTATCATCATTTATCTTGGACAGGAGTGTGGATCTTGGAACCTGAACGTCTTAGGATGGGGTTTTTTTTGTTTGTTTCTAATGAAATTCAGCAAACTGAAATCACTGGCAAACTCTTTACTTACTTGAGACTTGTATGCATACGAATATTTTATTGAATAGCAATGCGAAGGACAGTATAACCGGTTGCCATGTGACATAGTTCTCTAGTTGGTATATGAATATGAAATTATGTCAGCGAGCTAAGGTTACTTCTTTTTCTCTAACACATCAATAAATGGAAGTATTACATGTGCTTATGTGCTCTAATGTGATTATGTCTCCACAGGATACCAGGATTTAATGTGTTGCACAGAAATTTTAACATATAGTATTATGCTCTTGCTTACTGTATTTACAGCCACTGTTGGTGTGAAACCTTGAGCTGAGTAAAAATAACATATGATTTCATCTGTATTTTGCAAAAGAAAAAAAGGGTTCATTGATTGTCATGAAAGAGGTTTCACCGTCAGCGAGGAACATTGTAGAAGCATATGCAGGTAGAATCTGAAGTTTATTAGTATGTTTGAAACAAGGTAATTTGGCTGCCTCAATCTATGTTTCATGTAATTGTTATGACAAAGAAAGTAACCCAGTTTGATTTCAGTGTCCAAGAAGCAAAGAGAAAACGTCAATATTTAAAATTAAGAATAGTTCAAATCAGTGTGGTAATATCAAAACAGGGCCTTGCAATATTATTCTAGCCTCATTTTTTCCAGAAACCAAAGTAGTAAATATTCCCAGGAATTTAGTAATTTAGTTGTGATCATAAGCAGTCTTTAAACTGGATGAGAATTGAAGTTCCAGGTTAATGTGTCCTATTGCATCCCTTAGGCTTCTTTTTTCCATATTCAGTTCTGATAGCACTATATACTGACAGTTCTTGTATATACAAAGGAGAAACCTATTTAGAGGGCAGTGATTAGGTTCATCCTAATGGATGGTTGCCAAAATTACTTTTCCTGAATTCCTGCCCTGTAATTCTCAGTGAACTCAGTGATACTGCGTGTCAGTCTCTGTTTGGGTGAAAACCACAGTGTCTGAAGATTGGCATTTGAAAGTAGAAATGTGTAAAAATTTTTGAAACACTTAAGTCTCTGTGCCAGTATTTGCTTTCAGAAGTGCCACCTTTCATGCACAGATCCATTTTCTTCTCTCTCCTTGCAATGCAAAAATAACCAATCTTAAGGAATTGCAGATACTATATTGTTGGACTGAAATAAGCTGTAGTGAGCAAACAAAATGACTTGCAGTTAATTGCTTTCATCCCTGCTCCTTTGCTCTGTAGCACAGTGTGGTTATTGTAGTTATTGGCCCTCTTAAAAGGCATTATTCTAACAGTGTGCAGCTCTATCATCCTGCAGTAGCTTTTCAAGTGTGGCTGAGGCTGGCAGCTGTGTTAGGATATGTAGTTCAGTAGCTCAGTTTTTCACATTGCGTGACATCCTCATTGTTTGCTGAGACTTTTTCCCAGAGTGCTGCGTTGACTGTAGTGCATAAATGCAATGGAATCACAGAAACTAGTAGTCATAGGTGGTGCTCAGCTGACTTTGAAAGCCTAGACAGTTATTTACTGGAACGGAATGAAAAAAAACAAGTGTTTGTAATGGGAATTCTAAAAATTGTTGTAAAAATATCTGGTAAATCTCATTCCTCCTAAGATAGGAAACCATCTTCTTCCATTGGTCCTCCCAAAATGTTCCACTAGTTAACTGATGTGGAGGACTAAAAGTGAGGGTGGTATGTTTGTATGTTTGATAAATACTTCAACAGACACAGAACTCAAAAAAAATTTGTGCAAATGTTCTGGACCAGCCAAATTGTTCTGCTGTCATTTCTAAAACCATAGATACACACTGTCCTCCAGAGGTGCTGCCCTGGTTTCTCTCTTCAGCCTTCAGCTGGATGGAGACTGACAGAACATTGGCTATTGCCACAAAAAAAAATGCATCAGGCTATAAATTCTTATATCCACAATTGTGGTGAAAAATAGGTTTTCTTAAATAGGAACAAAGCTTGTGCAATTCCTGTGTATGATCAGGATGTACTCTGCAGCAGAGAAATGTTAACGCTTCCTGTTGCTTTTAAAATCTGTGCCTCATTTTGACTGTGAGTTTCAGTCTTTTGAACAAATGCTTTTGTTCTGCAACTCATTCAATCATCCAGATTTCTTTAGTTGTATTATACTACCTGGAATGGAAAGAAAAGGAAATACTGAAAATTGCTATCTGCTGGAGATGAATTATCAGATCTGCTTTTCTTGAGACAAATGTTCAAAAGAGCTTCATAAAGATTTTTACAATTTTTAGCTCATTGACAAGTTTAATCAAAACTAGTGTGGAGACTTTCAGCTGGGCCTTTCTGCAAAGATCATTCAAAGTGTGATAGCTGATAGAGATGTCTGTGGTGTATGTTGTGCTAGATGGCAATGTTGAAGTGGCTGTCTGTAACTTAAAGCAGACACTGGTGAGTTTAAAGAAATGTGTGTGTTGAACTTAAGTATGAAAAGGGCTTTTGCTCATGCTTTCTTCCTCCATGTGCATACATTTTCGAAAGAAATTCTAGGATAGTGCTCTGTGCTGTGTGGCAGTGATAAAGAGGAACAGCGATCAGTCTCACACTTAACAATCCAACTAGATGGTCAACGTTCTTCATCAACTGACTTCAGCTGTGGAGCACTCTGGAAGGGTAGGGACTTCTTTGTCTTTCAGAAGAAGTATTTTAAGCCTGTGAACCAAATTGATGGTCTGCTCTAGCTTAAGCAGAAGCAGGTATGATGATCTGTAGTGTATTTGATATCTCAAAGCAGTATTTTGCTTTCTTGCTCTTGATTTCCCTTGCACAGTATCATCCAGTGGGAAGTGGAAAAAATGTTACTGAGAGTGAAATCAAAAGCATATGATGAGTCCAACTCTACAATCTGTAGCATTCCTCACTGGGAGTTTCTCTTTGTTAACATACAGTGTAATTTCTGGGTGAAGATGGGAGGCAGTTCTAATTATGCATTAACTGAATATGACATGTTATAACACCATTGACAGCTAGTTAGAAACTTCCAGAATTATTCAGCATTCAGAGACTTTTTGTGATCAATTAAAAATTTCAGATACACGCCTTTGTATCTACCTTATGTATATTCTGTTTTCAGTGGCCTTTAGTACAGAGCATACCAGAACTTTGGAGGATTCAAAATGTTGACTAGTTTCCTCTTGCACTAATTCCTTGAGAATAAGTACAAGAGCTTTTAGAAAAAGTTCAACAATTTCATTCACTAACCAGACATATATATAAAAATATATAAAAAGTATATTGATATCCTTTACAAAGGATATATCAAGAAGGATAGAAAGGATGTATAGGAAAGGATATAAAAGCACATGTATATCCTTTTTAAAAGATAAAGTTGTTATCCTTCTATCACTGTTCTGTATCTCACATAAGTTAGCCTTGCTGTCTTACACTAGTTCTTGCTTTTGAGGTAGCCACTCCTTGTTTTCCCAACTGTCACTAAATGGTACTGTAGGTGAAAACTTCAGAAGTATACAAAGACTGAGGAATCAGTTCCCCGCCCTGGACATGCTACTTCCAGCTTAGAACTAGAACGTTTTTGCTGCTTGAATGGCTCCTGCTGTTAAGAAAAGCTAGCACCTTTGCTGCTTGTCAGCTGAACAAACTATCTTGGAGTGTTTTAGCTAATGGTGGTACCTAGTGACATAACTATGGAGTAAAGGAAGCAGTCATGGGTTTTGACCAGTTCTAGGTGAAAATGCTTGAATGAATTAGTTGACACTGCAAAATTCACAATATGGTTATTTGAAAAATGTATTACCCTTATTCTGAAGTGAAGTAGTATTATTCTGTATGCAGGACACTGCAAATAACTTACTGAGCAATTTGTCCTAAGCATCTTATGAAATGTGTTCAATAAAATATTCACATAGCATTTGATTTGCCTTAGTTCAGAGTAGTAATGTCCTAATTTATAAGTAGGGTAAGGAAGTAAAATCACTTCCATGTATTTTGGTTGATGCTGAATATTAGGTATTAAATTTTCCCAATACCTTTGCTACTTTTATGCTGTGCTTAGTGAAATTTAATGTCCAGGAGAAGAGATGATGAAAGGCTGACATTTCTGAATGCAGCCCTTCCAAACAGTTTGATACCAGGTCAAGTAATTAAACTAGGATATTTCGGAGGATTACTAAAATCTTAATTTCTTCCTCCTTTGATGTCACTTAGAAAGTGGCTAACAATTCCAGCACATCAAAATGTTTTCAATAATTTTTCTGAAGGCTTTTAGAGTCTTAATTTGAGTGAAACTTGGTTCTGCTTTGCAAAGGCTGTAAGACTATTCAAACTCATCGGGCTTTTTTACTAAAAAGCTTTCTTTGATAAATGGTTATTTTTATCAAGACTTCTAGGTGCATTAAAATGCATTAGTCACATGTCTTGTTCAGTACTCATCACTGGAATATTAGCTACTCAGGGCTGAGGTGCTAAGAAGGTGCAATGCACTTGAATACTCTGTAGTACATGACTGGCTGTCATGGTACCAGTTTTCAGGGACCGTTCCATCTGTGAAAAAAGATCTACCAGTCCATCCTTTCTTCTTCTGTCTTCTTTATTAAGCCTCTGAACGTGGAGAGCTGGCTGGACAATTTCCCTGACAATTTCTGGGAATAGGTGTTAAATTAAAATAATTTTATTGAATCATAGAATGGTTTGGGTTGGAAGGGTCCTTAAAAATCATCTAGTTCCAACGAATCCAAGTTGACACCGTCAGTGTCTGAATTCACGAGAGCATCCTGGAAACTCAGCTTACCCTGTTCCCCCTGTAATGCTTCAATGTCTCATACTGTCAGAAATCCTACGCACAGTTCAATGCCATGGTGAGTTTCTGCAGTGAAAACGCTGGACATCATGTAGTTTTCTGGGAGCATTAAAGTAATGAGTCAAAGATGAGCATGAACAGTGAAGAAAATGTTGTCTGAGTTCCCCAGCCGAGAAATAAATGGTACTGATGGATGTGCTCTATACTTGCTAGGTTTTTATTGTGTTAAAGAATGCAGATTTTATTTTTTTTTTTCTTTTACCATGACTGCTCTTGCTAATTGAAAGACTTGACAACGAAGTCTTTTTTTCCCCCACCTGGCAAACACTGACGTGCATTTTGTTTTAAGAAAACAAGTGGTTATGATTTGCTTAGGCAGACTCTTTCCTATGGCCTTTTAATGTATTAGGCTACTCCAGTGAAGACAGCTCATGTTTAAAGCCACAGATGGGCTGACTGGTCAGTGCAGAATAATAAAGACGTAATTGGCATTCATCCATGCAGTCAAAATAATAATTTAAAAAAGCCTTAAGTTTTGGATTTTTTTCTTTTAGGAGATTGACGACACGGACTCTGATATCCAAATCAAAGACCCTTTATTTATCAGAAAGCTGCGTTTTATACCCTTACAAAGCTGTCCACGTGCTCCAACCCAAATGCTTATTGGTTCACGCGCCTATTCTAAACATTCAATTGGCTAGCTTAGCTGTGTATATGATTTCTCCTTCGTTTGCTCTGGGAGTTCTGCCAAAGTCCTCTGTTGCACCTGATAACGTCCTTATTTTTCTCTTGTTCAGAAACTCTCAAGGACATCATGACCTTCGTTGATATAGAATGTTCCCACATATTTTTTTACTGATAGCATTTACAAATATTTTGCTTAAATGTTTAGAGTAATTTCTACAAATACATTCCTCACTGTACTAATATAGAAACTTCTTGCCGTGGAATATTTCAGCAGTTTGCCATTAGCAGTCATACAAAGAGGAAAAAGAGATATACATCTGAGAAGAAAGCTATAAAACAGTGTATTGAGACACCCCAGAAACAGGTACATCAGATCAAAGTAAATTGCAGCGATTCATCTTTCGCTTGTTAAATGTATATCAAGGACTGTAACAGAAAATTGCAGACTTTTCTCTCAGCTCATCAGGCTGTAAGTTCATAAAGTAAGAAACAAACCTTATCATTAATTAAATATTACATTAAGGATTTGTATACCTAATGACACTTCCAGAACTGTGTTTTTTCTCACTAGGATACAGTCCTAAATATCTTCTGTAGGTTTCAGGGTAAGAAGAGTTTTGTTTCTCTTAAAATACATTAAATTAAAGATTCATTAAAATTAAAAATTGATCATATTTGCCAAAACATTCCCTTTAAATGTATTTATTATTGTGTAATAAGCAGTAATATTCACCAGTTAGTCTGTAGTGTGTTAGAAGTACATCATGAATACGTACTAACACTACTACTGCAATTGATCTATGACGTCATTTTTAATATTATGCTGAAAAATTCTGAGTGCTGCCATCAAGCATCAGTTTGATCTCTGCCTCATTAACAGGCCTTACTTCAGATGTCATCCATTCAGGATTAATGGGAGGAATAATTAAATATCCTTTCTGCAGTGGTAGTTGAAATGGTAAGAAGCCACCAGTGAGCTGTGTGGGAGGATCAGTTAGAATTTACGCTGTACCTGACTGATGAAGGTTTGCACTGAATGTGTCCTTGAAGCTCTCTCTTTGCTCATCCTTGAGGCAGAAAGTGAAGACGGCCAGTGGAGAATGAAAGAAGTCATCAGTAGCAATGCAAAGGATTATCTCCCTGGGAGAAATGGGAATCTTTCCATTGTAAGTGGACAGTTTTCCAGCAAAGAAATACTTGGCTTGAATAATCAATTGCTCCATATAAAGGAGCCAACTCATGCAAATAATGACTAGTATCTTTACCTAAAAACACCAGATCAACCTCTACCCTCCACACTGCAGCCATAGTTAATTGAGATTTGGTTACAGAGCTGGAGCCTGAAACTCTGTCAGATCCCAGAGTCTGTCATGACTACATTGTCTGGTTTACAGCAGCTACAGTTTTTTGCTAAGGCTCTGTCAGGCTATGTCCTAGTTTCAGAACAATATCTTCACTATGTTTCAGTCCCCAAGGACATTATCTACACGAGATTTAATTAAAACTAGGAATGCTAATCAGCTGTTCTTCCGGTAACTGTGAGATTCCTAACACCTTGAGTGCAGTCACTGTCCCAAAGTTAAGTGGCTTTTGCCTTCTAACATTGTGGGAAACATTTAAATAATGCTCCTGGGTCACAGATTCCAGAGTCTGCAGTGCCAGCGTTCCTTACAACTGAAACTTCTGAATAGGAGCAAGTTCATTCAGGGATAGTACGTCTTCAAATACCTCAGTATGAGGATTGCATAATTGAATTCTGTAAGAAATACCCATCCTACATTTGCAAAACATAAAACAACAGCAAGACTTCATATGGATGAATATGTGTAAGAAAGATGAAAAGGACCTTGAATAATTAATACCCTTCTTTGCAGTGTATTAGACCACATCTATGCATTACAGCAGCTACCTGTTTCCAGGTCCTGAGACCTTGACTGGGCAGATTACCCTTAGCAGGGCGTAGCTGTTGTCCTTACAGCCTCTGCAACTGGGTTTTCATCCCAGAGCATGTATTACAAGAGGACGGGGGAAGTAGAAGCACCCTCAAAAGCTAGGAAGGAGATAAATGTCCTGAAGTGTAGCAGTTGCAACTAATAGTTGAAGTCAACAAGGGGAAGAATTATTTGCTTTGCTGCTTTAAAGAAAGAGGAGAGGAGTAAGGAAGAGGGAATCAAGGGGAAATAGTAAGCAATAAATGTAATACTTAAATTTGCATTGCTATAATGTTGTCTAAGAGTATGGAAATTCCATGGTTGTATCTTAGACAACATTATAGCAATGCAAATTTAAGTATGGAAATTCCATGGTTATATTTTACTTCCACTGGAAGTTTTGTGTTTATATTTAATTTCTAGGAACCCAAGGGCAAAGCAAAGCAATTAAAATGTTGAAAACTTGAAAATAAACTTCACAAGCTTCAAGTAAAATACCTTTAGCTGATTAGTGGAACAATGCATATTTAATGAGAAATAAATTAGTATTGCATTATTTCTTAGGAGGATAAGGAGAGGCATTAGATATCTGCATTGATAATAGAGGGCTTAGAAATAATTCAACACTATGAGCTGCTTTTCTAGAAAAAAATAGGAAACTTCTATATGGCCTAATGCACAGATAGGAAAAGCAGTGAAACAAATAAATTTGTAAAAGTCCTTTCACTAAAAAGCTTATTATGAGTGAATTTTAACATATCCCATCACTCTTTTGATCTGTTTAGTCTCATCCCTTTGATATGTATCCATGTTTCTCTATTTTTGTCAAATTGTTAGTTTGTCTTGAAGTCTGATTTTAATGCAAACTAATTTATATAAAAAATGCAGGCCGTAAAATTGAGAATTAATTTTGAATGACCCACATATAAAATACTACCTCCTGTATTTACCCACAGCAAACAAAATTCTACTAAAGACGGGGCTCAGAAATACACTTTACGAAATATTTCTTCTCAGTTACCCTATTGTGGCAGCATATCAAATGAAGGGAATAAGAAAAGCCCTTTAATAGGGAAGACTGGCAGCATTTATGTTTTTAAATCAATTGAATTTTAAATATGCATTTGTTGTCTGGGTTAAATTGCTACAGAGTGAAAAGGAATGCTGTTCTCTCAATAATTGTTCTATTTCAGTTTTCAAATTGGGTCACAGTAACAGGCAGTGTTCTCTGTTCTTTCTCTTTTTCTTTGCTTCCTTGAAAAAGGGTTTGAAACTCTAATCATTACTGCAGTGTACTCATAAAAAGAATATTTTTCATGAAGGATAGATCTTCTTCCTTACCCCTGTTTTTGAGCATATTGTGTTGTAAAACACCTTGAAGAAGAAGGTAGAAATCTGCAGTCTAAACAAAATGCACTGAAATGCACTGAATGACTACAGCAATGCCAGTTATTGCTAGAATTTATTTTCAGTAGTGAATACTTTACCTTCCATATGGGACTGTGGTAAAATGAAATAAATTAGAATGATTAATCTTACAATGTTTTACACTCATCGTATTCTTAAACATGCTTTTTAGTCAAAAAAAGGAGGAGAGAGGAGTAGGGGGTGGGGAGGTGACAATACTCATGTGCTCCATTGCTTCAGTTATGTCTCAAATAGCTCTGACAATTAAGTACGTTGGGTAGAGTTCTGGAGAAAGCCATAGCTGTTACCTTGGGAGTGAAAGCAGGAATGCTTCGATCAGCCTGCTTTTCTGCTAAAGTGCATGCACTCTTCAAAGAGTGTGGTGGGATCTGTGGAGCTGTCAGGAGATACTCTGCTCTGGTCTGAACACAGTGAAAATCAGGGCACTCCGGGAACCTGCCTGTGTGCTATATGTAATGTATGATATTAACCAGTATTTATGTAGTTGTTCGCAATGAAAATTCCTTGATGCTGAGTTGCTGTGGGTATCTGTGTTTGAGAAATGGCACGGACCCAACTGGGCCACTGGCCAGCAGAGAGCTGGTCAAATAGCCTGCAGGAGCACCTAAATAGAGACTGTTCAGAGAGGACGGTGCCAGCTCCCAGCTGGGGAGAGTGGCCAGTGGCACATGATGGGTTGCTTCTTAACGGTTGTGGGAGAGCTTGAAGGGCGATGGTGGCAGAGAGCATGAGGAGCTTCACAGACAGTGTATGATGATGGTATCCCCTCTTACCCCACTCCTCCTGTGGTGGAGGGCTGGAATGAGACCTAGAAGGAATGGTGACGTCTTTCTGCAGCTTAGAAAAAGTGAAGGAAAAAGAGGCAAAGGGAGCGGCTGTAATAAGGAAGTGTTCGTATCCCATCTCTACTTCGCTCTCACCATGGAGGGGATGTAAATTAATTGTGGACCAATGGAGGGCAGAAGAGGTTGGGTAGCCTGGATGAACTGTGCTTCAGTGGAATTAGAGAGCTGTGAGAGTAGGAATTGTGGTAAACCCAAATCAGACGGTGCTGACAAGTGAGGAACCTGAGGTACTATCATCTTTAGTTAGCGTCTGGATTGAAGTTATGCTACCTGGAATGGGGTTAATGCATGGTACTCTACATTTCTGTGCAAATGTGTGTGCGTGTACTACTATTGCATGCTTCTTAGGGATAGAGCTGTTGCTGCAGATTCTCTACACAGCTGATGATCTGGGAAAAGGTACGTTTGTGTATGGGAGGAGGTGCTTTCATCCCAAAGACACCCCAGATCAAGCAGTGGTGCAGACGTTGTTTAGAGTCCAAAGATGTAAAGGATACTGGGCTCAATAATAAGTGTCTGGATGTTTATTACATTATCCTGTTGTGTATAACCAGATCTGTGACTGTTTTTCTGCTTCAATTGTTCTCTTTGCGCATAACAGCATTTTCTGACATTATAGTGCAGGGCTGAATGGCTAAGAAAACCGTTGTGTTCCTGCGTATTTAGGTTTTGTTTCAAAATGAGAAGTGAGAATATTAAATGTGAAAAAACATAAGTAAGAATGTTAACCAATATTGTTTATTAAATGGTAGTAGTCACTAGAGGCATCTTCAGGGGCAATTCAGTCTGTCTAGCTCACACATCAGTTGTAGGATGGGATGAATTTACCTGCTGGAGTTATGTATCACCATATATGTGTGACACCAGCTTTTATACAGCTGAAGTAAAGTGAGGTGGCTCTGTCTCCTCATTGCTTACGACAGCCCCAGACTCGGAATTAATAGCAGGGTAAGAGCTCAGGCTTTGTAGAAATTGAAGATTCATTGTCTTTACGCTCTGTGGCCTGTTTGCACCCTCTTGCTTCAGTGCTTGCGGTGTGCTGGAAGCCCCATGTTCATCCGTGGTGATGTTCTCTTTGTCTCACATGTATCCAGATACACATCAACGGTTTCCTAGCTGGTGTGCTGTTGACACATTATTCAGAACATTTCTGGACGGGCAGGTTGCCATATGTAGGACTGCTGATCTCGGTTCAATAGAGCAGTATGAGCTCCCTTCCTACATTTCTGTGCCTGTTTTATATGGAAATGCATGAGAAAGGTTTGAATATACATAGATAATACCAGGTCATTTAAAAGGCCACACTGTATTTTTTAACAACACTATACCTTTCCAAACAATGTTCAAGAAAGATAGGAATGTATTTGGAAGATGGATGTTTCAGTTGCTGGCTACCCAAAAGTGACAGAACAACACTATAATTTTAAATAGGATGGGGCTTTAATGGGTGTCCTGGGGGGGG
>Ga0065711_1041706_pt1 | contig 15935 bp, 14 predicted proteins | sample Hoacrofraction12_FD_59098 | JGI IMG/M metagenome (GOLD analysis project Ga0065711, IMG submission 59098) | Hoatzin crop microbial communities from Cojedes, Venezuela - Epithelial fraction 12 v2 (version 2) | ecosystem: Host-associated > Birds > Digestive system > Esophagus > Crop | place...
CGTAGAAAGCTATCAGATTGGTCAGGCATGATTTCCCCTTGGTGAATCCATGCTGACTACTCCTGATAACCTTCTTTTCTTCCACTTGCTTGATGATGGCCTCCAGGATTATGAATGTTTCTTGGGAGTATTGGCACTTTTTTTTTTGTGGAGAGGGGAGATTTTAAATAGTATTTGAAAGACTGAAGTTTTTATCTTTCTCCACATTTTTGTGGTTTTAATATTTTTTTGCTAAAACAAGCAACTTTTTCTTTAGTACCTTATTTACTTAAAATCTTGTAAGAACAACAGTCTATGATAGATTAAATTGTTCTACTGCGTTTATCCAAAACTAAGCCAAACTAATCTACTATAAATGAAGATAAAAGTTGTATCTGCCTAAACTACATAGGCATGGGTATCAGCCAAATTCAACAGACATTGAGTGCCTCTATATTCCTCTACATTCTGAAAGGCAGTGAGTTTAGTGTCCATTGGAGCAGAAAATGAACCATCAAAGTGATTCTTTACCAAAACCAAACTATAAAAGAAAAGGAAAAAGTCCCTGTGCTCCATTTGTTATTTTTAGAGAGTGCTGGAAGCCGTGTTTAATTCATTTACGGACGCAAACCCCAGCGTCATTTAAACAGTCTTCAGTCTTCAGTAATGAAGTTCTCATTATCTGTGCCATTCTGTTGTTCACTGCTAACATGGACAGTATCTGCCTCATGCTACCAAGATTTGACAAGTGATACAATAAAATCATTTATCAATACACAATCTAGGACAGGCCCTTCCAACTGGAAAGCTTAATAGAGGTAATGTAATTATCAAATTTAGTGACTGCCTTGAAAAATTTTCCCATTACAAGATTCTTTTTGGCCTTAACTTTTTTATTTTCTTGTGCAAATCCTACATAAATGATGTAAAGATAGGCCTTAATCAGGGCTTGTTGTACCAGAGTTTGTCTTTTTTTTCCAACCATGAAGATTCTGCGAATGTGAGCTAGAATACTAATACAAAACTATATTGATACAGTATAATATGTAATTATCTTAATATATCACATGATATATAATTAATAATAGTAATAATGTAACTCTCCCTAGCAATCCTACCTAACTACAATATGATCCAAGTAATTAGACTCCAAGGAAAAAGCACAAATACTTCAAGATATTTTAATCTGCTAATTTTTCCGCAGTCAGCTGAAGTGGGGTAGGAGAGTCATAAAAAGAGCAGTTCACCGTTCGCCCTCTGATGCTCTGCTTTCTGTATCACTCATACTAACAGGCAGGGCATCCTCACGTTTCCAACACACGGTGTGCACTGCAGAATTTCAATGAACCCAACAGGGTCAGAAAATGAGTTTGCACATCATCCTGTATTACCCATCATGTATGGATGATGCTCTTAGTCATATGGCTTAGTTTTAGGTAGTCCTGCACGGAGCAGGGAGTTGGACTCAATGACCCTTATGGGTCCCTTCCAACTTGAGATATTCTATGATTCTTTCATTCTATGAATGTTAACATCATGGTTTTGGCCATGTCGGCCACTAATGCTGGGCACAGCGTGGGTCAGGGACAACACCCAGGAGCTAGGGAGGACAAACCAACCCTGTTTGGGTTGTGCAGGGGGAGAGACAGAGGGAACGTAGGTGCCAAGGTACCAGCCTTGCCAGCCACACCACTTACCATGGGGCGGGCAGGACTGTGCCTTGGCCCGTTTTATTTACTCCTGCTATGCAGCTCATGGAAGAAAGAGTGCTGAGGAGTTTCTTTGCTTTGGTTTTCCATGATTCACTGTCACAAACGGGATGTTTCCATGGTATTTGTGCCTGATGCAGTTACAAAATTATTCAGGGTCTGGGACAATTGTGGGCCTCTTTTTCCTGTTCCCCTGTTTTCTGCACCTGCCTGTCCATTTTTTGTTGGTACAGGGAGGCTGTGTTTGTTAGTTAGGAGATACACACAGCCCCACAGTAAAGAGAATTCAAACTTCACTTCCAGGAATTCCTGAGGAAATATACTCAGTTTCACAGGCACATGACTGCTTGGTCCCATGCCAGTTTATTATTTCATACAAATGCACTCTTCAGCTCCTATACAGAAGATGGGCAGGTGTCCAATTTACTCTTGTAATAGAGTGGCTGAAAGAGTCGGGTGTTTGCTTTTGGTCTTAAGCCTTTCAGAATTCTTCTTGCTTTACTGATTTGTGGATTTTGTTCACAGACTGGCGATGGGACTCCATGGGAGGTCTGTAGACAAAAAAGCATAAATAACATTGAAATCTCCCAGGTGCTTTCATGATGTTATATTGGCGGATTCTCATACCTCCAGGCTAAGAATATTTTATAGCCACTAGTGTTTTCTCCTTTGGTCTGTTAGTTTCAGTCTAGAGGTGCTGCTTGAAAATAGCTGATTAGGGATTTTTCTTTTTCATAGAGGAGTCATTCATTTTTATTAAAATATTGTAAACTAACACCACTAAACCACACCACCATTTTCACCAGAAATAATTTCAGTGAAATAAATGGAAATATACAGTTGTAAAGCTGATGCAAGTGAAAAATAAGCCCCTAGGTGCTCATTGATAAAGAATTTATATAGAAAACGATGAATAAGGGGAAGATTGCCTAGACATTGCAGTTTCCAGGACTTTCATGTATTTCCTAGCAACGTTATTGAACCTAGGGCACTCCTTTGAATAAATAGCGTGTTTCTAGACACTCATTTTTTGTAGGGATTTACAGAGGGGTTGGAAGGTGTATTCCCTCTGGTGAGAAGGAATGCATCCACAAGTTTGCTATACAGACTGTCTAATTTCATGAAAGACCAAAGGAGTATCGCCATGATATACTTGTTTCTAACTACCAGCCACTACATATCAAGCCATCTGAGGGAATAATTTAATCTAGAAAAAGGCTTTACTCACTCAAGTCTCTCTTAACTTGCATTTATTTTTGTGTTTGAAGTGCTTTGAACAGAAATGACATTGAAAAGCACTTGATCTATAAACCTTTCCAAAGCAACTGTGTCGCTTTCATATTAATATTCTCGACCTATTTTGGGGAAGGGAAAGTCTTTCAGCCGTAGGTGTAAACATGGAGTCTCCTTTAGAGCCTGAACAGAGAACAATTCAAAGAGGGAATGGAGAGAGCTGGCTGTTGAAGAAGCACCGGACTTCTCTGCTCCATGTCACCTGTGAACATTTTACCAGGGAATGAAGGAATTTTACAATTCTAGCCATTTCTGTCCTTTGGGCAAGCCACCCCAGGCACCACACCGGCCCATGGAGCCTGCACCCGGGTGATAAGGAAACTGGGGATAGACTGCTTGCTCTCAGCCCCGTTTTTCAGGCTCAGGGACCAGAACAGGCAAAAATGTCCTGCGACTGGGAGAATGACCTTGCTTTTGTCATTACCTGCATTGCAGGCTGAGTGACAATGACTGTCACGTGCATCAGAAACAATTACAGTCCTCTTGCTGCTCCTGCTTCAGCACCAACACCTGCTCCATGGATTAGGGGCCGCCTGATCTATAGAGGAAGGATTTTTGAGCATGGTGGAGATTGATGACTTCCATCCAGTGAGAAATCGAAGCACTTTATCATGTTAAATAAGGCAAACACACACAGTAAATAGAAATATCCTCAAATGAGTTAGGAACTTTGTAACTTACCCTGGCAAGATGGACTTTTGAGGAAGGCTGTACAGACGTTTTTCAGAGAATAAAGTATGAGCTTTGAGTCTGCTTTTACTTGAGCAAAATTAAAAATGCAAACAAAGCAAGTGGGATGTAGGATTCTGTACAGCTTTGAAGTGGCAGTTGGAGTGCATCCATTCTTATGATCCAACATATTCAAAACAATAAAGATAAAAGTAATGCTTTACATGGAACATCATCTGTGCCTATAGCATATGCAAAGACTTTGCCTTGAAATGTTTTTCACATTTCCATGGTGAATTAAACCCTTTTTTTGTCAGAATTCCTTTCATTTGAGGAAACAGAGGCTCTTGAGAATGAAAGTGCATCTGCACAGTACAGACTCACTTTCCCGCTCCTTTCATCTCTTATTTTTCAGTTTCTAATTTATCGCTGAAATCAGCATTTCAGTGTCTGGCTCAGATTATGATTTTATGATAAAAGAACTTTCAACAGCAAATAAACTGAATAGTGGGGAACAATGAGAGTAAATACAAAAAGACAAGATGCATTTAGGGCTGAGCCTGACTGTTTACACCTGTCAGAAACAACAGACCTTGCCAATTGCCCCAGTCATGAATATATTAAATTGAAATTCACATCCTACACCTGAGCCATGTTCATTTTGAACATAGAGTAATAAAAAGTAAATGCAGTATTCCTTTCTTGAATCTGTAGACTTAAGTAGTTCATTGGGTTTGCTCTACTTGGTGATAGAATTCCCTACCAGGAGCAAAAATACAGGATGCACATATGAAATATATTGATTTGTCCTTACAGAATACATTTATGTGAGTAGAAACTATACAGTATATAGTTTTGTCCTTGAAGAATACATGCACTTCTAATCTGTAAAATGCTGAGTCACTGGACAGTTGCAGTTCTATATTGCCAAGCTCAAATTCTAGGTGCTTCAAGGAGCTCAAGTAGAAATTTAAACAAGAAAAGAAAAACATGTTTTTTAATTGCGTTCTGTCAGATAGACTATATAAAGACAGGAGCTGGACTGGTTTACATCAGAATGCATTTGGTTATTCACTACACAATAGACTGGATAATCCTATAAATATTTATGAGTAAACCACAGAGGATTTACTCTTTCTTCCAGCATGTGGAGATTTTATAAGGTGCACCATGTTAGTTCAAAGTAAAACCTAATGTTTTGGTTACTCCTTAATACATCTAACAGCATGGCTCTGCATCACATATGCATACTCTCTAGACAGTTCCTCACAGACAATATTTTGGGAGATAATTCAGGAGGAACTAGTCTATGACCACCTAATTTTCAAAGCCAATACACGCAGCATATGTTGGGATTGGAGAGGATGTAAGGTGGGAGCTGCTTTGCACTTTGACCTGAGGCAACATCAGCTGGGCTCTGTGGATTAGTAGTTTTTAAATTAGTAGTTCAGACTGAGCAATAATCCTAGTGGAAAGGAATGGAGACAAATAAAAAAAGCCACAAAATCAAATTAGGCTTTATTGGTTGGATTCTTACAGGTACAATGGCTTTAAGAATGCCAGTTGCCAACTTGGTCAGCCTTACGGTCTGCAAAGCTGCCCTGTTCCTGAAATGGGTAACTCATTTGGTTTCTTATACTATTATATGAACAAGTCTAATCTCAGTTCAGATTTAATATTAGTATCTTTCAGCAGAGAGTAATTTCCATGCTTCCCTCATCTACCTCTTCCATGTTTCACGTTCAGTCATAAAATAGACTGCAGTCTACTCTCTTTGAAGAGCAAGAAATTTGCACCCTTCCCACTTTTCTCTTACCTATCAACCTTCAGACCTCCTTTTTTCATTTGTCAGTTGTTATAACTGGAGGGCTAAGTCATTTATGTTCCTGTTTTGACATTTCTGTCTGCTGCTGATCAATCATGTCACATATGTTCCACTCTGAAAAGTGGACATAGGCAAATGTCATTAACTCAGGTTTCTGCTGAACCCCAAATTGAGTTCTGTTGAAATCAGAATCTCTAATGCTCATTACGAGAGATGGCAGGTGAGCCCTTGTGCAAGCAAATGGATGATTAAGGCGTCCAGAACCCGTGGGAGCAAGCTAACATTTGATGGATAACCTTGTTAGAGCCTTGCAATGCTATCCTTAGTACTGATAATGTGCATATATATTAGTGCTTTGTTTCTGATGAGAATTGGCTTTTACAGCACATCTCTCAGTCATGCCAGCTTCCTGTGCTGTGGATCACATCAAGGAGAGATCTCCAAGCACGTGAGCTGGGTTCCCTCCACATGAAACTGAAATAAAAGATGAGCTCCTGGAGGACACCTCAGTCATGAGAGCCCAAAACAGGCATTCAGCTGATGGGATCAGACATGACCCAATCCAAAAGCTAAAACCAAACCAAAAGAGAAGAACCTGATAAGTGCATAGTAAGGATATGAGGTTCTCACATACAACTGTTTGACTGCACAGTTCTGTGCTTGTTGGTCTGCACCAATTGCTAGTCTATAGACACAGCCCTGGTGGTCATTGTCATTAAAGTTGCCTAGCTATCTAAAACATTTTCCACGAGCATATAATTCTATCAAATTTGAAAATTCTGCCTAAAATTTCCCTAATATGTTGATGCCTGAAGCTAACTTAACTCAACTCTCCAACCTTTTCTGAGAATGAGACCAAGATAAAATGCTCCACCCTGTCAATTACAAAAAATGAGGAGATCTTTGTTGTGGAACAGGAGTTTGAAGTCTGTGGAGAGACAGAGATGAAAGGAAGTCTTCTAACATTCAGTATTTTTGCTCTCTGACTACACAGAAATCTGGTGGAGTCTTGTTTCAGTAACTTCTCTTAAATATGTCGTATTCCTTCTCTGATGATTCTGTTAATGCAGAGCAGGCTGCAGCTCCTCCAGGAGTGACCAAAAGGCATTGCCTTTTGATTTCATGTTTTTTGCTGATAATATGTTAGGAGGCAAGGTAAGGAAGGACCCATACAGAAGGTAGGACAGTGAAAAATATATGAAGAGGCTATGTGATAAAAGGAGAGGGGAAATACTCCACTTATAACGTTAGGTGTGCTGTTCAGAGAAGACGTATAAGCTGACTCTGAGCAGTACATTCACATCCTATATGAAAGCACAGATGCTATATTTCTTGTACACATTTTGATCCATCCTTTACAGTCAGTGTTAAGCACCTTTCCGTATGAGTACCTGAACTACCGTGCATGCCTAATCTAGCCTGACATTTCTGGGTTAAGCATTAGATACAGTTAGTGTATCTGAACTCAAGTGAAAGAGCATTACTAATTAAGTACCAATTTTGAAATACCCCAATTCTCTTAACTTTATTCTTCTACGTATTTCTGTAGACAGTAACTGACACTGGGCTATTTCATACCTGCTTATATTAGGACTAATTGCTGTTTACTGTTCTTCAAGAAAAAAAAGAATGCAAAGGCTCAGAAGAATTGCTAGTTGCTGCTCAGGTGACGTGTACTGTAAAATCTAGGGCAAATTACACCATCTTTATAATTCTTTTTTTCCTTTGTAGTGTCTTCTGTAACTTTTCTCTCATCTGTCTGATTCTGAAAAAAAGTGCTGAAGATCTTCAGAAAGTGCTGAGCACCTCCCAGATCAAACTCTTTGATGTCAATGTGTTGACTGAGTGATTCTGTTTGTACTTGTCCAGATAAGAACAATGCCAGGGCTTAACAAACAGGAACACCATCACCTGCCAATAAGTAAAACAAGGCAGCCGTGGAAGAAGGGTGCTCCGTATAGCAGTGGCCAGACTCCTTGCACGCACTGCACCATGCAATACTGTAAGGTGGTTTTTCCCACTTTTCCTCTCTGCTGTTCTGTGGTGAGCGATTACTTGAACGCTGTGCTTAGGCTTTATCCAGTAATACGTATCTGAAAATAAGTAGTCTTTTTAAGAGAGAATGGGTCACTGCTTTCACTGGTTTGTTTGCCTGATGTTGGGCTACCATCGTACAGGCACAAGACATGGTCAGTGGTAGTCAGAGACTTTCCAGAGCTTCTTTAGGATAATTTAGTGGAATAAAAGCTGGTTTAGACACCAAGGCCAATTTATTTCAGAAGTTATAACCCTGAATAAGCAGGAACACATTGCATCTGAGTGTCATTTACTAATTGGCATTTTGAGTTTCTCAGAACATCCGTTCACTCTAGTTTTTATAGTGTCTTGTCTGTGAATTATGATTTACAACAAGCCAAAGTGAGACACGTGGGGCGAAGCAGACAGAACACCAATGCCTGTCACACAGGCATGTACTACTGCTTTTTAACTACCAGGCAAAGATTTAAATGAGCAAGGAGCCTTCAAAGAAAGCATCATTCTCAGTAAGCGGTAAAAAACCTACTGTCATTAACACAGTTTCAACTGTGCAGACATGCTCAAAGCAATGCTGAAGATTTTGAGACTGGACAAGTGAAAAACATCAAAGGAATGCATCAACACTGTAGAAATTCCTTATGGCTTTTTGCTAGGAAGCGTATCACAAAGAGAGAGTACAACAGTACTCAGCTAGAGAAGAAAATTTTCTGGGTTTTCCCACCATTAATATCTGTGATTGTGCAATTACAGCCTGGGTCTGTTAAATTGGAGAGAATATTTAGAGGGGTCTACTACCAGTACCAAATAGTTACAAATAAATTTTACCCACATTCATTCATGAATTTTATGTGAATAGACTGTGATTTTTGTGATTTTGTTACAGAAAGTTATTCAGGAAATCTTCCACGCAAATAAATTTTAGGCAGTCAGTTGCCTGCACAATTTTTTGATTGTACTAATTGTAAATAACTCTCAGCTGGAAATGGTCATTCAGGTGTGTGTTTCAAGCTCTGTTCTCCAGTTATACAAACATGACTGCAATAGAGAAGAGGACTATTGAGATCAAGTGCTGGAACCCTTGATTCTCTCAGGGAGTAAAAAGGAATATTTCTTGTGGGGATGAGGAAGTGTCTGAACTTCATATTTCTTGTTGTTGAACTGGGATTGATTTTCATTGACATCTTTTTCTTTCATAAGTCATTTCTGTGTCAGGGTACAGTATGTCAACTTCCTGAGCATTTTGGAAACTGCCAGTTTGCCCTTCTTGTTAACAAGCCTAGATGCTTCCTCCACCAGATGTGATGTGCATTGACCATGCCTTCTCCTAGGTGCCTCACAGTATCTGGCTTGGCAGCCTGCCTGTGTGTGCCACTAGTGCTTTGAGACCACCTCAGCCCAGTGTCACCTCCCTGATGGAACGGGGGTGTGCAGCTGGATGTCGCCTCTTGCTGCTCTAGCTTGTGGGGTGTGTGGATATTTCTAGGTAGTCTCCCATTATGATTGCTGGTACCAGTCCTCTCTGGAGAGAGATGGTAAGTACAGGTCCCTCTGAGTGATCAATAGTCACTTAGCAGGATCAACTAGCAGGTCTGCAAGCAGAATAAAAAAGCTGGGATGGAAAGCAGCAACATAGTAAAGCAGAGGAGCTTGTGGCAGGTTGGAGGAGTGCTAGCAAAATGACAGGGCCTCTGGGAGACTTCATACTGTCTAAAACTTGTGTGAGGAGCTATCACACATCTGTTGGAGGCCCAAAAATGTGAGGAGACTGTATTCAGTCAGCACTGTTTGATATTAATATGATTGTAAGAAAGGCTTAAAGTGTTGATTTTGTGAGCCCAATCGCGTTGCCACTATTCTTGGGAAACAGAAGTCAGGCCAACAGTTGCAGCTGGTCAGAACAAACAAGGTTCCAAGTGCATAATTCCATCTTCATGTCTGAAAGCTGATCTGATAACAGATGTTATCTCACCTCGTGTATTATTTTGCTACTGAAGGAATCACTAAAGGTCACTTTCTCCATTCAGATACTCCTTAATATGAAGGGAGCTTTGTGTAGCAACCCTAGAAAATGCCATTTTGCCATATTCAACATAGCAGCCAGAGGCAAAATTATTTTTCAGTTGCTTTTGCGATAGATGAAATAAGCAGAAGGTATAGTTTCTCTCTTAAGGAGGTCAGTGTGGGAACAGAAACACTTGCAAGCCAGTAAGGGATATGTCAGTATTACTAAGTTAGTCATCCCTTCGTAAATATTTGTGTGAAATGTGTTATGCACCAGTCTAATGTAGCTTGAAATTATACTCTGGGTTAGAAGCAGGAATATTCGGAGGGAAGCTCATCAAAATCAGTGAAGTAACTGCACAACAGACACATCGCCAAATGTGAGGAGAGGTGATGCGACCTCACGCGCGGGCGTCTCTTGGGGGATTTTTTCACTGGCGAGGCACTGCTGGTGCCATCACTTCCCCAGCTCTGCGTTGTGCAGCCATTATTCTGTTATTAACTGGTTTAGTCCTGCGACCTCTTTCTATTCGGTGTTGACATACACTTGTCACATGGTGTGTCACCGTGCTCACACTGTTTGTCACAGATCAGTCTCTTCTCTGGCTCGCTGCTGAGTTACAGGTAATTGCAAGACAGGTAGAAACTAAAAGCCAAGTAACAGCAGGGTTAATAGTGAACAAAGGTGGGATGTGAGTCAGAGGCATCAGACTTACAGATGTGTTTTATGCAAGCTGTCAGTCTCTGATTTGGAGTAATTCATGTTCCCTTTGAACACAAGTGCTTGCAAGAGATGTTGAATGACATGAAAAGCTCAGAACATCTTCCAGGCTGCCTGGAAACTTGCAGCAGCCTCTGGCAGCCTTGCAAAGCAGCAACAGGGAGAGCTGTGAGCAAGTTAAGGAAATCAAGTCAAGCTGGCTGTTTCTGATACGAGACTCAAAGGTACTGTCAGGGATGCAGCACCACTGACCAGCCGATCACAGAACTGTGCTGATCTTGTTGTCTCGATGACCACTTGTCTTCCTACAGAGACTCTTTATGCCAAGGAGCACTCACCTTTCCTCGGTTAACCACAGTCCGATGTCCTAAGTGCTCTTGATGAAGCTGTTACTCAAAGAGAGGTGAAAGCGTGGGCACAGCTGGTAGAGCCTTTGATAGTGTTTGTTAGGATGAGGCATCACAAAGGCACAGAGCAGAAGATGGCAGGCAATTAAAATCAGTATCATTCAGAAAACATGAACAAGCTACTCAGCCTCTGCTTTTGCAATCAAGCTTGCTCGTCATTATAACACCGTGCTAATGACTGCTTCACAGGTTTGAGCATAGACCACTTTGTATAATTTAATAGGCATCATAAAAAGGTCTAACTGAGCACCCACGTGCTTCCGAATGAACCTGTGGGACCAGTGTCTGCGGAAGACCTGCAGGTTGAAATGTGGCTGGGAAATGATCCCAGGTTGAACTAATCTCATTATATTGGCGCTATCTGAAAGTGTCATTCACATGGATGCAGGCACTTTTCTTACATTTATGGGTTTTTTTCTGCCTTATTATCTCATTGTAAAATGCTTTTACAAGCAGAAAAAAATCAGAATGATATTGCACCTTGCTGATCTCTATCTTAGCTTTGTTATGTTCAAAAATACTCATAGGACTATACAACTGCATGTGAATTGCAAGTTGATATATATCATCAGAAAAGAAGAAGCTAGGTAAATAGATAAAGATTTTCATAAGACACTAATTGCGTAGGCACATTATGTTCATTAGTATTGTCCTCCTTGGAAAAGCAAACTTTTGCAGGGATGTTTTTGCAGCTATTATAAATAGCCAGCCTTTCTCAGGCTTTGTTCCACTGCTTAATGCCATTGGCTCCATGGAGTAACTGCTGTCTACTCCCAAAATATTCAAATAAAAAAAGCATATTAACCTGAATGGTTAACGTGAATGAGAACATATGTTCTCAATAATTCTACTATTTCCTTCTGTATATGCTTTGTTTTTGTGTTTGAATTATACAGATATGAGCACTTAGAAAGACTATATATATGATATATTATCATAATCAGAAAATGATAAATATAAATGTATTATATACAGTGTAAACATGTATTTCTAACTATATATATTTATGTAATTGCTTAAGAATTCTAGTGTTGTGGAAAGATATTTAAAAGTGGGAAAATAATTGTCCTAAAATCTGTTCAAATGTGCTTTGCTACAACAATAAGTAATCACACTTTAATTATTTGGTTTTCTACAGGGCATAATCTGGCTTTGTTGGCAAACTCTTTCTCCCTTTTTTTGGCTAAAGTGCTAGGTTTTACACTGATTATGACCTGTAGCTTGCAAGTAGAGTTGGTTATAAAATGTTCAAAAGTCTTAAATTTATAAAAATATTTGCATAATTTTATTTGCAAAGTTGTCTTTACTCATTTCAATTGATTAACGCTTGTTCTTTAAATGAGGAATAGTTTAAAGGTTATTGGGATTTTGGTAGCTTAATTTTTGGATGAGATCTTTTTCAAAGATCAGTTTGGAAAATTGCTGTCTGGGAAAAAAAGATATATGCTGAAAATGCATTTCCCTGTTTAAAATAAATTAGCAGAAATTTTTACTGTGCATAACTCTGTTTGAATAATCACCAGATGTATTTGAAAAAACTTATTTTGTTCAGATTAAATCTAGACACACTGTATAGCAGCAGCAGCAGCAAGCAGCATCTGCTGCTAAATTTGCAAATGTCTGAAACTTGTAACACATGCTTAAAAAGTAAAATTGTTCTTTGTTTTGGTCAGTTTGATACAAAGACCCATTAATTACACCTCATGAAAAAAAAAGCAAAGGAAATTCTGAATCCCAGATCTGACCTTAACGTTGTGAGATGTTCAACAGTGCATTCAAAACGGGCTTGAACTGCAGCCCAGTGGAGCAGTGCACCCTCCCCACTGCTTCCACAATGCCTGACTGCTTGGCATCTCCTCCCCACCAGTCCTCCCCATCCTTTGACTTGCTGTCGGGTGTGTTACCGCGTTCCCTTTTCGTAGGATCACAGAATCATAGAATGCTTTTGGGATGAAAAAGACCTTTAAAGGCCATCTAGCCCAACCCCCCTGCAATGACCAGGGACATCTTCAACTATATCAGGTTGCTCAGAGCCCTGTCCAACCTGGGCTTAAATGTTTCCAGGCATGGGGCATTTACCACCTCTCTGGGCAACCTGGTCCAGTGTTTCACTATCCTCATTGTAAAAAATCTCTTCCTTATATCCAGTCTAAACCTACCCTCTTTTAGTCTAAAGACATTACCTCTTGCCCTATTGCAACAGGCCCTACTAAAATGTTTATCCCCGTCTTTCTTATAAGCCCCCGTAGAGTACTGAAAGGCTGCAATCAGGTCTCCCCAGAGCCTTCTCTTCTCCAGGCTGAACAACCCCAACTCTCTCAGCCTTTCCTTATAGGAGAGGTGTTCCATCCCTCTGATCATTTTTGTGGCCCTCCTCTGGACCTGCTCCAACAGATCCATGACTTTCCTTGTGCTGAAGGCTCCAGAGTTGGATGCAGGACTCCAGGTGGGGTCTCACCAGAGCGGAGCAGTGGGGCAGAATCACCTCCCTCGACCTGCTGGCCACGCTGATCTTGATGCAGCCCAGGATATGGTTGGTCTTCTGGACTGTGAGCGCACATTGGTGGCTCATGTCCAACTTTTCATCCACCAGTACCCCAAACTCCTTCTCAGCAGGAATGCTCTTGATCCATTCATCCCCCAGCCTGTATTGATATTGAGGGTTTCCCCAACTCAGATACAAGACATTGCACTTAGCCATGTTGAACTTCATGATGTTCACATAGGCCACTTCTCAAGCTTGTCCAAGCTCTTCTTTTCATATAGCCATCCGTTCCAAACGGCAGCCACCATTCCCTGCTCATTTCAGGTCCATTCAGAAGTTAAAGGACTGTAAGCCTGAGGTTGTAAAGGGAGAAAACAGGCAAGCACCAAAAGCTTCCCGTTACAAAAATTTCTAAAAGCAACTCAGTGGGTGTGCAGGTGAGTCCTGACAGTGCCTTGCAGAGAAATTTAAGATGCTACTGCCTAAAACACGCCACCAAATAAATTGTCTGTGTGAACTTTTTGTGAAGACAATAACTAAAACACCGCTGAAACACAGGGAGATAGATACCCCTAAACATTGAGCGCCTCTGCATTCTCAAAAACACTGCTCTCGTTTCCATAAAACAACTTTTTCTGTAAGATTGTTTATGTATTTCTCACAAGACTTCTTTTTCCCAGTTGAACATCTTTGTTGGAATCGGAGCAATCAAAAGTATCAAATTCAAAATGTGATGGCCTTGAAAATCTACCAGAATAGGACTTAGGAAAACCTTTGAAGTGACCCTTGTTTCAGGCTTTTTTAGGGGTAGGTCTCTGATCAGGTTATTAGTTTGCCTCAAAAGTCATTATCAATAACAACAGCTCCAGAAGGGGTTTAGGATGAAATGAAATACCTCCTCTTTTCATCATCAATGCCCTCTTACTTCTCCACGATATTGAGCAGAATTTTATTTATTATAATTATCCAAGACACCGAGATGTTTATGTATGGTACCTGAATTTCAGACCATGCCCGTCGTTTGCCGTTAATATTAAATTCCATAACTTCTAGATCTTGATCAGGTGTTTTTTTAGCAGCATTTCTAACTGGCCAACTTTGCCTAGTTGACATTTTCTTTAATTTGAAAAAGAAACAACAATAAAGAACTAGGGCATTGTCTGCAAATACCTCCTGCGTTGCCCTAATGAACCCAAGGCATTACTCTTCAGTGAAACAGCTGGTTAAAACCATCTGACATTTTATTCTGGGCACGGTGATAAATTGCAGCAAATCCCTCAGCTTTAGCAAAGAAGGACACTTGGGGAAACCAGAGAACTCAATGGCTCGCTGTCCTTGAAAATGAGTGATCAGAGGAAATTGGAACTATCAGGAAATACTGTACAGCCCTAATTTCTCTGCGTGACCTCACTGATTTTCAGATGGAAAATGGTGAATCTGAGCAATTTGTTGCCCTGTGTCTTGCCCTGAGTGGTGACATAAAGCCCAGGTTGGCTTTGCCCTCCCGCCCTCTTTCTGTCATTGCTCTGTTTTCTTACAGGCAAAGGTAAAAACTAACAATACATTTAAATTACAGATGCAAAAATAATAGTTTTTCTATTCAACTCCTATACATGGTCACAGAAGTCTGCTTCAAAACATATAATCCAATTCTAAATGACAGTTATAATATTTCTCATTGTTTAACATGAGGAAAAAAAATGTTCTCATTCTATCTCGGTATCACAACTATTTTCTGATTCTTCAATCTTTTTAATCTTTAAATTTTATTTGCTTACATATAGAATATATAAATATATAAAAGATTGTGCTGTAACTCTCCAAATTAACACTCTGGAGCTAGGAAAGTTTGCTACAGCTGTAGGAAGAGCAAAACATGACCACTAGCTCAGAACACCCTGAAGTACAGAAAGTCTAAAGAAATATTATTTACTCACTATTGTACTATCTTTGAACAAAATTCGTATTTTTCTTTCTTCAATTTTGTACCTCCTGAATTATATATTTTTTAATTTCAGCACTTCACTTAAACAATGCATAATGGCCAACAACTGAAAATGAAAATTAAAGAAAAGGAACATAAAGTGGGTTCATCTGTCCAGTTTAAATCTGGGTTAATAAGTTGGTTTTCCTTATTAAATAGCTTTCCTTTGAAGGTGTCGAGGAGAAATTCTTGTTGTTATGGCAAACAAATATATTTTAAGTAAATCATGCGTAAAGGCATAGAGCTGTAAACATAGGAGTCCGATGTTACATTTGCATTTCTAGAGGCTTAGGTGATTTTTTTGTCATTATTTTCATCTTTCCACATGTGAAAACTCCATTTCTCACATGAATATGTTTACTTATTTTCCTCAGAATTTCTCTCTGTTTGGTGGCATCTTCTAATACTGAGATGGAAGATTCTAGATGTGGTTTTATCAGTGCTGTGTAGAAAGGTGCTGTCTGTGTCCTAGCATGCACTTTTTATGTGTATACGGCTCAAAATCAAACTGGCTTCCTTTGTTTCCAAGCACAGATTCGTACCCAATTTACAACTCTGTATGTCCTCTTGGTCTCTCCCAGCATTATTACTTTCCAAGTATTTCCACCAGAAAAGTTATGTTTTAGATTATTATTTGCAGAATGTCCTGACCTGCTTTTCTTCACCACTTCAATCTCAAGCTCATGTTCCTGCCCATATGGCCATGTTCACAGAATCACAGAATCACAGAATAGTAGGGGTTGAAAGGGACCTCTGTGGGTCATCTAGTCCAACCCTCCTGCCGAAGCAGGGTCACCTACAGCAAGCTGCACAGGACCTTGTCCA
>Ga0065711_1009932_pt1 | contig 15934 bp, 8 predicted proteins | sample Hoacrofraction12_FD_59098 | JGI IMG/M metagenome (GOLD analysis project Ga0065711, IMG submission 59098) | Hoatzin crop microbial communities from Cojedes, Venezuela - Epithelial fraction 12 v2 (version 2) | ecosystem: Host-associated > Birds > Digestive system > Esophagus > Crop | place...
TTTTTTTTTTTTTTTTTTTTTTCTTCCCCCTCCTTAAAGATCAGTGAAAGAGCAACAGAGTATTACGAATCAGTCACCTGGGGACATAAAAAACCCCACAATAAGGTAAAAAACTTTTGTTTCTACGCTTGGTCATAGACATTTAATGAAGTTTTGTGTATTTTTACTTTGGTTCTGTATTTCTTGCAGGTGTCATTCAGGACGGAAACACAGACTGAACCATGTTCTTCAGAGTGAGTATCAGCTTATTTTTACACTTTCAAAACGGCCATGTCAAACACTTTCTCCCCTCCCCCCCCCTTCAATGAGTTGGTGGTTTGATAACTGCTATCCAGTGTGACTGAATTAATATAAACATGATTGTCGTGAAAAAACCCCTCCCACTTGCAATGTATGGTTTCTGCACAAATGCAGATTTGGTGGTTGCCACATTTATGAAACTATGGAATGACTTAAGGTCACCTGGCAACTCATTTTGCAAAATCATTCACTATGTTCTGGTTAGCTTGGGGTTTTATTTGCTTGTTTGCTTTACTGGTATTTGCAGTGTTCTATGCAAAAGAAAGCTGCTAGAGCAGTACTGAAACTTGTCTCTTTCTGACTTCTGACCTAAGGGAAGGAACTAAAGAGGCTGGCTGATGGGAAAAACAAATTGTGGTGTAAAATGCACGAAGCTAGGATGTTCATGCATCTTCCTGGTATTACTTTTTTAAAACTTACAACATGGGTTATAGAATACTTATAACTGAAAACCGTTAGCACCCTCTTACTGCAAAGAAATGACATTATAGCTTCTACGTGTGGGAACGTTGTACTTGGAAGGACAAAATCTGAAGACGCCTTGGATGCTTGCCACAGTTAGAACCTGACACGTGTTCTGTGGAAATCATGGAACCATACACAGAGTATCATAGCTTTGATTGCTGGTTAGTTTCCATTCTCTCTATGTAAAGTGAGAGCACTATGTATAGTAAAAATATTTTACCAAAATGAAATAATAATGTTTCATTATTCTGTACCAATTTTTACCTAATTGTTTAAAATATAATTCTTCTGTGAGCTCTATTGCATAGAAAATATAGGGACTCTTTTGAACAGACTATTTTTTGAGTCCGTGGACTAAAAGGTGAGATTTGTGTATATACATATATGAAAGTATATTCGTATATAAGCAGACACTGCAATTTTCCCAGTCTGTCAAAGCATATCAAAATAATGTACATTCGTGTCTCATTCAAATGGTAGAATGCAAAAGTGCTGCCTTAATGTTGACTTCTTGTTGGTCTGGATGTACTGTCTTCTAGATCTGAGCAGCTTGCAAAATGTGGAAAAACATGGAAACACTTTGGCTTGTGGCCGAAGAAGACAGGTTTGTACCCATTCTCTATTCTACATGGAGAAGAAATTAATCTGCACTGCATAGACTTTTTTTCCCAAGTTCTTTTGACTCTGTCTCCAAAATGCCTGAGTTTAAGATTCTCCACATTACTAAAGCTGTGCTACAGCTCCTGGAACTGTTTTTAAGTTCTAATTGCTGTCTTGGAAAAGTATTTCTTTAGTGCAGTCCCAAATATTGTTGCTAGTGCTTATGAACCTTTAATTTGTTGAAATAAGCTGTTACTAAAGCTTAGTCTTGGGTCTTTTCAAAATGTGAAAAAATTAAGAATTATTTCCACTATTTGGATTGAAGAATTCAGGATGTTATTTGCCCATGAGAGTTCTGGGAAAACTTCGAAGACTCTTTGTTTTCCCACTTAGAAGGTTAAAGATTTAGCAGTTTTATAATTTAATACTTCATTCATATGAGGTCAAAACATGTGTTTACTTGGGAAACTATTTTAGTTTTTATAAACCAAATAATAAGGTCTTTTTATAATGCTACATTTCAGATAGTCCTTTTGCATTCTGTTCATGGGTAAACGTACTTCACTGAATTACTGCAAAATAATGTCACTGTTCACTAATGCTAGAATTCCCTGTTGGTGGGAAGTGCAGAAGTGTGTGCCTTAATAGGAGGAAATTTGAAGTTGATTTGATGTTGGGATAAACTGTTACAAACTGATTTTTGCACATAGGCAATTTTCTTCAGTTATCATGATAAAATGATAAACACTTCTGAATGAAATTAGTATTAAATAAATGTATTCCCATTGTTGAATTTCTCTTGAGAATATCTTAGGAAGCAATATGGAGTCTTACTGTTTAGATAACAGTACAAGTTGTCAGCATATGACCATTTTGGTATGAGCTGTTTCACTTTTCTGATGTTAATCTTGACGCGTCATTTTTTATATAACAGGGAAGGACCAACCTGCTTATGTTTTTCTCAGACTGTCCTGGAGGAGACTTGTATTTATTCTTAGTTCTTGAAGCATTTTTGCTGAAGTTGAAGTATGGGTTAAATCTTCAGTTACATGTTGTCCTCAAATTGCTTGAGGTCCTAATGAGAGCTCATCTGTCCTTGGAGGTTAAGCTCCCTCCTGCATATGCACACTTTTTCACTTTCTCGCAAATCACAGGAATAGTTAAATCACTGAGAGCCCCCTTAAAAGCTCCAAATACAACCAGTGCCTTAAAAAAAAAAAAAAAAACAAAAAAAAAAACAAAAAAAAACACTGCGTTTGCTTGTTGCCTTCAAAAACATAATAAATTACTTTATTCTGACTTATACTTGGGTAGGTACCTTGTCAGATGCTGGTAAGCATGCACACTTCCATCAATTTTGTGTTGAACATCAAGATTTAAGCTAATTGGACCACAAGTGACACAGAGCTAATGACGGCTGTATATTCACCTGTTTTTATGTTGAGGTAGTCTGTTATGGGGTCAGCTACAAGCTGTATTCAGGTCTAGGACTTGTGCACACATCTCGCTAGAAAAAAACAGATGTTGTGCTTTATTATAGTTCAATCTGAATTGTAATATAAAAACTAAATTTGTAGAAAATTACACCTGATAGTAGAGAAGAACTCATTGAAAATTTTATAAAAAAACTTGAAAGAAATTAAGATTCAGAACTATGTTTCTTTAAACACTTAAGAAAGGAGGGCATTTGCTGTCTGCATGATATTTATGCCATACTCCCTGCCAGTGAGACCCCTCATAAATATTGCATAGAAAGCAGTTATATTGGCCTTCTAAACAATAAATCTGCTCCTCTGCTTAATAATCTGATTATAAAATTGTCTGCATGCATGAAAGAATGCAGTGAATGTCAGAGCTGTTGACTTCTAGAACTTCCATTTCCATGTCTTCCCTCTTTCAATGTTGGCATTGTTTGCTCTTGTTTTGGAAATAGCATTTTGTTGCAATGGTTCAGTGCCTGTTTTCAGCCTTTCACTGCTGTGTTTTCAGTTAGCTGCATACAACAATCTGCAGTGCTATTGAAAGGAAGTGTACTTTATTTTCTTGTTCTTAAATTAGGGGATGCAAGTGTCACAGAATTTTGGGAGCTGTTTGTACTCAACTTTGTCCTGTGTGTGCATGGCAAGTCCTGCAAGTTGTCTAAAACCTGACTGACAGTTTGCTTAAATTTAGGAATGTGTCTGAAAATCTGGATTTTCAGAATTTAGTCAGACTTGTATGGAAAAAAAAAAAATTCCATGTATTTGAACTTCGAGGCAAAAATACCAGACCAGAGTCCCAGAACGCACAATCACAGGAAGACAAGGTTACTAGAGCAGAACTGACTCTAAGGAATAACAAGATCTTTAGATATGTGAGGATATGTCTACACAGTCTGTCTGGAAAACTCAGGCTTGTTCTGCCAGCATTCTGAGATAGCCAAATGTCACACTGCTCTGGACTAGGCGCTGTGATTAGGTCAGCTCAAGCACAGTGCTGCGTTATGTCCAGTCTCTAAACCAGGGGCTCGATAGCTTGTAAAAGCGCAATGCTAGAGACTCCATAACTGCCTCTCCAGAGGGCACGGGCAGTTTGTCGCGGGGGGCAAGTTGCTGCTCAGTACGTTTCCTCAGTGAATAGAAAATAAATCAGTCTCTGGCTTATCTGTAAGGCAGGCTTCTCATTTATCTGTTAAACTGAAGAAATTTATTCTTAAGAAAGCTCAGTATAAGCCATTTAAAAGCGAACAAGCGAAAAAGCAACCCTTTTAACAGCAAATGTAACTAATCATTATAACAAGTAACAAGGGTTGTGATTGTCTGTTGCTGGAAGTATTTGAATTATCTGGTGCTGTAGGTCAAGCATAACTGCGTTACTTGAATAAAGATTTTATTTAGGAAAGCTTTCTCACATCCACTGGAATGAGATGAACTAGGTGGTTCCAGTGGAATCTCTGGCCTTTTAATAATAGAAAAAAACCCCACCCTTTGCTGCTAATGTTGCAAAAGATCTGTAGAACGGAAAGTGTTGGGGAAAAAGGAAGTATTTTGATAAAGGGCTGACTACTTCAGAGAAGCCTTAGGTTTCTGACTGTTTAGAAACACAGCTGAATGACTACCACTCAATTCTTCCACTGCTTAGTGAAGTTTATCAGCGATCATAGTTTCTCAAAGAGGCAGTGATAGTTTCACTAAGCTGGAAGAAGTCCAGCTTTCAAAAGTGAAGTTTGATCTTCACATACCTCAACCTGCACTTTGTGGATGCCAAATTTTCACTTGTTGCAGAATAACCAGAATATAGTTTTGATCGGGCTGAATGTTATTTACGCTTCTTCCCCCCAAGAGACACCCCACTGCTTTTCACCTCTGAATGCTGCTGTCACTTTTAGAAGCTTAAATTCAAGTGAAGGGGGGAACCATGTAGAATGGCACTCAGAATTGTCACCTGGCCTGTGCTTGGTGCCTGAGTTGTTGTTTGTCTTAAAGGCAGAATCTTTTAAGGATCCCCAGAATGGTTCCAGGTGATTAGGAGAGGAGATAGTGAAAAATTTCCGTGAGTGAGGGATTCATCTGAGCATGCTTGGGTATATGGACCTCTTGTGCCACTGACAGTCATGCTTGCTGGCCCTGGATTATTCTGCCCAGCCACCCCTTGTGCACAAGCAGGATGGTATGCGTTTGTCTAATGACAGCAGCCAGGAGATTGACTTTTCCACTGGGTACATTATTTGCAGAGTTAAGTGATGTTTGTTCACCTGTAATTCACAGATTTCCTCTGTACTACTCAGTTCTACTTTATTGAGTTTAAATTTTTGTACGTTGAGGCTATCCCTTTGCAACTGCATTTCGCTTTGTACCAAATTTATCACAATTTTGAAAGTTGCAGTTGTAAACGTCAGCCATAGCCTGATTCTCTCGGGTTCCCTCCTGCTCTATAGCCAACACCATTTATATGTTGATAGTTGGAAGTGATCTGTTACTTACAGGAGGAGGACTTGTACATACTCTGGTAAACCTCTCTTTTTGTCCCTCTACCTACAACTAGGCCTTCAGCCTCAGCCACTTACACCTCCTATTGCTCTTCTGAGGTTCTATAAATGTTCGCCCTCCCATCCTGTTGTTCTAATTAACCTGAGGATTTATTAGCACAAGTCCTTCTTGGGAGCCCCTATAAGGCTCTACAGTTTTGGTTACAAATTTATCATTGTAGGCACATTAGCAAAGGATTGGTCTCCCATCACATAAAGATTATATGCGTTTAATCTTGGGTATACTCCCAACTTGACTGCATGCTGCCGGCTACAGCACTGTTAAGGGCTGTCAGAAGCAGCCGCCTCCTCCAGCAGCCCCAGCCCAGGACCCTCCTGCCCGGCACCTGGGGTCTGTGGGGGGGACGCGGCTGCTGCTTTCCCCTTTGCAGGCTGACCCAGCAGCAAAGCTGAGCACAAATCCTAGAGACACACAGACACGGGACACACGCACAGAGGACAACGACACAGACTGCTGTGGACAAGGTGCTGCCCTCAGCAGCACCCGCACGCAGCACCCTGTGTGAGACACAAGCGCAGGCACCCACGTCCCCTCCTGTGCTCTGTCTGGTAGAGGCGTACGGTCGCTGGTAAAAGCACCCACCCCCCTCCCTAGGTTCACAGCCACGCACACACGTTCATGGGTGCCCCAAGTGTGGACACAGCCATTCTGCCTGCCCGCCATCCCCACACGCATCCCAGCCCTTGCACCCCCTTCACGGGCCCTTCACCCGCTGGCTGGTGCAGCTGGATGCACCGCACATGAGCACTCGCACACTCGTCCCTCGGGCACTCCGCATTCCAGTCGCACTCCAGTGCGCCCTTGCCAGATGTCTCCCTTTCAGGCAAAAGGTGAAGTTTTCACTCATTCAAGGAGACGAAGGGAAGGCAGAGGGGGCCAGTACTGCCTGGGTGTCGGTTTCTCATCTCTGCTGCCACCAGGCTGACCCTCCAGCCTGACAGTAATAAGAGACAAAGGCAAAGCTACAGGACCCACAAGGGCTCCTCCTGGTCACAAGGTCTGTCGTGAGCCCACTGTGCTGGTCAGGAACGTTAACATCGGGTCCCAAGGAAGCTCATACTGGAGCTGGAGACAGGGAAGGGGAAGGGATAACTGGTAACCCAGGGCCAAACCTCCACCCCTTGCCCTTGCAGCTGAGTTAATGCTAATCTCAGCAGGGCGGCTGACTGTGGCTTCAGCCCTGTCCTGAGCCCAGCTTCTTCATTGCATGTTTGTACCATGTTAATAGCTGAAACCAACCCAGACTGTCCCAACCAACCTCTCCTAAATTTTATCAGATACCAGAAATACCTCTAACAGACTTGACCAGACCAGAATTATGATTATCTGTCCCTCTATTAGCTGGCAGTGGGGTGCTGGACTCACCTGTGTTCAAAGCTGGGATTCAGCAGCCCCTATACGTCGCAGGAGCCTACAGATGACACTCACCCAAAGCCCCAGCAGCGATGTCCGAAGGTCCTGTGCCTTTACAAGCCGTGGCAGGGAGCAGCCTGCAGGCCTCCCAGGCGAGGCAGGACCGGTGAATCCCATTCACAGCATGGGATGCTGTCATGGTAGTAACCCCAACTGCAATTTAGATGGGTCAGAGCAGAAGCAGCTTAGTGCTGTGGCTGTAGGACAGGACAGAGAGCAGCAGAGCGACAGCCTCTGCTGATGGGAGCTCTGTCCCGTTGGGCCAGCTGTAGTGCTCCCATAACTTTTACAACCTGTTTTTCACCAAAAATGTGTGTCAGAGAAGCAGCATATGGTACATAACAACAGCAAATGAAATTCATCCGACAGTACATCCTTTTGCAAATGGTTTTCTCTTTTGTCAGTTAAATCGTTCTGACCGGCAAGACCATTAGCTGCAAATGCTTCTTAACTGCTGAGGCCTGCAAAGGCCTATGAGACATTAATTATTTTGCTTTCACACGCTGAACATGGGGAAGTAATTTTTGATCATTTGCCTATGTACATTTCATAGGGCTCTTATGAACAAAAAGGCTGACTTTTTTGCTATTTCAGAGCAACTTCAAAATAAGCAAAGCACAGAGAGTGGTTAAATGCAGAAATAAGAGAGCTCCTTAGTTGGATTTTCAGCAGTCATTTGCTTATGATATGCACATAAATGCAGATTTTGTAAAAGTTCGGTAGCTAATGATTTTTAATATGGAATCTGCTGGTGCTCACAGAAATGCCAGCACGAGACCAGTGAAAACTGACCACTGGTCTCCTTTCATAACTTACTATGGTCCATGAGACCATCAGGAGCAGCAGGACATCTCCTGTGCTAGAAGCAGAAGTGAACACCGATAAATTAAATGGAACAGCTACACAATGCAATTCTCTGTACATCTCAGTCTCATTAACATTTTTAAGTTTGCATTTCTCCTGTAAGTTAAGTCTTTACATTTCAGATTTTGGGCAGTAAATTTAGAAAGAACATGCTACCAAACTGCAGTTTGAAAGAGAAACGGATGCTTACTTTTTAGAGACGGTTTTCCTACACAGTTGTTTCAACTGGGGATCCTGTCCTGTATTTGCATAGATCATATGTAATTCAGTTTGCCTAAGGAGACATAGTGATCATACATCAGCATGATTAGTTTTGTATGAAGCAAGCAAGGATTTGAAGACATTTACAGAGGATCAGATTCTAGCAGAGTAAGTTGTTTTAAAATAACGTCATATTAAAGTTGCTAATTGCTATTCCAGAGTGAAAAAATGACTGTATGTAATACACCTTTATTAAAAATGCAGTGGTTAAAAATAGGCCTAATAGAATATATAGGATCTGTAAACTTTTGTGTTATATATGCATATTTCTATAAAGCTACAATAAAACTGCTGCTCAGTTTTCCCTCACACTTTACTGTAAGGTTTTAAAAATCAGTTATTTGATTTTTAAAAAAATCAGTTTTCTTTCACTGTATGTGCAGTCTTAAAATTGTTTGTATTGAGATATTTGTATTAAGAAGCAGCTAAGGAAGAACTGGTACACTGGAGAATTTTATTGAAAGGGATTGCTTACAGATGTATAAGTGCAAGTAATTTTCTCTCCTTTTATGAAATAGATGTCATCCCCTAAAGATTAAAAAGCTCGTACGACACGACAGTGAGACTTAAGTAGTGGGCTGAAATGGCTAAAAATAAATGCATGGCTGTTACCTGACGATATGGCTGATCTCAATTTCAACTGCAATAAGTATCATTTTGTTTCTATCAGCATTTTAGATATTGGGATCTGTTTTTTCCAAGCACACTGAAATTCCTTTGGTTTTGGTAAATGGTGTCTTGATTCTCAGTCCCTAGATTAATGTGTCACAAAATGTGTTCTCTTTTGTGATGCATACTGAGTCAAGGTATGTCTTGGCTTACTTAGCTAATAAAGTACAATTTTGGACAGCATGTTTTGAATGATGCAAAACTTTTCCCAATGTCTTTTTTCATTGCTTTTCCTCCTGTAACTTGGAGTGTTGAAGCATGTGGTTCTCGTTCCAGGTGATGCCTGCTACTGTGTAGTAATACTTGGCTTGGTAACCTTTGTTGTTATATTTAGTGTCAAGTTACAGTGCTCCAAAGAAATCAGAATGACCCTACTGACCCTCACACATCTGTTCTCTGTAATAACTAAGAAAGCTGTATAAAACCTTGATTTTGTATTTGCTATAAGCTTAGCTCTTACATTAATACCTTTCTCTGTTCACATATGTGGCATTTTTCTCTGTTCTTCCCCTAGCGATGGACTTACAAAGAAGACTTGGAACTGAAATCAGGAGTAAGGGAGTTTGGAGTGGGTAACTGGGCTAAAATTTTGGTCCATGGTGACTTCAACAACCGAACTAGTGTCATGTTAAAAGACCGGTGGAGAACACTGTGCAGGATCGAACAAGGCTAATTTGGACTACAGGAATCAACTCTTCTTGGTCTTTGCCTATGTAAGAACCTAGTCTATCTTTTCAGAATTATAACTTCTCTTAGTCTCACAGTGTCCAGCAGTGTTGCTGTCCTAAAACATGGCACAGATTATTAATAGGTATAAAACATTCATGTAAGCTCACTTGCCTGGCTAACAATGACTTAAATGTAAAGCCTGGCCTTTTATCTACATGCAATAGATGACCTAATTTCTGAAATGTGAAAATGCTTACAGTCATTTAAGAAAGGTCAGTTATGTACATAGAGGTATTAAATGACTGGCAACAGGTTTAGCTTGATAGAGATTAATACAGAGTCAAGTGTTGTGTATTTTTAAAGGGCCGTATCCCTAGTCAGATTGAGCTTTTTATGATTTTACTTCCTGCTGTATAACCCATTCTAATCTGATTTGCTTCACTCTGAAATTTTGGTGAGGCTTGTCATCTCTGTCAGCACGTTATACCAAAAACTATGTATGTACTGTTATTGCTAATTTTAGAAGCTGATTCCTTGTTTTGCAGTTAAAAATGTGATACTCCATGTAGTTTTATAAGTAGTAAAGGTGCTGCCTTTTTTTTTTTTAAGAATTAAGCTGGAGTTCTAGGTGGAATATTATTTTGAACTGATGTATATTGGCATAATAGCACTTTTTATCTCGCAGAAGAGATGGAAACGAATGGAAAGTAACAGTGTGATACTAGCTCTTAACATCTTGGGATTGTCTTGTGCTACCTACCTTGTCTTGAGAAGTGGCTTCTTCTAGACCAGCAGGAAAAGGAAAGCTTGAGAACAAATGGCCAGAGTGGGGCTCAGTAACGAGTCTGTACTGACACTGATAGCACAGCTCGTGAGACATGTCTCATCTGTGCCTTGCGCTGTCTCTCTCTGCAGCGACAGCAAGCAAAGATACACTCTGATGGGGGTAACTGTCTGTATCAAGGTGTCAGTTGGTCCCTGTAAATGTCCTGCTCGTGAGAGCCGGTAACAGCTGGATGATGGTATTATGCTGTCTCTCTTGATTCAGATTGTGTGGAAGAGTTCCACAACCTCAGAAAACCCATACATTCCACTGTCACACTGGTGAATCTAGGGACTTGAACTAATATATCACAGTGTTCTTTTAAAAGTGAAATCTCTTCAATTCAGATGTTTTCTGTACCTTTGTCCTTGGATAAGGTTTTTATTTTACAAGAACCTTACAAGGAAAAGCATCTGTCCAAGCTGGTCATAATAAAATAAACCTCTCCGAGATGGTTTTCCTGGCTACAAAGGAAGAGGTATATTCTTGAAGGCTGAAATGTTCAGGAAATATTAAGATAATCTCTCTGCTTTCTGTTTAGGAGGCCTGCTTGCATTAAGATAAAACAGCGAAGTACAGATACAAAGGTTTGTTTTACACTTTTACTGTGGACAGGACCTCAGCCAGATCACCTTCCACCAGATGCTACAGTTTCTTCTTGCAGCCGCTAGAAACAGCAGCAAGCAGTAATCTTAGATTCCACAGAGATACTGCATGTCTTAACAGTAAAGTTTCTCAACCTTAAGGCATCATTTCTTTTTACTAAACATGCTGAATTTCAGGATTTTGGTAAAATACAGGCTTTGTCCTTCAGCAAGGAATGCTAGAGCAGCTGTAAGCCACCAATTCAAAAAAAAGTCATAGCACGCATCTGACAAGTGAGAAAGTCTGCGGTATGCAGCCTCTTTAATGCTTTAACAATAATTCAAGGTAAGTAATAGGCAACAAAACAAGGATTTGAGCTACCTGTGTAGCAGTCTTGCCTGTGCTCTAGTATTGCAGATTTCTTTGTTAATCATTGTACATCAGCAGTTTGAACTAGTAATAAGTGATACTTTTTAATGTTAGCCAAGACTTTACTCACAAAGCCTTGTTTAGGTTCATCTGCTGTAAGTTCACACTGCGTATTAGTGGCATGAAATTCTTAGCAAGACTACTTCTTAACAACACTGACCAGTCTTAACGTTTTTATGAAGGTGGCTGGACATGAAAACTGTCATGTAGAGGAAGAATACTCATCCACCTGTAGTATAAACAACTGTCTAGATGATACTGGGAAGGAACAAAGGATCTAAACTGATGTCATTTTTATTCACCCTTGCTATTTAATGATGACAGTAACTGTTCTCAGACTGAAGAATGTTTTGGTGGCTCACAACTGAGAAGAAGCAGTGCCTGTAAACAGGACTGTGGCCAGTAAAGAACCAGAACTTTAGGAAAAGCAGCTACTACGGTTAGAAACATTAGCTCTTTAATAACAAAAGAGAAACATGGAAACATGCTTCTAGTGTTCTAATACAAAGATCGGTTTTAGCGTTTTGTACTAAGACAGAGAGGGTTTCCCAAAATGCTTCTTCCAAATTTCTGACTCCTTTAAAATTTGTCTAGGCTCCAGAAAACGCAGCAGAAAGATGTAGGTTTCTTGGCTTTGGTGTTAATTTTCTTAATCTTTTGTTGTTGCTGTTTTGAAGGTCTTTTAAACTTTTATGTAAAAATAAAGCTATGCACAAGAGGACATGAACAGTGCTCCAGTTGCCGAATCTTCTTCCAGGTTCCTTGGCACTGAGAGTTGCCAACTGCTTCCCAGTGTAAGATTTTATCTCTGAAATGTGACAATAAATGAGGAATTAAAACATGAAAACTGTATATTTCATATTACTAGTTTGTGTTGCATAACATGTCAGAAGATTAGATTTGCTTAATAATGTAAGAATTTAATTAGCTTATCTAGCTCTTAAAATGCTTTCTGGATCAGGCACTATATTCCTAAAAATAGTACATGGGATGGTGGATTGAGTTGCTGATTGTACAGGTGTTAAGTAGTACACGTATTAATAAATGTATAGATCAAATAAAAATCTGTTCCAAATATTACATCTACTTTCAAAATTATTGTTCTAGAAACCAGGTGTGTAGGTTTGAGAGGAGTACTGATCCACCACTGTTAAACCTAAAATCAGATTTGGATTATGGCAGGAAATACCGTTTTTAAGTAAAAGTGCCCGTAGCTGTAAAAAGACCTCTTGCACTGCAGAAGTTGCATCATCCCTTCACAACAGTGAATAAAGCATCCAAAGCACTGAGCTCTTACATTGAAATTCCCAATTTTATCTAGGTTTTAAAAGTAATTTCTGTGAGAACTGAAAGGTAAATCTTCTGAGCGCTACAATTGATATGAGGTGTTTCATTTTTTTGGGTATAATAAATGCAGCTTTTAATGATACCTTGAGAAGTCATAACTTCTATACTGGGTTTTGCTACAGAAGAGACAGCAGAAAAATGGCTTTCTTTACCCATCTGCATTATGGCCATCTCCAGAGCAGCGGTGCGTGTCAGTATTCATAGCTGGAGGCTGGCAAGCCACACACACCGTGTGTCCTTCTCGTAGGTACTGCATCCATCGAGCGTATGGCCGGTTCTCCAAAGCACAGTGGTGTGAAAGTGATTCTGTTTTAAACTCCACGCAATATCTGCTCAGAAGGAAAAGTACTAAATTAGTTACGATAGATAATGCACAAGCTAGGTATACGCTTTAAATGTACTTACATACCATACGGAGGGTACTTGTGAAGCGCAAGTGAGACATCGTTGCTAACAAGTCTGTTTCTGCCCCTAACCTATTTAATGGAGTCTTAAAAACATTACACAAACTATTTCTCATGCCATACCCCAGTCTAGGGCTGTATGTATAATCTCACTTTCTGGTTGTGTTCTGTATTCTTAAATTATGTTGAAAACCAGATCTCAGTAACCCATATTTTTTCTTCTACGTCTGTTAAAAGAGAAAATGGAAAAAAAGCCTTAAGAATACCAATGGGCTTTATTGTTCTGGGGAAAGTAGCATAGGGCGAAGCATTATGAGCAGTACAGACCCAGTAGAGTCTAATTTAAACTTCATAACCATCTCTGCTGGTGCCCAAACAAAAATTTTTACTTCTCATGTCAATTAATGTTAAAAAAAGGGACCGATCACATTCAGCCCATTTTGTTTGTTCAGAGATCTATGTGTAATTTCTCAGACTTACATTTATAGATACATTTGGCTTTGGTTTAGCATTATTTACTGTTTTCTTTCAAAAGCAACTGTCCTCAGATTTGCCATGATCCCAATGTCTAATTCAGGACAATTAGCAAGTAATAAAAACCAACATCTAGAACATGCAAATGAATTGCAGGAGAAAAAAAGCAGTACAAACTCTAGCTTATTGTTTAATTATTGTAAATTTAATTACATTTTCTCTGTAGCCAGCTATTTTCTGTTTAGCAAAATGACCCACATGCATATGATAATAATTACCCAGCTGCTTCTTTGTCTGAAGGCCAAAGAGAAGATGCTGCTCGCCGTTTTCTCTCTTTACCGTACTCAGAGGTAGTTATGAAAGCAGGGACTGAGGAAGAAAAGAGTTACGGTAAGGCAGCAAGACACAGCTGAGTCACGTTTCAATTACTGTAACAGCGGGTGAATGAATCAGGAGCTTGTGGATGGTGACGTTGACTGACTTTATTGAAAAAGTGATAAAATGTTGGCAACATCAGACCTCAACTCCATTCCCTACAGCTAAGCTCTCTCCTTACTCAGAAGAAATGTATCTAGAAATGCATGCAGGCTGGTCTGTGAGGGAAATAGGATGTACTGGAATCCTGCAAGGAGCTCTGTTTGGTGTTTTGTCTTCTGATTTTGCACTGAGATAATTTGATAGTGAGGGGCTTAAATCAAGAACCTGAAGGAATGCATACCAGCTTAGTTGTTCACTTAATAGAAATTAGGAAAAGCCTGAACAGGAAAAGGATATAGGAATAGAATAAAGAGCAATATGACAGAATAAAGTAAGGTTTTAAATTACATTTTTAACCAGCTAGCTGCAGATAGATGTATTTTTGTGATGGGGACAAGTGTACAGGTAAAGCAAAAAGAATACCATGTTCATGGCCGCAGTCCTCTCCTTGGTAAGTCAGGTATTCCAGGCAGCCGGCCTTCTCCTCTAGAGCAGGACAAGGTTCCCCACCGTTTTTAGGTTCCTGTTGTACATAGCGCCTACGTATCCGCAGACTGGGCTGGCACTGTTCTGTGCAGCCACTCCAGTGACTCCACTCCCCTACAACGCACGGAAGAGCTGCAAAGCAGTATTAAAACATTGCTAGTAGTCAAGACTCCTGTTTTATCCTAATTGCTCTCAAAAGCTTGAGTAATAAGACCGTGTCTGGTTTTGTCTTTCTCACATACTTTTATTTATAGGGTTTTAAATGCTCTTCTAGGTGTTTGTATCTTCAAATTTAACATTCAAACCTGCCTGTAGTGCCTGACTCCCTATTCCATCCCTTGTCCAGAAGGAAACAGCTCCTCATGGAAACATTTCGCTACAGCTGTGGGGTTCTTCTGTACCCTCCTCTGAAGCACATGGCATTAGCCCCAAAGGAAACCAGCTCATGGATTATCTAGACCAGTGAGTGGTCTGACCTACCTTGGCAGATCCCATACCGCTAGATTTTGTTCAAAGGCTGGAACATAAAGTAGCAGAATTCAGGAAGCCTTTCAGACCTCTTGATTCCCTCAGATTGATATCTAACCCATTTTCCTCAACACTGAAATAAGTTCTATTGCCATAGCTTTTTTGCCCTGTCTTAACACAGGCTGTCCTGGTGCACGGTCCTTGCTGCAAAGACAATTTTTGGTGACAATTTTGGTTTTGTTTAGTCTCAGAACAATGCAGGGATGTGTGTAGAGTTGTGTTTCTGTATCTATATAGATAGAGCATTACAACAATGCAGATATTTAAATGTACTAAATAAAATGTGTAAAAATGTAACTTTTAAGGCCCCCCCCAGCTATAGAATGGTCCACTGGATATGTGAATTTTAGTTCTCATGGATCATAAACTTCCTCTGAACTTGACCAAAACATTAAGGGGAAACTGCCATTATTTTGAAACAAAACTTTGAATCAGAAGAAACTGCATTTCCCTGAGGCAGAGCATCAGTAGCACAGGTACCATATGTTTGTACTTTTGGTCTCTCCTAACCCAGCCTAATAGTTGGAGGTACAAAGAACTTCTCTCTTCATCTGTTGAATTCACATATATTAGGTGAGCTCACTGAAGGTCTCAGAAGCAGAAAGAAAAATGCTTTGGTTTGTATTCTGTGGTATTTCCTGGGCAACTGTTGAAACTTTTAGACCAATTATGGCCTTTGACACCTTTTTGATTAAAGAACGTGCAGGTTCTTTAGGAAAAAAAAAAAATCATCATATCATGAAGAAGATGAGTCCTTTCTTCATGTTTGCCACTTTTCATAACCTTTCCAGGAGAGATGTAAATGATGTTCACTGCAATGCATATAAGTATAACAGGCTCCTTGTGGTTCTCATTTATATTAAGCATGACAAGTATTTTCCAGTCTATGCCTCTCCTTTCTTCTGCATTTTCCATTTATATTCTGGCAAAGCAGTAGCTCTGTCTCAACCTTACCAATGTGAGCATGGACAATACGCCAGATACAGAATCACAGAATCGCAGAATAGTAGGGGTTGGAAGGGACCTCTGTGGGTCATCTAGTCCAACCCCCCTGCCGAAGCAGGGTCACCTACAGTAGGCTGCACAGGACCTTGTCCAGGCGGGTCTTGAAT
>Ga0065711_1041707_pt1 | contig 15934 bp, 11 predicted proteins | sample Hoacrofraction12_FD_59098 | JGI IMG/M metagenome (GOLD analysis project Ga0065711, IMG submission 59098) | Hoatzin crop microbial communities from Cojedes, Venezuela - Epithelial fraction 12 v2 (version 2) | ecosystem: Host-associated > Birds > Digestive system > Esophagus > Crop | place...
GGGGCAATGGGCACAAACTGAAGCATAGGAAGTTCCGTCTGAACATGAGGAAGAACTTCTTCCCTCTGAGGGTGACGGAGCACTGGAACAGGCTGCCCAGGGAGGTTGTGTAGTCTCCTTCTCTGGAGATATTGAAGAACCGCCTGGACAAGGTCCTGTGCAGCCTGCTGCAGGTGACCCTGCTTCGGCAGGAGCATTGGACTAGATGACCCACAGAGGTCCCTTCCAACCCCTACCATTCTGTGATTCTGTTTTCAGGTGAGGGTGAAGATGACTATTTGATGCGGAGTTCTGTTATTTATTTGATGTATAATGTCGTACCAACAGTAAGCAGATTATCTGTGACATGTCCTATTGCACTGCTGAGAACTGTAGTTGTTTTCCATCATGTTTCTGCCATGACTACTTTCCTGTTATTGACACTGCTGCAAAGGCAAAGCAATTCTGTGCTTGTTTTGCTTTGATTTTTTGTAATACTGTAAATGAGAAGATAAACAAAGCCTGCTAATCTGTAACAATATCTGTCACTTCTGAGAAGCAACAAATTAAGGAGTAAAATTCATTTGAAAGTCCACAACAATGTCCATCAATCTGATTAATAAAAAAACCAGCAGGTACCTGTCTAGTGTTGGTAGGAGACAGTGTATTATTTCTCTTCTCAGTAACGCCTCCTGAATTTGTAAGCAATTTACCTGATGCCATCTGAAAGAAAAATGTTTAAAAAACTGGGTTTTTTGCTGATAAAGACCTTAATGATTCAAAGCATCTTAATTTCCATGGTTACTTAGTTCAAATTCTGAGCTATCAGGCTTCTCTCCTAACACTTGTAAATCAAATACTTTCATAGCCTCTCTCTAGGGGTTATATGAATATTAGAGCTCTGGGAAATACTAACAGCAGTCTCCTCTATTACTTCCTGTATTCCTTTAAGTCTTACTATAAAGTTGAGTGCAGAATGTGTTCTCCTTTGAGGAAGGAGGAATGGTCACAAAGATGACATCTGCATTAAGAATACTGTGGCAAGAGGACCAAAGGAAAATTGGTAAAAGATTATGAAAATAATATTATTTTAGAAAAGAAAGAGAGATACATAGGCAAGTAAAAAGAAGGCTAAAAAAATAAAATTAATGGGAAAGAATATGTGGATTGGATAGAAAGCAAAGGGGTAACTAAAAAAATCGAAAGAGAAATGACTAAGACTACACTGATAACACCCATCTTTAAGGGAGGCTTCAGGACTGAAAAGCAGTAAACTTTCCAGCAATACACAACTCCTTCTAAGAAACAGGTGTAGTTAAAAAAAAAAAAAAAATTACCTGCTGTTTTTGTTCCTCTGCTTTGTCTTTACTAACAGCCTCACATGCTTCTTGACCATTTCTTTCTTCTTTTTCAACAGTAACCAACTCTTCAGAAAACTCTTCTTTCTGCCACATGAAAATAAAATGAAGTAAGCTTATACACAATAAAAGGTAGCAAATGTTAGCTACACACTGACTTACGCTCTGTACAACGGAGTAGAAAAAAAAAAAGTGAAATCTTATCTAAAACCCATCATCAGCACAGGTGTAAATCAGCTGTGGCAAAAATATGCAGCAAAACCTGATTCATTCAGTCCTGGACAAGCAAAGACAACATTTTTCAAAGCTGAGGGGATCTTCTCTGAGGCAGGGAAAGTATAAAACACCAAAGACTAAGGAACTCAAGCAGTTGGTCAACAATCTGAGGAATATTAACCAATTTGTACCTACCATAAGTAAGGGAAAATAAAGGATTAAGACCGTCACACTAATAGAAAAAAAAAAAAAAAGGAAAAACGACAAATCCAGAAAAAAATCAGTATTTCAGGAACACAGTTCTAGTGAGGAAAGAATGTTCAGACTTGTCTAAAAGGTGAAAAGGGGAGAATGTGTTCTAAACATAAAACAAAACCAGGCAGAATTTGCATTTGTTCTTGTTTTCCTCCCTCCTTCAGCTTCCCGTCTGGACAGTCCATAACCACTCTGAATGTAGTTAACTGTACTTTAGATCAGCTAATTTTATCATTCTTTTTGGCTAACACTTACTTCCAGCTTAAGCCTCAAAGACTGCACAACTGATTATGAAGTACTTACATATCAGAAACCTGGACAACCATACCGTATTTTATGAAGACTTCATGAATTCTTTAAAATTGTTATGGAAGAAATCTACAGGTTTCAAAGAACACCACAGTGGCACAATGTAAGGAAAACAAAGTAGTTTTATAGTTACAGATTTGTGCATTTCACATCTTCAGCTGTCCAGCCAAAAGTTACAGTCCTAAATAAATTCTTGTAAGAAAGCGCTGATAATAATCTAAATTATTAGATTTCCATTTTAAACAAGTGAAAAAAATCTGTGTGATCTCTTCAATCTATTTTTTTCTGAAAAAAAATTAGTCTTTAATTTTGCCCTTGAAAAATCTAAGAGTTGTTTTTTTCTGACATTCAAAAGCCATGTAAAATCATGAAAGACTGTGCAATACAACACTTCTCCTTAATTTGTGACCCTTTAAAGATGACAGAAAGTGAAACTGTATTCGTAGTCACAGCACTCCAAACTTATGGCACTTATTTATGTAGATAATTTGCTGAATTACTTATTCTTCTTAAGATGAAGACGTTAACTATTAAGATACTTTGGAAATGTTCAATAAGAATGTTAGTTTTAAAATCTCGTAACACTACATATTATAAAAAAATAACAACTTGGATTTGAAAAAAGTTTATCAGAATATAAAACTAAAAATGTTGTTGTTCTCTTTAATATTTATGTTATAACTCATGCCTTCCTATTTTAAATTACTTTCGTTTTAACACAACTTGTATTTTGGGATGCTTTTTCCAATGGAGAGCCAAGCTAGGTTGTTTGGCATTTTATAGATCGAGTAGTCACCTATATTACAGTACTAAGGGAAGAAGAAATATGAAAAAAAAAAGTACTTGTCTAGATACTCAAAGAAATTGTGACAATTTTCCATAAAGGTTACTTGAAAGCAGCAGCAGTTCTGAAAAAAGTTGAGAAAAAGAAACCTAGGAGGAGTGTTTAGTGCACAAACAAGTAACACTTCACTGATTCACTGCAATCATTACCTAAGGTAATGGAAAAGTGAACATTTAAGAAGTGCTTCACATGACCATAGATGATCCACAGTTACAAGTACTGATTCAGACACTAAGCCAGATAAGCTGATGCAGATGTAATATATTCTCTAGATAAAAAAATAATACCTTCAGCTCCTTAAGTTCTCTCAGAGATCTATACAACTCGTCAACAGAATTAATGATCTCTTTGTACTTTAATATAGCTTTTTCAACATACTTCTTGCCTTCTTCAATACCTACAAAGGTAAAACAACATGAAACAAGAACAGAACGCCTCAAGCAAATGTGTAACAATCAATGTACTTTGTAACCCCGACATACTACAGTAATTACATTTTTTTGTGTTTCGTTTTGCTGAAGGAGTTCTGTGATTCACAGCAATGTGCCTCCCTACCTCTCACTAGCTTCCTTGAGATGCACCCTCATAGTCACTGCAGGTCTCCTGCTAGGCTTCTCCTTGAACAAAATTACTTCCATCTGGTTAGTGATACTGCCTTAAAAGATGCTGACCTCATAAAGTGTCTCCTAAACTAGTTGCCTTATTACACAGCTAGGAGGCACTTAGATCCCTGTTATAAAAAATACAAAACAAATAGGCTTTTCAGCACTAAATTAGAGGAATTTAAAAGCACAGTTTGACTCTGTGAAAATTTTTTTAGATTTACTACTTGAATTGATTGGCTACACAGGATTGTTGCACATTTGGGTGGTCACCTTATCTTGGACTAAAACAACTTCAACAAGTATATAAACATTACAAGTGGGAGAAAAAAAGCAAAACCTGAAGTTGGTTGATCTTCATTCTTTTTGGTCAACAATGTTCCAAATCAACACAATTGCAAATACAGTACTGACACAACAATCTACTTCTTTTGCTAATAAAATGCTTAAGAAAGTTGGCAATCAAATACTACTAGTTATTCACAGTGTTAATGTAAAAAAATTCACTCAGCACTGAGGTATGTCACTGTAATGTCCGTCGACTTCAAAGGCTTGCCTGTTATGAGAGCATAAGCCATGAAGTGTTCATTCCAAGCTCATAAATACAAGGACATTCACATTTTGATTTCAAGATGAACTCGAGGGTACACAGAAAACCAAGTAACTACCAGAGTGTTGAGTACTTTCATATTTTTATTTTTTAAATATTTGTTCTGAAATCCTTCACCTCTCCCCGTCACTAATTTAAAACAACATTTTAAAAAAAACTTCATGAGATTTTTCTTTCTTAAATGAACAAATCTAGGAGTGTGGTTCCTCCTGTCCCAAGTTATTGTATTTTTTCCCCACAGTACTTTACCAGGCAGCTCCTCACCATATAACCGTTTAGCGATGTCTAAAATCCGCTGAATTTTTTCTTCTTGTTGAGGCACTATAGGCTCAATAAACTTATTGAATTGCTTGTAGAGAGTCTCTATTGCTTCTCTTGTTTTGCATTCTGCAGAATACTTGCCAACTCTAATGACTGTTGCACTTACATCTTCAAACCAAAATTGACACTGAGGGATAAAATCACTGCATTACAATGAATTCTTATCAGCAGTTCAAGCTTTTGTAGAACAGACTGGACTATTCTTAAGACTTTCCCTAATCAGTGACATACAGTATGTCTTAAATTTTCCGATTTTATTTTAACCTGAAAAACATTTATTCGTTACCAATGCCGCTTTAAATATTAATTGCTACTATATTTTCTTCAAACACTAGACCCATGCTCATCTTACAGGCATGCTGAGGTTATTTGTTAACGGTTCTGCAAATATGTTTTATTTTTTAGTTCTTTCCACCCTGTATAACAACTGACTAATTTCACAAACTTCGTTTCATGGCCACAGTTATACCTCTGTAAGGGCAGCAACGTTGCTTGGATTTAGTCTACAAGCAAACAGGGTTTTTGGTCTCAGCAAACATTACAGTTGCTAGGAAACTTTCTACTGGCATGAATGGACTTTAGAACATATCCTTAATAAACATTTTTGGTTAACAGTTCTTGGAGGAGGACAGAATCTGGTGTTCATTCAGTATGATACGTATTGTATCATTACAGCATGCAACTAATAATCACCATTTTTAACTCCCATTGAAGTCAGTACTTAAGACTGTGCCTATTTGCTGAAAGAAAATTGTTGAGTAAAAGGTGATACTTTGCACTGAATGAAAAAAGCAATCTCACATTTTAGCTCTAGGAAATTATTTACCTCAAAGTAAGGGGGGAGTTTAACAATGTAAATGCAAAACAAGTGGTAACAAATGGCTTTGTTAACAATATTTTGATCACACCACTGGACACTGAAAATATCTTTTAAATAAAACTTTAGTATTGTGATCCATCATTAAGGGAATTTATTTGTCATGCATTTAGATCACTTTGGAGATACGAACGGTGTTATTTCTAAAAATAAAGCATGATGACAGGAATGTGCTGGCCTCACAGCAGATGCACCAATGCAGAGTGGCAAGGGGGAAGATAATGTAACAAACTTTTTCTCCTTTTTAAAAAAAAGGCAATGCATGAGGCAGTCCTCAGATATGTTAAAATAAAGTTACAGAACTCTCCAAAAAGACTGCAGTTCAGAAAAAAAATATACATACATTAAGTCTATTTAAAAAATTACACGCTGCTTTTAAGGAACTGAATATTTTGCATTTCAGTGCCAGAATTACATACTACACAGACAGCTCTTCCTGACAACTAACAAAGTGGGTCTTGTCAGAACCTGGCTCTTGTGGTTTGACAGCTACCAAAGAGGGCCTTGTGGCACTTTCTGTGCTGCCTCAGAATATACTTAGAGAAAATGAGCTCACAGGTATGATCAGAGATATGCTGCATCAATATGAAAGTCACACAGAGATGGAAACCCCAGTCATATGCATGGCAGCGCAAGAATATGGTCACACTGCAAGGTTTTCCCCCCCTTTCTCCACAAAGTTAAAAGGACAAATAGAATAAAACACAGATTTTTACCAATCTACTACTTTTGGAAGCCACAGATTTTTCCTGAAGCACTTTTAGCAGCACTTTACAAGCACTTTTATCTATCCCAGTCTTGGATCATTATGACAGCCACAGTGGGGATCTCAGGTTTACTAGTACCTCTTCCATCATCTGTTGCAGATGCTCCACGAGATCCAGATTTTGCTTATAATCCTCCACAACTCTGCTAAAGTCCTTCAGCTGTTTTTGTAACTCACTGATTGGCCCCAAGAGGACTCTAACTTTAGCAGTACGTTCATTTGCTACACAGCCAATGACCTTCTTGTCTAAATTATCCATCTTCTGTTTAAGAATCTGTTTAAAAGATGTAATAATGTTAAATACTGCAACAAAAATGTTTCTATTTTTAGCAATAAAAAGTAAAAAACATAGGAAAAATCACACAAACCTATTTCTTATCCTGTGTTTTAAAAATTACAAGTTGCTTTTTTCAAAAAATCAAAGGGAATTGGAGGGCCTCTACGACGCTGATTAAAATTATATTTATTAAAGGTGGAATTGTGTTACATTTTTCAGCTTAAAAATAAACAAGTATCTGTAGTAATAAACATGTTGCTTAAGAATCTGGTGTAAGCAACATCAGTGATAATCTAGCATAACCCCAAAGACTGAGAGGAACAAGTATTCATACTAGTACTTTATGATGTCTGGTATAAACCTGACCTGTAAATATATATACACATTTATATATTTTATATACTGGGAACACTGGTCTTGACAGCTGATCAGACTTTGTTATGCTAGCTGTTTTACAAGTGATGCAAAAAGACAGGTCCTTTATTTTTGTTTGGAAAGGAAGAGATTGGTTTAAAATAGGAAAGTACTTCATGAACTGCCACTTATACATTTGTAAGAATATACACTGGTAGGAAGCATGTTGCCAGCAGGTCAAAGGAGGCGATTATTCCCTTCTATGCAGCACAGGTGAGGCTCAATCTTAAGTCTTGTGTCCACTTAGGGCTCCCCACTACAAGAAAAACCCAGAGCAAATCCAGTAAGGGGCCACAAAGAAGACTGAGTGAATGAGCATGTGTCTCACAGTGCTGGAGAGGGGTGGGGTTTTTTAGCCTGGAGAAGCGAAGATTCAAGTGGACCTTATCAGTGTGTATAAAAACATGATTGGAGGGAGTAAAGAAAACAGAGCCAGACTCATTTCAGTGTTACCTAGTGAATACACAGGAGGCAATGGACCCAAACTGAAACAGAAAATTCTGTTTAAGGAAAAAAAAACACAATACTTTTTGTACTCCAGGGGTGGAACAGCTTGCTCACAGGGGTTGTGGAGTATCCATCCCTGGAGATTTCAAAACCCAACTGGACATGACATAGAGCAACCTTTTGTAGTTGACCCTGCCCTGAGGAAGGAATTTCAACTAGATGGTCTCTGGATGTCCTTTCCAAACTCATCAATTCCGTGATTTTAATTTGCATTTGTGGATGAAATTGTCAAGAAAGGGAAAAAAAAAAAGGCTGTAAAAGAAAAATAATGAAGTATAAAAGAAGTGAACACACAGAGGTCAGGAAGTGAGTTAAGATCATTCCACTGAAGGAAATGGAAGAAATAAAGGAACAGAACAAAGAAAAATGTCTCAATCAGTGATTGAGACAGGTGAAGAATATAAAGCCGAGTAACAGGGAAGCTCATAATACATTTTACATCTCATCTGATCTGCTTGGCACAGGCCACAGCAATTCACCCAGTGAAGACTGAAATTTCTAACATTACCTGTATTTTCTCTGCATATGTATTAACTTGCTGAATCTGTATTTTAAGTACTTTCAAATTTCGAGCTTTTTCAGTTTTTTTCATATAGTTAAACTTCAAATTGTTGAATTTCTTTTTGAGATCCTTAAATGATTCTCTAAGCTGAAACAAAGGAAGCATATTTGTTAGCAAAAAAGAAACCAGCACAGTTCATTTTAGGTTTTTTCAAGAGCTGTTTAACAGACCATGATCTGAACCATGAAAATTTAATACAGAAATGAATACTACTATGCCATCACATAAAGCCCCATTAATTCCTCAGAATTTCTTTCCAGTAGTGGAAACTCATAATCTTACTAAATCAACATTTTTGCATTCTGAATGCTTAGTATTGTTTCCAGAATGGCTGGGGCAAAAAAAGGATTGGGGCAAAGGATGAGATCCTTGCTCAGAAAATCTATGAAAAAGTCCTGTCCAAGAGTTTCATTGATTTTGAATACAGGCAGATGTCTTTCATGTACTCTAGTCCATCTGGTGGAAACAGTAGACATTTAAAGGTATACCCATGCTTAGTTTCCAGAAAAACATAGTTATACTGGGCTTGGGCAAGTAGATTTGTATTTATTCATAGTACTTTTCTCCTACAATATAACATTTAGTTTATGTCAGGTTGGGGTTTTTTTGTTGGGTTTTCTTCCCCTCTCCTTGTCCAGAAGCCCTGCTTCTGCCAGGAAGCTACACCAGGGCTTAATTTTATACACTGTGCTAGTCCAAACATCTTAGTACAATTATTCACAGCATACAAAGATGAATCCAGCTGTTTGTAGGATCAAGAGGTAGACTTCATGAGCACCTGCCCTTCAAACAACTATTATATGAGTGTGGTGGCAGAGATTCTGCCTAACAGGTACCCAAAGAAAGCCTCGCCCATCTACAGATAAATAGATTTGGGACCGTGTGAGAGTATTACTACCCGTTAGCAACGACTTGCTGCAGCAAGCTCAACATTAGGGAAAATTATAATAATATAAATTACGATGAACTAGTAGCTCTGATTATTATGAAGCAACCGTGCCTTTCAAGACTTTTCAGATGTACTTATGTCAGATGAAATAACTACCATTAAATTTATTTGCCGTAAAACTCTTTCATTACTTAGATGGAATGTAGCTACATTTTCTCTAATTTATGAAATACTTTAAAAATCCAGAATGATAGGAATGACATTGATGAAGCTCTAGGAAGCTACACTTTCATTTACACTCATATGGATCAGATGCATTGCCAACTTACCAGAACAAGCTTAATACACATGAAAAAGAAGAGTCATATATGACAAGGAGTAATGGCTTTAAACTAAGGGAGGGTAGATTTGGACTAGATATAAGAAAGAAATTCTTACTATGAGGTTGGTGAAACACTGGAACAGATTGCACTGAGAGGTAGTGGATGCTCCACCCTGGAAACATTCAAGGCCAGGCTGGACAGGGCTCTGAGCAACCTGGTCTAATTGAAGATATCCCTACTCACTGCAGGGGGCGTTGGGGTAGATGACCTCTAAAGGTCCCTTCCAACCCAAAGCATTCTGTGATTCTATGATCAACATAATTTAAAAAACAGTGTTTATTTACCATGGGAACTAGTTATGATATAGGGTTCTTAATTCTTTATCTTTTTTTTTCCAGTGCCAAATACCTGTTTGCTTTAATGTCCTCTTCCAAGTGTGCCCTTAACAAACCACGTCATTCTTTGCATTATCAATGTTATACAAATAAGCATATCAAACATACTCAGGCAAAATATCTTAAAGGACTATGCATTTTTAAAGTACAGAACTTCATTTTTTCAATATTTTTTCTCTGAAATGAAATTTTCCATTTTATTTACAACTGCAAAAATTTCTTTTCGATGTTAGTTTTGAATGCCTTTAAGCAACAGATACAAGAACCAGGCAAGTAGAAAACCTTGCTTCTGGTATCTTATACAAAGTAGTATTTTAATTACATTACAATTCCACAATCATACTTTCAATTTATTTATAATTAATCCATAAAATTTGAAATGGAAGAATTTAAAAATCACTGTTATTTTTTTATTTTTAGAATTTCACATCGTTTGTGTTGACAGTCTTTTGCTTTTAGGAGAATGGAGAATAAATTGCGTAAAATTATATTTATCTCAGGGAACTGATACAAAAGAAATGCAGCAGTTCTAATGCTTTAGGGATGGTTCCTAGTGACACACAAAAGAAAAGAACTTAACTTCCTTGATTAATTTTAACAAGTTCAGGTGACACCCACAATTTGACAATGGCAACATATTTGAGGCTCTTTTTTATGTTAGAAAGTCCTACAGATTTCCCCCTGCCCCTTCCCCTCCTAAGAATCCAGGGAGTAATGAATGCTCATTTTCAAGCTACTGTTGTTGGAATAGCTAGCAATCGATCATTATTATTATTATTATTATTATTATTACATACCAATGTTAATCCATCAAGGAATATATTTTTCATTTTATCTGGTGGGATATTGCCACATTATTTCAGCAGTGAACAGACAGATGGTGTTCACTCAGTGTAATGGAAAGGAAGGGAATTCTGTTGCTGGCACTGTGATCTCCAATTAGTTTAAGCTCTTCATCCCACCTAAGTACACAGAATAATAAAAATCTGTCTAAAAGCCCTCATGTCCATAAAACCACTTCTTCAGAACAATATTATGTATTCAAAAAACAAGAGCCTTATTTGCTGGTTTAATTTTGAGGAAAAGAAGAGATGAGCAAGAGTTTATTTTAGTTTGTTTCACTGACTTATGCACATACACAGGCTAGCGATCATTTATAAGGCCAGAGGCTCTCTTCATAGCAGTATGTGAAATTAGATCACCTTGTTTCAGATTTGATGGCTCATGTGTCAAAGGTCTGCAGCTGCTGTCACTCTTCTCTTTTAGCCTCAGTGGAAAAACCAGATTCAGCTCAGACTTGTACATCACTCCCTCAGAGTACATGTACACAACTCCTGTTATCATCAGCAATTATAGCAAGGATGATATATGACTGCCAATTCTTAGAAATCTAACCATACCTCAGTTTTCCACTATCTTCTGCAAAATTGAATGAGAAATACTAAAGGAACTATACACCCTAGCACACTTCAGTGACTTCAGCACACAAGTCTAATGGAACTTTGTAACTTATCCATTGTGTCATAGTCATTAATCAGGCAGCTGTTCCTAACTATAGTCGGCCTGTCACGGGTGGAGAATGATAGTGGAGGAGAGGGGTTTAGGTGCCAATTGCTCCAATTTAACGTGCAACTACAAAATAAATGGAAAAAGCAAGTTATAAAGGTGCTTTAAATACGTTTTCGGTAACAGTACAGTTCCAGTAAAATGCTTTGATTCCTGCATGAGTCACTCTAGGAGGTACTTCAGTGTTGTTAGCCACTTACCCTTCCCTCTTTATTCACACATAAAACTTTCAGTAGCACTAATAATCAAAATAGCCCATGAAAGCAGGTTGCTGAAAATCGATTTTCAAACTGGCAAAGATTAAAGAACAGACAGAAGCAAAGCTAGCCAGATAGTGGGAATAAAGAAAAAGTGCTGTTCAAGTCATTAATGATTACTTTAATTCTGGGACCCCAATCAAAATAAATTACAAGCTGAGAAATGTGCTAAGTATCAGTTCCTACTGACTTGTGAACAGAGATAGCTCATTATCCTCTGTGGTTAAAATCTACATTTTTGGTCATACCTTTCCATAAGTGTACAAATAATGACATGAAGAGGAAAGCAGTGAGATGACCAGGGAGAGCTGAGAAGCTACTTCAGGATGTTACTCTTCTGTTGCAAGTTTCATGCAGACATGCATAAATGTTATTTTTAAACTGATCACCTAAAGAAAAAGGTTTTTCATTGCAAAAGTTCTCTTCTCTAAACTAACTGTGTCACTTACAGTCCCATGCACAGATTCAGTGTAGTATTAAGTTACAGGTACAGTCCTCCAAGTGTGATATTTTCAAACACCAGTGAGTCCTAATCACCCATGCCGTTGCTCACATTTTATTTACGCTCTTAAATTAATTACATTTAATGTGGTGAATTTAAGTATAGATTTCCACATATTTTCAGTCAGCTTTAAAGTTTCCTTTGTACACTGGTAAATCACAACGAAATTATCTTGTTGGCTGTTTACTATGTGACAGCTATGAACAGCTGCTGCTTGCTGCTGGCACATGAAATATTTATTTGCTTAGACATAGTAGATGGCAAAGAAATTGCTTTTTCAGACAGGTCTGTTAGATACTAACACTACTCAGACTATGTTCTGATGTTAAAATTAACAGAATTTAAAATACTGAAGTGAATACTCATAACTTTAACTTTGGAAGTAGTTCAGTGTTCGGTTTCTTGACCCCTAAATGGAATTAGTTATAAATACTTCATGAAAAAAAAAGAAGAAAAATAGCAGTGGATTAATGCATATACAGGTACCTTAGCCAAGTATTCGTTTAGGAAATATATTCTATGCTAATCTCCCATAGCAAAGGAATCTTAAGAAAAAGGCATCCACACGCCAAATTAGTATATTTCAGTTAGTTTACATTCAAGATTCAATTAGGTCTGTGGATGACAGGTTTTAACTTAACTAGCAAACATGGCTTTCCCAACTTAAAGAAAAAAAAAATCAGTAATTAACACTGTAATTGAAAATATGCTATGCAGTTATTTTGCAGAGGGTGTCTGTTATCTATGAGTAGCTAAAACATTACATTATGTAATATGTACATATTGTACATATGTAATGTGGTGAGTAATACCTGTCACTGACACACTTTTCATTTAAATTTGAGAGACAGAAGATTGCCTGTGTCCTCTACTTCCTGCTCTCACTGGAAGTCTAAGTAATAAAAACAAAAAAATAATTTTTCTGAGAAAGGAGTCACATTCTCCTGCCTTCATGATATAATCCCAGAATAAAAAGACAGAAACAAGAGACTCACTTAACATAACAGTGTGTTTCTGCATATGGCCAGCCTTACATACAATCTGATCAGTGAAAATATCCTCTTCTTCAGCAAATTCGAGGGGCTTTCAGTAAAAAACTAGAATACTTTAGTTCAAACCTCAAATACTCTGATTCTGCCATGCAACTGCAAAGCATGTTGGGACTTCTCCTTCAGGTACTTCACGCTTTCATACTCTTCTACAGCATGGTTCCCTCTGCCAGAGTACTTCTCTTATACCACCTGCTGCTCCTATTCCCTCCCACCATCAGCCAAGAAGTTACATCACAGGAGACTGATGAACAGAAGATTAGAGGGTGAAACACACTCAGTTTATAACTGATAAGGGACCAGAACAGTAAAAGATTCAAAAAAACCTTAGTTTGATGCACATGTTCTTTCAATTTCACAATACCTTTTTGTGAAAATGGATACTTTACACAAACACACAAAAATATTTTGTGAAAGAAAAAAATCCAAACAATAATTTTCTCATTAAAAAGAGTTGGGACAGAAATCTCAGCCACCTCTACTTTGGTGATTTTGAAAAAATACCACCTTTCTTTATTCAGGTGTGGATTTACTTAGTGAAAGATATAATAAAATATAGCTTCCACTAACTATGCTTCAAACCACAGGAAACGTTATTGTGAAATTCTTCCAGGTAAGAATCCAGTTTCTGTACTTCATGGATGCACACAAGTGCAATCTACAGAACATCAAGTGCAGAGACCATCAGCCTCTTATTTTAATAGATCAGACTGAGAAAATATATTCTATGGAATGTTTTTCCTAAATTAATTTTTGCTGAGACATCTATCCCATTCGACCTGCTAAGCTATGAGTGGATTTGTATTTGGCCTGCTAAGATGCTAAATTAATAATCATATTAACTAAGTAATTTTTCCTAAGTTCCATAATACTGAATTCTAATATCTTGCGCCAAAGAACATTTCCTTTTCCTCTACCAATTTTTTAAGTATCCTGTCTTGGGGTTCTGAAAAAATGTTAATTACTGAATTTTTCTGAAATTTTCATCAAAATACTGGAAGTTCTTTCTAATAGCCTTACAACAGCAATATATGTAAATTCTACTCTTATTTGAAACTTTTGCTTCATAAGAAAGAAATCTGAAGACTCCTGTGTTTCAGATGAATTTGACTGAGCTGAAAGCCATATAAGACATAGCTGCTCTATTTCCAGTCCTCCTGGTACAATGAAAGCACTTTATTGCCAGCCCAACAACGTGATAAATTCCTGAACTGCAGAGGTATGGACCATGGATTATTATTGCTGCTGTGTGCATCAAAGGTTGCTAGCAAGATGAAAATCAACTTTTCTACATACTTACGAAGCATCTAGGGGAATGGCAAACAGTAACATATATTACAGAACACAACAGCCCTTTTATCAGTCACTTCATGTGTTGGGATTTATCTCATTTACCTCATTTATCTCTTCTTGAGTGGTGCAGTGTTGGAAATGCCGTGACAGTTCTTCCTCATATTTATCGGCTTTGGAGCTCCAGTTGATGCTATCACACTCAAATCTCGCAAGTTCTTGCTTCAGATTCTTTACAGAAACATTCAAGCAATTCTAAACAGGGAATAAAGAAACTTATGAAACTCAAGAAACATCTTGATTTAACCAATCCAAAACAAGAATTATTTTGAGGCAGAACGTGCATAGTCAGTCAACATAGGCTAGAGTAAACTTAAACCTCCACTGTAACAAGAGCAAGTACACAGCAGTTTCAGTCACTAGTAGTCTGAGGAGCAGTTTAGGGTCAGTCAACTCACACACAGTGTCTTCTCTGAACAAAGAGGCAGTGGCCTACCCTAGCCCTTTTCTACCTGGAAAGAAAGGTAGCTCCTTTCTGCTGTCAATCATTTTATGAAATCTGAAGAGCAGACTGGCAACGTGGATAATCTAGGTAGGTCACAAGGGAATGCCTTGCTTTCTCCCTAGCAAATGAATACAGGGCAACGACAATCCTGCCCTGAATAAATAACTCCTTTCTAAAATGAAATCCATTTTGCCATGCAAATCAGTCTGGAATCTACTAATAAGGTAACGTTTTTATTGTATTTCCTTTTTGTTCTTTTGTTATCCTTTCTTTATAGGGCAATAAATAAGTGAAGCAACCTTCGCAAAGTAACAAGAGTCTAATATATAGATGTGGCATTCAAGAAATCACCAACAGGGTCTTGAACTGCACAAAAAATACTAGAGAACAGAAAGTCATACACTTTTTTTCTTCAAGTGCTGATATTTTTAGACTAATATCCTTGCTATTTCAAATCTATTTCAGTGTTTTCCTGAGTAAGATCTGTTCACAGACCATTAAAAAACTAAAACAAGATTTCAAAGTAATTAATTTTTCTTTTCTCTTGGCAAAGCAATTCATAATGTAACTACTGAAGAGTAAGTTTCATTATTCCTGGATGTTTCACTTGATTTCATGGCTGTATATCTGCAAACTGTGAAAGCAGAAATATAAAAATTACCACCTGTTTTACATTTTATATTTTGCTTTCTTTTAAAAGGATCTTAAAGCTCTGTATTTATTTTTCCTCAGATTATCAATACATTTTTGTACATCTAAAAGTCAGTCAGATAGCTCCAATAATCTCCATTCATATTTATCCTTGATTTCACAAATCATTCTAATTCTACTCACAGGTTGCTGCACTGCAGACAAGATATCCACTCCCTGGGTAATAAGCAGTTTATATAGCTGTCTGATATGTGCATGTTTCTCCTGAGCATTCACAAGGTAGGCTTTAGCATAGTGTACGTTTTCAGGGTCCTCACATATTTCAGGAATATCCAGTTCTCCTAATTTTGATAGACAATCCAGCTGGAATATATTAAAACGAAAATCAGTGTGTGCTTAAAATAACGAGAAAGCAAGCTTACAATTCCTTCCTTGCCCATAATGTGTTACCCTAAACTTTGTTGACATAGGTTTAGGCACTTAAATTTGGGTTCAGATCTGAATTTCAGGTTCTCCAAATTTCACGCAGTTTTAGATCAAAAATTTTAATTCTCATCACCAGGAGGGTTAATGCTGTTTGTTTGGGGAAAAAAATAAAAAAAAAAAAAGA
>Ga0065711_1041708_pt1 | contig 15934 bp, 10 predicted proteins | sample Hoacrofraction12_FD_59098 | JGI IMG/M metagenome (GOLD analysis project Ga0065711, IMG submission 59098) | Hoatzin crop microbial communities from Cojedes, Venezuela - Epithelial fraction 12 v2 (version 2) | ecosystem: Host-associated > Birds > Digestive system > Esophagus > Crop | place...
GGGGGGGGGGGGGAATCTACTTACTCAATTTTAAGAAATGTGGGCGGTTTTTTTAAAAAAAAAGAATGAACTTTTAGACTTGCACTCTGTAGTTAAAGCTTTAGACAGGTGCGCGTATAGTCCTTCGTGTGTGTAGTGTAGTACCGATCGCAATGTGTGACGAGCTATCAAAGTGAGCTTTAGCTCAGTGATTCATTTCAAATTGAGGCAGAGTGGCCTACAAATTGTGGGTTTCTCTGAATATTTTTTTCTTATAAATCAGCAATAATTCCCTCCAGAAATCTACTAACGCAACACTGTTGCTGAGATCTCGAAAGTGTGAAGGTTAAGTCAATGAGCGCTGGTTCCACAACTATTACTCGTCTAACTTCAACTAGCATAGTGTTCTCGTTGTTACCCCACGGAGACTTAACTTCTCTGCTTTGAGAATAGTTACCAAGCTTGTGTGTGTGTCTGGAAGTTTGTGTATGTTTGCGTATATGTGTTGGCTGTCCTTGTCTGACCCTGCTGTTAACGCTCCGGTCAGAATTGAGTAAGGTGCTTGTGACAGGTGGCCGGTTATTTTCAATGAACACTGCTATCTTGGAGTCTTACAGATGCTAAAATAGGACAAAGCAACGTATTTTTGACCATTTTTCCTTCCTTGTGCAGCTTTAGTGTGGTAATGTCTTTTTTAAATACACAGATTTTAAATTTCATAATGTCAGTTGCTTCTGTGTAATATAAATGTTATAGTAGTTCCTATTTAAAAAGGCCCTAGCTGTGATTGGTTTTGGTTTTTTTTAAACAACAGGCTTTAGCTTGTTTTTTGTTCTGAATTTGATATTTATCATGTGTAAACTTGTACAAATCACTTGCCTTCCTTTTCAGTAGCAGGAGGGTATGACTATATATCTGCTTTATCAAGGGCTTGTGACATTAATACCGACCGCTTATACACATTTGTAAAGGTTAATCTCCATATCAGACACCACGTTACCTGCACCCGCTGTGTATCAGGAAGCAGAAGTTTCCTGCAGAGCGTGTGGGCGAGATGCACGTCTCTTCCAGAGCGTGAGATCTGCTACCTTCTGCAGACGTGAAACGGAACCGTGAACTGTTTGTGCGAAGGGAGTTGCGCGAGATACGATTGTCGGAATCTTACTCTGGAGATAGGCGTGTTGATATTAAAATGCAGATGGGTGAACAGAGTATTCCCAAGTTAGCACTGGTACGCTGGAGCTCTTTTGCTACTGCTAATTTAGATTGGATCTCCTCGCATTCCTTTTAGATAGATGTGCTGAATTTCATCTCATTTACTGCTTGAGTGAAGCACGAACACTTCAGACCAAGTCTCTTGTCCGTGTAGAGACAAACTTCAGGAGCTTGTGCAGTATTTTGGAAGAAAAGCAGATTTTTCTTATGGGTGATTAGAAGGAGTTCTCCCCCACTCCAGTGCATAGTTTTAATTAACACAGACGGCTGCCGTAACGCGGCTGTGCCGTTTGCATAGCTAGGGCAGATACACCAGTAGCGTGGAGCCACGGCGTTGCTGCACCAGCACGTGAGCGGTGCAGAACCCCGGGGTGCAGGGCATGCAGGGCCATGCACAGCTTTCCGGGCGGTTCCTCCCTCGAAGCTGGAGAGTCATTTTTCAGTTCTGAGCCCAGTGTGGGGCCCTGAATGTGTTTTGAAATGAAAAGCACGTGCAAATGCAGCATTACGGCTCTGTCTTCTATCTTGTCAAAGCATGATTTGTTTGGAATAGAGGTTTTTGCTAAATGCTAAGGAAACTCAATTTAGTGAGTGCAAAAAACTGCTGCTTTGGCATAAATTTAAGAAGTTCAGTAAAGATTATTGTAGGTAAGCATATCCTAAATATATGAGAAATCATGGAACTCCAGCACGGTTTTGTTCAAGGATGGCAGAAGCACTGCGATAGCTGGATCTTTCCTAGTCAGGCAATTTATTTGTTCTGGACTCAAATCAACATTCAGTCACTAGGAAAGTATTTTTTTAGTTTTTTTAATAGTCATTGGACCAGGCCTTTTATTTTGCCTTTTTTTCAAAGTTCTTGCAGAATTACTCGATGCAAATGTGATGTCTGTAGTATATATTTGTGTGCTTTTTTGTGTTTGTCACCCGTATTGCAGCTGAATGTAAATGTCTCATTTAAAAGCAGTGTTTCGAGATGTGATGCGAAAACTGCACAAGTCAACTTATTGCTTCTCTGGAACCAGGATGAAAAAAAAACAACAGCATTTCACAAGAATAAATTCAGAGCATGAAAATGATTTGATTGAGGGAGAGATTGAGCAGTGCAATTATGAGCACAATGACAGCAACGGAGTGTAGGTTTTGAAGTATTTACCACCTACCTACAGTCTGGGGAGCTTTTTACAAGGCAATATGAAGGCCAAGTCTAACTCTTACATATTAGACATGTCTAGGAGCAAAATACAACATGTTTAGAGTTTTCTGGTATGGGTTTTGAGGGGATTTTTTTTTTTGTTATGTCCACATAAAAAGGTTTTGTACCGCAACCTTGCAAGTTTCAACTCAGTCTTGTTCACCATGATATATGTTATTGTGGGATCTCATAGTTCCGGTAATGTTATCATAGCGGGTCCAGTGTAAATATGGTAATCGTAGAAATCTCTCATGGGTTTCTGACAGTAGCTGAAAGAACATTATTTTATCCTTTAAAATGCACCAAAAAAAAGAGAAAGATAACAAAAGACTTCTATATCCTTTATTTTTTCTTTGGGATCACATAACTTGCACAAACTTCGCTCGCTCTACTGTTCCTGCCTGAGAAAAGCAGGTGACTGCAGCTTCTGCCTTTAGCCCTGTCATTGCTTAATAACCCATTAACAATGTGTCTCTTGGTGCTTAGCCAAGCCTTAGTACTTTCTTTTGATCGTGGAACTAGAATTAAGAAAAACAAACCTTGCCAGCATGTTAAATATGAAACTCGTGTTTCTGTGTTAACAGTTCAGAGGTTTACAGGAGAGGTTCTCTTCTGGCCCTGTTGTTGTCCCCCCTGTCCTGACATGCTTGATATTTTTGTTTTTTCATGGTTTCAGTTTTTTGTTCATTTCCAAAGGAGGTCTTTGGTCTATGCAGCTCTTTAAGTGCTGTATGCACATAAATCAGTACCTGACGCTTTTCAAACAAATATGCACAGTTTCCTTATCTTCTCCCACAGGCAGCTAGAATATGAGCTTTATCATCTTTGGTTGTTACGGGTAAAATATTAGTCCTTGAAATGCTAACTTTCCTATAGAATTATGTGTTTCTCAGACAGTTACTGAAAAGCATTACTGATGTGAATGTCTGAAAAACTGGGTTGAAACTATTGGAAAATCAGCTGTTTCTCTTGTAAGACCTGCGAAGACCCTGTCTTTATGTAGTGAAAATTGCTTTGCCCCCTTACAAAATGGTTAAAAGCAAAAACACTCAGCACTGCAATTCACGTGGCTTTTCTTATTATATGCTCACAGGACGGCCAGAACCCAGGTCCTCCACCACTGATACCAGGACTGGGGCAGCAGGGAGGACAAGGTCGTCTTGGCCCTCACAACCAAGGACCTGGTCTTAATAAAGGTAACTAAATCCATTTTCAGTTCCTCTGTGAGTGATTCTCCTAGGAGAGGCTGTTGCAGTGCAGTGCCTCTAGACAGAAAAGGCTACAGCAGAGTGCAGGGCCTTGGCTGAGAGGAAAGCTTCTGTAGACTTGGGCTGGAATATAGAGGAAAAGTTCCCCCCCCCCCAAATTATCGAATGTGAAATGTATGGTGTATGCTTTGTAGAACTGTACAAACTAGAGCATCCTAGAGCGTTTTTAGAAAACGTTACAGAAATCTGCTATGATTTTTTCCCTCAAGGTGACTCCCGTGGTCCACCAAACCATCACATGGGCCCTCTCTCAGATAGAAGGCACGACCAGAACAGTGGTGGTCCTGATCATGGGCCTGAGAGAGGGTTGTTTCGAGGTGGCCAGGAGTGGGGTGATGGTAGAGACAGCAGGGGCATGCCAGATAGACGAGGACCTCACCCAGATTTCCATGATGACTTTGATCGACCAGATGACTTCCGTGACGACTTCCATCCAGATAAGAGATTTGGCCATCGATTACGGGAATTTGAGGGGAGAGGAGGCCCACCATTGCAAGACGAGAAATGGAGACGAGGTGGACCTGGGCCTCCCTTTCCTCCTGATCACAGGGAATTTGAAGGAGGGGGTTCAAACCGTGGGCCTCCTGGTGCTTGGGAAGGACGGAGACCTTCAGATGACAGATATCCACGGGATCCTGAGGATGCACGATTCCGCGGAAGACGAGATGAGAGGTAAGAATAAATCTACTCATCTTTTTTGGGTTGAAGGGTAAATGGAGGGAACTCTTTCTTCCTGGTTTCCTTTTCATTAAGGAGTCTATCTGTTTCAGATTTATAAACTGGAAACCAATAAGGAAATGAAAACTCTAATATACCTGAGTATAGAGTCCGTAAAAATCATTCAGTAATAGAAGAAAACTTGAAAAATGGTCATTGTACACAGCAGCTTCCGTGTCTTTAAACAGTAAGTAAAGAGAAGGGAGGAAATTTGTAGAGAAGATCCAGTGACAGAGGATGAAGATTTGAGACTGTTTTGATGAAAATTGAGAGGAAACTTGAAGGTTAAAGTGACAAGCTTTTGAACACTAGAAGTGGATTTTGAGACTTTGTCTCCAGTCACAAACTACAGCTCGACTGTAGAGACCGTAGAGTGAGATGTGATAGACTTGTAAGGAGCAGGAACAGTGATCCTACTATCAAACATCAGGGGCAGAGCTACAGCATCTGTTGGACCGTTGAGACTATTTTCTCATGTTTTTGCTTGTAGAAATTTTATTTCGCTTTCTGACTTATTTCTTAATGCCAAGCGAAGAACTCAGAAGTACCCCAATTTACAGCAATGCCCATGTCATTGCTCACTATTTCCAAATAAATCACAAAGGGATGAATTTGCTTCTAGTTACCCATGTAAATATGGAGGAATTTCGCTAAGTCAGCAAGATGAACTGCCATCGAAACTGCTCCAGGTTGATGCTAGTTTAACCGAGTTAAATTTGGCCTCCAAGGTCTAAGCCTCTCACTGACCACCAACTCTATATGTATAAGAACGTGTACTTGTACAGATATATTGTGGTCTCCACATAATGTGAATTTTGTGTGTTTTAGTTGCCTTTTTAATTGTTTTCTTACATTCCTTTTACTTTGCATCTATACAGCTCTTCTTTTAGCTATTTTCTACCTAGCTCTGTAAAGATGTACCTTCCTTTTGTGTGAAGAGTATGAAAAGAAATGAACAGTAACTAAAAGAAGGTAACAATTAAAGCCATTTTAAAAAAGTAAAAGTAGAGAGAATCCACGCAGAATGGTCTGCATTCTAGAATTCTAAAAGACACAGCAGATGCCACTTTTAGAAGCTCGGCAGAGATTCTTCAAATCTGATATTGGAAATGCATAGGGACTGGAAAATACTATGATCATGATTTTTAAAAAGGTTTCAGGAAGAGAGTCCAAGAACCCTCTGACCTGTAAACGTGACTCCTGAGCCAAGAGTCATCCCTTTGTCAGAGCACGAATGTTTTTACACAGAGTTTGGTTTACAAGGAATCAGCACAGGACTATAAAAAGGCTTATCGTGCTGGCGAAGGTGGATTAGGTGCCCTTTACTGCAGATGCTGAGGTGAACTTAAGAATCCCAACCGCTGGTTTAGCTGACTTGGTTTGGCATTTAGATTGTAACTTGTTTGATCAAGCATGAGAGGGAAGTGTGTGTATGTGTGTTTTCTCTCTAATTTCCCGTCCTTTTCATCCCTGTCCTGTTCTTACTCTACCTGTGTATATCAACATGATGCTTCTACCGCAGAGACCTGCCTCTTCCTGCCTGCTAATCTGCACAGTGTCTAGTTCTGTACGTTAAGGTCCTAGGCCTCAAGGAAGAAGATCTGAGAGCAGTCAAACAGGAACTGAGCCCTATGCAAGGCAGGGTTTTACATGTGACTGAGACGAAAAAGTGAAAAAGGATACACATAACACAATATTAGGAGCTGTGGCTGTGTCAGGCATAGGTATGATAGGTTTCAAAACTAAACGGTGTCTGTGACATTGCCTGGGAACAGAGGACAAGGCCCTGTTCCTGCTAGCCATAGGACCTTGGGTTGCAAGTCTTGGTAATTCACAAGCTAAGCAGAACCACACCATGTCAGTATTAAAATGGGAGGCCCTCTAAAGAACATCTAGAGGACTGTGCTGTTTCAAGGCTAAACAATATTGCTATGTGATTATTTGAACCATTTGTACCTGAAACTGTTAAGTTTGTTTGCCCAGATCATCCAGGTTAATGTGAAATGGTTCACTGTCCATGCACAGCACTCCCTCCATCCACTGTTGTACCTATACAGGCACAGCAGCCTCCTCTCTGTATTGTGTTTGTTTTCTGGGAGGTGGAGACAGACCTATTGTTTTTAATTAAAAAAAAAAAATGTAAAAGTTTAAAAATATTGTATTGTGTTATGACTACTGTTAAAATATTTAAATTTGTAATTAAAAGGTTAATGTTGTTAAAATTCTAAATAAAAGTATCTAAAGTTTTTCTTGTAATAGGATGCACTGTGTCGTTAATGAGCTGGGGAAGGGGCTGTTGCACAAAGCCATCACCATCTGAGCAGTGCGGTGGCTGTGGTGTGGCCAGTGTGGAACTGGGAAGAGAAGGGAGGCGGGGGGCACCAGCGTGAGCGGGCAGAGCGCTCCGCATTACCCACCCCGTCACCGAGGGGCGGGCAGGAGCGGTGCGGGGTCACACCGCGAGGACTCCTGGACCCCTGTGCCTGCACCACCTAAACATCTCGCCTGTGCTTGCACAGAAACCGGGCCGTAAGCCGAGGCAATCCTCACCACCGGTGCCAGTGCGTGCTTTTGGAGTTGCAGTGATGCACAGAACATGGACTCCAAGCATTTACACTGCTCATGTAAAAAACAAAGCTGCTCATATTCATGCAGCCATCCATAGGCTTACCCGAAACGGCACTGACAGTTCATTAAGAACCATCCTTCTCTCTGAAGATCTCTGTTAAAACCCCAGTGTGATACTGGAGGAGGTGTACTCATTTAAGACGAGATGCAGAACCCAATCATACCAAATTACTCAAGATGCCGTGGAACTTAACTAGAAGGAAATTATCAACTTTAGTGTCATAACTACATTTTGCACAACAAAGTTGTTCATTATTGCAGTTGGATAAGGTGTTCTTCAGGTCGTAGGATGCCGCTGGGCACGCAGTTGAGCAATCATCATCCCTACAGAGCCAAGTGCAGTCCAGATTCATTTGCTAAAATTGTAAACTTAGAAGAATGGAAGGAGACAAAGAGAATGTTCCAGGAAAAGAATCCCAAATTGACAGGAATGAGATGCTGGAATGTTTTGTTGTAGCCGTGATTCTCATTGCTTGTATTTTTTCAGTTTGTTTTTATTACTAAAACCGAAGGGAAAAAAGGGAAGGGGAAAGTAACACCACCACAGTTAAGGGAAATTCACATACGCTTTTCCTTACCTTACCTTATATCTATCATCACTCGCTGACTTTTCTTCCTTTTCATTAAATGGATGCAGTATATTTCACATTATTTTTCCTGTATGAAAAACCAATGCAATCAACAGAAGGAAATGTGAGGGGAAAACTATAAAAATAAATAAACGAAGTGCTTAAAGCAGAAAATGAGCACCTACAGATCCTGTTCTAGTAACTGTATGTGCTGCAGTGTGAAGTAAACAGTTCAGAAATGCGTTGACTATTAAGCTGAAGCTGACTCAAGTTTATCAGTCTCAATTGTGCCTAAAAACCACCTTTGTACCATGTTCTTTCTTGTAGCTTCAGAAGAGGAGGACCCTCGAGACATGAGGGCCGGGGACCCAGGGGGAGAGATGGCTTTCCTGGCCCTGAAGAGTTTGGGCCAGATGACACTTTCGATTCTCCGGATGAAAACTCCAGAGGAAGGGACCATGGTGTTCGGGGGCGAGGTCGTGGTGCTCTTAGAGGTGAGGGGAACGTTCTTCCACACTCAAACGCGAGGCTAAGGAAGCAAAGACATTTCTTGGGCAAATTACAGTATTTTCATGAATAGAATGTCTCTTCTCACTGCTGTCCCCTGCATCTCTTACTGCTCAGGAGGCCGGAAGGGTTTGCTTCCTACTCCAGATGAATTTCCACGCTTTGAAGGAGGGCGGAAACCAGAATCCTGGGATGGAAACAGAGAACCAGGTAAAAATCTTGGTGAGGTTTGCTTTAGGTCATAGACACTAGAGTTCTACAATATAACCACTTAACAAAAATTTTCCAAATCACTTCTTTTTCCTGTACCTCATATGCTCATTAACCACTCTCTTACCACCAGAAAAGCAAAACATAGTTCTTTGGACTTCTAATGTCCGGGGAAGAAAAGCACAAACCTATACAGAATTCAGCTGGCTCTGAATGCAGCTGTCTCACTCTGAACAAATGATGCTTGTGGCCTCAAAGACTGGATTTTTTTAAAGTTGAATTCTTGTAGAGCCCAGAGCTGCCTGTTGTTGTCACCTGGGCATGACTGAAGCATACTTTGTGGGGTTTTTTTGAAATGCATATTAATGCCAATAGTAATCTTTCTCTTTTATGGCATCTTCTCTGTTGTTTGCAAAAATAATGTTTTCAGCTGCAATGTGTGACAGCTTATTGGTATTTCCATTTGTGTTTCTAATGGAAACCCCATGTGGGGCAAAACTTGAGTTTTAGAATGCCATGGAAAAATGAGCACAAATGGCACAAACAAGTAACAATGAAGATGTGGTTGTCTCTAAAATACATAAAAATATTTTATAGGGAGACAGACACTTTGTGTATGTCACTTCTTTATTTCCCATCATCTTTTAAACCTCTTTTACCTTTAGCTTTCTAACAACTTGTTCAGCTAATGTTTGCTTGTTTGCCTGTTGAGAAGGGGCTGGGGAGAGAGCTTTATGTAATTTTAACTTTAAATTACGTGCCAAATAGCACGGAAAGTATGTATATTTATGCAACTTGCCTCCAGAAATGAGAAGCAACGATCAGATGAACATTACTTCTTATCCTTTTTTTTCTCTTCACGCTCAGGTCCTCATCCAGATCACCCTCCTCATGACAGGCATTCTCCAGCTAACAGAGAACGTTCTTCTTCGCTCCAGGGCATGGACATGGCCTCGTTGCCACCACGTAAACGTCCCTGGCATGATGGACCAGGGACCTCTGACCACAGAGAAATGGATGCTCCAGGCGGACCTCCAGAGGAGAGGGGCAAAGGTAAAAAGCCCCTTGTATTGAAAACCTTCGGTAACACCGGCATATTTTTCAGCTGTGGGCTTATCCAGAATTCCTTGTCTGTTCAGAGGGGATAAAGCTGAACTAGTACATATTTGATCTTAGCAGATGTGAAGCTGAGGACCAGTCTTACAGGAACATAACAGAGGGATCTTCTGGGACACCAAACCCAAATCTTCTCTCCAGCATTATACAGTCCTCTTCTTTAGTGCCCTGTTCCAAAGCAGTTAGCTTTTGGCTCCCTGTTACTCCAGTTGGAAAACTCTTCTTAAGAGCTTTTCTTCTCTAGTTTTCAGAATACTTATTTGTTAGCATTCACACGTGTGCCAGCATCCTTTAACTCAGGTATCTTTCCTGTCTCAGCCTTCATTCTGTTGGACTTAAAGAACCCTGACTTTTTTTAAGTCTTTTGAGTTCTCTACTAGTAACAGTGTAAGCACGGCCACCCGTGACTGGACCAGAAGTCCATAAAGATCAGTAACTTTTCTTCAGCAACAGCCAGTAGCAGGTACTGAGGGAACAGTGTTAAGAACACTGTAAGTCTGTAGCGATTATGTCCCCGAAAAGCTCTCTACACCTATGAACAGCTGTAGTTCAGTGACTGAGTGAAATACTATTTTTATATTTAATAGCTTTTGACAGTTACCTCAGAATCATATAAACTTTTAACATCAACAACCACGGACAGAGCTCTAAAACTTAAATTGCAGTAGACTGTGCTTTTAAAAAAAAAAGGAAGGAAAATGTTCTTCTCTTGTTTCAAGCCTGTCGTTCACTAATTTCATTCAATGACATCTTGTGTTTTGATTGGAACAGCTGAAAGTTGATCCCAGTTATTTCTGAATGCCACTTCTAGTTGCATCAAACTCTCTTCCAACCTGAACTAGCTCTTCTCCAAGTCAGAGCTCTGATCTGTTTAGTTTTTCTCTCTGATAGATTGTTCTGTGTCTTTTACTATCCTTATTGCTTTGTATGTATTATTTTCAATTTTAATTTATCCTTTTGTAAATGAAACAGAGTAACTAACCAGGAATTGCACACACTATTTAAGATGTGGTTTAACCATGGATTTCTACAGTTCACTTGGTTTTGTTCTGTTTTCTCCAGTCTTTCCTAATAGGTCCCAATGTCGTAGTTCCCTCCTTGACTAACTAGTCACGTGGCACCGTCACACAACTCGCTACTGTAACCCACAAAATACATCCTTTTGGAGTTAGTAGCCGGTTCAGAGCGGATTACTGTGTATGCCATTTCCACAGTCATCCTATTAGCCTTGCACCAGGTTTTGATCCTCCTTCTTACAGATCTCAGGATTGCTGCTGTCTTCTTCTTTTTTGGTGTCCTGGTATTGAGTACCCACTGTTAGATCATGATCAGTGACAGAAATCCTTCTCAGCTGCTTCCACATGCTGCACGGCCAGCCTGTAGTTGAATCTTCTGTTGTTAGACCTCTACTGCACAGCTTTTTCTTTGCCACTGAATTTCTTTCCACTTCACTTACTGTTGTCCTGAAGCTCATTTAGTTTTGACTGTATGACAGTCCTCCTCTGCGTGGACTGTACTTCCACATGGTGTATTAACAGCAGGTTTTATCATTCGTTCACAGATGTTTTTAATAAAACTCCACTGGTGAACTCCCTCTGTATCAATATTTTTCCTTTCAAAACTGTATGTCATCTTTCTTATTTAGCCAGCATCTGATCAAATCTGTAAGGATTCCTTCTCCAGCTTCAATAATTTGTGATAGCTCTTACCAAATTCTTTCCTGAAGTCAAAACATTTGTTAACTACCACACTTCTGGTGCCTAGACAACCCATTAATGTACCAAAGACAGCTTAGAACAATGGGAGAAAGCCTGATAAATAAAACATGAACAATACTTTTTCATACATGGGCTGTGTTGCCTCCAGTTGTACTGGCAAAGTAATTTGAAGATTAAAACTTCATGAATTATAAACTCTGTGGAACAATTTGGTCTCTATTTTACACAGAACTAGAGTCAACAAAACTCACTTGCTGAAGCGGAGCAAAAGTATCCTAATTTAGCTGTAGCACGTGTCCATAAAGCACTGTTACCATTAATTTTTTTCTTTTTTTCCAGAATACTGCTTGTTATTTTGAGCTAATAACTTCAGGGTTTTTTATGTTAATTTACTTATCAATATTAAAAAGGTACATGAGAAATAGAAAATCCTATGCCTGGCAGTAAGAGCTCATGTAATTTATGTGACTGGTTAGTAGTAGAGCATTTTTCTGTTATTTCTAGCAAAAAATGGAACGCAACAGTAATGTTACTCACTGTCTTCACCACCAACCTCAACTGATCCATCAGTGCAATGTCTGTCTTTAGGGCAGGAAAAAAAAAGTATTTTGCAATAAAAATATAGAGAGAACCACAGATGGTTAAAGCATAAGAATCAGGTATGCCTGGCAGTTTTGAGGACGCCATGACTATCACTGTTCTAACTCACTTCATTCAGGTGACTGCTGACTGTATCAGATACAGTCTCCTTTAGTTCCCAAGGAATTGCTTGACTGCTGTCCGTCTTCTGGACCGCAGCGGAGACACTAAATCTATGTAAGGAAAATCATATAGAGTGAGGAGGCATAAAATTACAGGTCTTGGCTACATTTGGTCTGTGAATGATTATACCACAGAAGAACTCGCTATACGTATGGCGTGTCTGAGAAGAGGCATGGCTCAGACTTCAGCATCACTAATTGATTGTGCTTCGTTTTTAGGACGAGGAAATTCAGGACCTTCACAGAGAGCGCCAAAATCTGGGAGGTCTAGTTCTTTAGATGGAGACCATCACGATGGATTCCACAGGGATGAAGCTTTTGGTGGTGGCCCTGCAGGAGGCAGTAACCCTTCTCGAGGAGGAAGGAGTGGAAGTAATTGGGGACGAGGAAATAACATGAACTCTGGCCAGTCAAGAAGAGGAGCATCTAGGGGTGGTGGAAGAGGCCGATAGAAGAGGCTTTGACTGGGTCACACCCAGTCCTTGCTGGACAATATTTAAATAGACTGCTACTCTGGACTCATAAAGTAACCCTGCAACACCACAAACCTGGATTCTTAACTGGGATAACTGAATGTGCATTAGTTCCTAACAAGGGTCTTTTCCTACATCAATCAGACGCTACTAGCTGCAGTACTGTAGCTAGCTTTCTGTTTTGTCCTCTCCACCCGTTCTCCTCGCCCTCTTTTACCTACTTTGTTTTGTGAAGAGCTGGAATTTTTTTTAAGTGTTATGAGACATGGAGCACCTCCACAGATTTCAGTTCGCCTTCAGACAGAAACTTGTTTCTATATGTACAGTTTGTTGGAAAAGTTACGTTGTTTTTGTATGAATACAGAATGTAATTTGCGCAAAAAACTAACAAAAAATCAACACAGTGTGTGATTCATTACTCACCTATTACTATAGAGAGCTGTCTTTAGACAAACATGTATCAGATGAGCAACAGAACTATCTCCTGAAATCTCAACCGTTTACAACACTACTAGCTGATTCCTAGTTTTTTGGTTTATGACATACAGAGAACTTTCATTTTCACCTGTAGCCACAGCTGTCTACAGATTACAAGTGGTGCTGGCGTTAGAGTTCCAAAATATGGGAAATCACCGCTGCTTGCTAGTCTACCATCCTGAAAGAGAAAAACATGGAACATCTTTTAGAAAAAGTTGCCACAGACATAGTGCAAGTTATAACCTGGACTGCTAGCCAAACAGACATCATGACAAATACTGTCATTCGATGCCTCACCTGGGCGAGTCAAAGATTTTTGTTCAAAACAGCATCTGTTTATGGAAATTGAGGGAGAGAGTATAGCAGCTTGATTAACATGGAGGCACATGTTTACAATGGCTGTAGGATGCATTGCTTAAAGTTATGGGTGGTCAGTAGACTCTGGCGCATTCAGATGCTGAAGTGCAAACCTCAAGAATTGATCATTTTCATCGTAACATTTTTTAAGTATTTTTCTTTAGGACACTGTTTCCTAGTTTTACTAGGCAAGGGAAATGAGGAGGAGGGGTTATTCCCATTTCCCACATTTCATAATAAAAGTGCTTGCCAACCATGAGTTTCTGTTTTCCCCATAAATCATTCATACTGGTCATCCCCAGTCGCCAGGTTATCAAAAGGCTCCTTTAATACTGAAAGCCTCCATGAAAATTTTATCATATAAGTACAGATTCTAAAGCCAGCTCTCAGGAAGGTCCTACATTAAGAGTATAGGACGTAATGTATAATGAAAGATATCGCTACCAGGCTTCCCCCTCCCCTGCCTTGAATTTCATGTTACAATATTCAGGATAATACAGCACCATAGCTCCATTGTTGACAAGGCTGCTGCAACAACCCAGCAATACACAGCAGCGATTTTATCCGAGATCTTGTACAGTCAATCTGCTACAGACTGGCATTAGTCCTGATCACCCACCTTATTTAAGAGATCAAAGCATAGATGCTTAACTGCTGTTCTCTTCGTTCAGTCAGTCACAAGCAGGGTGTTTTTTTTTCCTTAGTTTTTAATTTGTAGTGTATAAAATGGTATTTGAAAATTACAGTAATTAACTCTGATCGTTAGCCTATAAAATCCCTGTCATGGGGCTCCAGAGAGGCAGAACTGTCTTAAAGGAATTAACTGGGAAACAGCTGAGATGCACCTGATATGAGACAGTTTCTCCTTTGAGGGGAGAAAAAAAAAGATGGATTTTTATCTCCATCTGAAGAAGGGCTTTGGTCACTCCTGGCATAGGTCTGGGAGTTAGGACCTATCCTGAAGTTTGTAATGATACATACCAATGATTTTATCATTAGCAAAGGGGAAAGCTTGCCCTCTTTTTTTTTTTTTTAATAAGCTCTACATTATTTTTAAGGGGCTGAAAGTGACTTTAGTCTAATAGTTAGAATATGTGATTTAGAGGATGAGCTTCAGTCCTTAATTAAAGCACCATCCTCTACCAAAAACAGTTAAGAGTGCACCTAACAACAGGAAACCCAGCTTTCTCTATCCAGACAAAGCGGAGTGTGCTTATTTTTCCTCTGATGGTTGGTTAACTCCTTAAACCACTATGGTACTTGGTGTTCAGTAATATTCTTCATCAAGGGGCAGCTTGTTTAATTAAGTTTTTAAATATTCCACAATTGTGGAATATGCACAAAAAGTCCTAAGAAAACTAGGTAATTGGCTTTTGTAAAAAAGTCTTAGAAGGTGACAGCATAGCAGAAGAGACAGAAGCAGCTTCCCGGTCTGCAATACCATGACCCACTGTTACTGGAAAATGGAAAAAATTACTTAATGGGAATACACTTCTGTACTCTTCAGGTCAAGTTCTTTTACCAGTGCTGTACGTAGAGCCCTTATGCTCTACCTGCTAGTTTACAGCTCCACCTTGTCTAAGATTTGTTTAATTTGGTACTGCTGTTAGGCATAAAACTAATTTTATATACTACAGAAGTTGTAAAACTGAGAGAACTAATTTAATGCTATTCAGATAGCTCTGATCTACATTTTTAGGGGAAAAAAGTGACCATTAGTGGAATGTCTATACTGACATTTGGTACAGAAATAGTTTTATTAAAGCAATCTATGTACATTTAAGAACCCCCATTTAACAATTTTGGTTTAATTCGGAGCAAGTATTAGGCGAATACACTAAACCCCAAGTAGTGACGGCAGATCGATATCGCAGCGCTTGGCTTTATGTTGTATGAGGCACATACACTCGGTGAGGTACTCGCTGGGGCTGTGAGCGGGTTAGGCCTGGTGGTCCCCCTGCTCTGCAGCAGCGCAGCTCTCAGCAGGGACCGCCGGCCTGAATTCAGCACCTGCCTAAGGCTCCTTCGCTGGGCACCCAAGAGTAGCTGGGCTAGCCAGTGACGAGCAAATCTGTTTTTCTGAAGGTCACGCTGTGACAAGTAAGCAATTCCCGCTCAAGTTGAGAGAGTAAAAAAGGTACATATATATAAAAAAAGACTTATAAAAGCTGAAGCTACCCTTTTAGAGGCCAAGTATTTACTACCTTACAGCAGCTGTGAGGCAGCGGTACCTGCACAGGCCAAGGCTCTTCATTAAGACTAGCCCCTTCCATCCTACCATTGTCATGCAAGACTACTGCTACGCTGCCCTTACAAGGACGGGTAGGTCCCTGCCACCCACAGCGCCAGGAAAGTTTGTTTCGCTCGCTGGCTCGTATTTTAAAGGTGGTTTTTAGAGAGAAACGCCGTTCAGCGGACGCGGCAGTCCAGTCCACCACTGGTCGGAGGTGGCCGACGGCAACCGAACCGGCGTGTCCGGAGCTCTGGGGCTGCCACAAAGACGAGTCAACCGCAGTTAACCGCTTTCCAACGTCCATCCCGACGCCTGACCGGATTTTGCTGCACGTCTCCGTGCCTCGCCACCAGCCCGCCCCACGCACCTCAGCCTCTCGGGCCAGTCAGTAGCCGCGGCTCCGTCATCCCACTCACGGTTCCAAGCAGGCTGCCCCGGAGGCGGGGGAGCGGGGTGCCGCCAGGCCGCGGCTCTGCAGCCCGGCACAGCGCCCGCGCTGAGGGGCGGCTCG
>Ga0065711_1041709_pt1 | contig 15934 bp, 10 predicted proteins | sample Hoacrofraction12_FD_59098 | JGI IMG/M metagenome (GOLD analysis project Ga0065711, IMG submission 59098) | Hoatzin crop microbial communities from Cojedes, Venezuela - Epithelial fraction 12 v2 (version 2) | ecosystem: Host-associated > Birds > Digestive system > Esophagus > Crop | place...
GAGGTGCGGACCAGGGGTGGCCGGCCGCCTCGGCCAGCCGAAGGTCCCCTCCGCCCCGCGTCCCCTTTCTCCAGGCCAGACCCCCCCCCTTCGGAGGCCGGGGGTGGTGGTGGGGGGGCTCGGCCTCGGGCTGCAGCCCGCAGCCCCGGTTCGCACAGTGGAGGCACGTTTTCCCCAAAACGGGGGGCTCCGCTGAGGGTGGAGACGATGTGAGAACACGGCCGGCAGCGGCGGCTTTACAGGTCGGGATAACACCACCACCTCCCCCCCCCCGCTCCCTGGCATTTGCGAAGCCACTTCAGGATGCGGTTAACGTCTCTCTAAACGCCCGAATTCAACAAAAAGCCACATTGTGTGTTTCAGCGCCGAAAGCAGAGGTTTTGCAGCGCGATGCGCCGTGTAATGTAGATGTATTTGTGTTATTTCTAGCATTTTTTGCTTGTCCATAATCCCTATGCCTTTTATTATAATCCTACACATTACAGTTAATCTGTAATGATACTGCTTCAGAGGGACCTGTTGCACACAGGGATGGTAATTTGTAGCCTTGGTAACAGTTTTAAATAAAGATTGTAACAATGATGTCAACTGTTTTTATTCACCATACCGTAAATGGGGTCTCAATATTATTACGCCTGTAGAGGACAGAGTTTAAGAAACAGTTATGAGGTTCCACTTTACTTATTATAATGCGAGCTATCACTTTTTTAGCTAGTCCTTAGTAAGCACGATCACGGTTCTAAATAGTATAAAGATTTTCAAACTGCCGAGGACCCTGTAAACTTCAATTTTCTGAATGAGGGGGATATTGTTACGAATTAGGGTTATCAAGATCCAAGCACCCTTACCAAGAACATTTTAGTCTTCCAGAGAAACATCTCAGAGTAAGTACTACTTAGAAACCCTAATGAATAATGCTAACACTGACTCTACCATTAGCCTTCTGCACAAGCTCTCCCCTCTACTAACGCTTACAGAAAACACTCACAAGCTGAAAGCAAAATTAAACGTAATTGCTTATATTTACCTATTGCTTTTATATAATTAAAATATTTTTAGCTACATTTATTAAACAGCATCCACTTTGATTATTACCTGCCATATCTATTAATCTATTTTTGTGTATTAACTACACCACCATTAGCTATTAAAATACACATATATATATTACATATATTGTCTTTGCCAAGGTATGTTTCAGTTCTCATGAAGAAAAATATTTTTGTGGAAGATTCTACGAAGCCTGTATTTCATGCACACTTCTTAATAATCGCAGTTGTCGAGAATTCGATATGCATAGGCTGCAAATGGAAAGGAAATATTAGATACAAAATGAAATATACAGTAGAATTGAAGCATAACTATTTTTCCTCCTTAAACTAAAAAAATTTACTGAGTGAAAACCTGAGCTATTAAGCTTACTTAAAAGATGGCTTTGTTGGTTTAATTATACTGTAGTTATTTTATAAATATGTTTCAAAGGAAGCTTGCCATATTGAATGTCAATGAAGCCTATAAAGAAAAGACTTACAAAAGCTAATGCATACCAAATACCAAATTTTAGTCATTAGCATTCCTATTTATTACAAACTAAAGGAACCTATTAACAGACAAGAATTTCTATTTAGCTAACATTACAATGTTTAGCCATTAAAATAAAAATGGACAAAAAATTATTCCTCCCCTCCCGAACTATACGTTCTCTTTGCTTAGAAAGACAAATATATCAAAAAACCCTGAGGACAGAAACTAGGATTCTTCTCTATTACTGGCCTTGCCAAACCAAACCCTGTACTGCTTTATTCAGCCAAAATTTCTGCTTTTTCCAAAGGACGAGATCTGCCTGATAAAGAGTTCAAATATTCTGCACATACCTTAACAGCCGCCTTTGAGGGACTTTCGGTTGTGGGGAGGCGCGGGTTGGCTTTGGGCTGGTGCGGGCCTCCAGGGTCATGCCTGGAGGTTGTCGGGCCTGATCCAGCATCGGTAGGCACTTTCCTATCGCATTCAGTAGTTTAGACCAAGTCTGGGGTGTGGATAGCAGCTTTCGTGCTTGGGATGGAGGAAGGAAGGGCTAAACCATTCATTAGGTTAGGTGGACCAGAAGTTTCTTTTCAGTGCTTGTCGCAAAATCTGCATATTTATCCATGTGCTGCCTATTTGTTCAAGAAGCCCTTTAAAAGTCCTTGGCCAAGCATTTCGACTTTTCATATACCCTTTAAAAAACTGTATTTTTGTCTCTTTTGAAGAGGAGTGTGTGCATATGTAATACATCTCAGAGTTTCCAAAAAACATTAAGCATATTATTATGTAATGTGTATTAAATATCACACATAAAAGGTAAATAAGCTTTCTTGTGTTTTTCAATGAACTGCACACTTCTGTGTAAAAGGAGGAGCTTTTGGGGACACTGATATTTGTGATGAGGTAAGAAACTGATACATCTTTTCCTCTGTGTAGCATCCAACACAGTCCTTGCCTTCTCAACTTGTGAGCATCGCTCCTTGGGACTCTGTTGTGTCTATTCAAATTGACAGAGAAATTCAAAACAAGACCAAAGCAGCGGCACAACTGCTACTGAGCTCCTGGATGATGGCTGCTGTCAAGCGCCTGTTTTGCCTCAAAGATTACTTCAGTTTTCAAAGAATCGGGGGGAGGCGGGCAAGGAGCGGTTCAGGAAAGTTCGTGCAGCGCTGAGCACAACCCATTGGTTTAATCTTTGTTTTCTGATTTTCATTGTTCGTTTCTAAACAGACTTGACATTTAATTTAATAAAGGGTTTGGTTTGACTAATAAGGATCACTCTTGCTTTTGGTATTGCAAGAAAGGAGTGAAGACTCGTACAAAGAAAATTTGCTGTATAAACTTCCTGCCCAAGAAAGGAAGGTTCGCCCTTACTCCATCTGCAGGATCTGTAAGTACAAGAAATTTGTTCTCTTCAAAGATTTAAACTCCCGGGCTTTAGGATGCCATTGCAGGACTGGTTATTTGCAGCTTTTACATGAACATATGGCGAGAAGTTTGAAACTGTTCTACAACCAGCGTATCTTAGCATGTATGAAATATTTTAAACAAAGGAGCTCCTGTATGACCCCATTTATGTGATCCATGTTGCTGCTTTTCACTAACGAAAACAAAACTGATCTGAAATTTGTATGAGTGTGGTGTCTGGGGACAACAGTCTCATGAAATCAAAATGATGCAGGCTGCCTCTGGTTTTGCTAAGATAAATTAGGATTTGGGAGGAAGAATCTCATGGAAAATTAAATACAAAAGCAGTCAGAGTTTCTGAAATTTTAAAAACTCCTACTTTTCCTTGGAGATATTTTCTGAGGCAAAGATCTTTGCTTCTGTTTATTATCAATGAAGAGTAGTGGTTCAAGAGATTGCAGACAGGCAGCCCAGATGAAAATAAGCCTGAAGGAATCTTGATGTTGTCTCTCAAGTACTGTAACTTTCACAAGGAGAGCTTTTTCCAGGTCATCGTGTCTATAGACTGAAATGGAGCTGATCCATAGATCCACAAATCAGATGCTGCTGGGAAGATAGGAGACATCTTGCAGGTCTTTCACTTACACTAGGATGGCATGCTAGGTAGCCACCATTAGAAATTTTTCAGCAGAAAAGCTTTAATTTGTGACATTTCTGGCTACCAAACCCAAACTGATTTAACTCTAAGCCTTGTTGCTAGAGCAGCAAATACATTTAAAGAAGAAATGGCAATAAAGCAATAATTCTGACAACAAAGTTCAGGCAAAAAAAAGAGCAGCCCTATGGAAGAAAAATCGGTGTGATGAATCACTCCTTTGTTCCAGCTGTCCCTTTAATACATGGCAGAACACAAGTGTTTGAACAAAAATGTTTAAAACGCTGCATTCTCAGCAATGCTCTCTCTTTTTCACTTTAAACCATCCATAGCCCTTTGCAGCCATACACAGTATATGACAGACCAATTTGGGAAAGATTCATCTATCAAGTTTAACAACTTTCTGGTGTAACTTCTGAGAGGTTCATTGCTTATTCATGTGGAAGTGAGTACACCCAACTTGTTTTGCCTGGTTTTACTACTTTTGCTCGTTTGCAAGGCCGTTCTGGTAGCTGCAAATGGCTTCTCAAGTGACATTTGCTGACATTCAGTGGTGTGTATTTATCAGTATTCTGCACACCACTTCTATACGTGTAATCTATTTTATTTTGTTCTTCATAGCAACCTCCTTTTCACTGTCCATGCCCTGAAAATGATAAATGGCAAAGTGGCATATTTCCCTAGCTGCACTAAAATGTCACTGTGAAAAATCTTTAATGGACTAAGTGTAGCTTTTCAGGTTATAACTTGTCAAGTTACGGAGAAATTCTAGAGTTCCTCCTTAATCCACCATTCTTTGGAACCACACCACTGCAGGCAGGGACTAATTATAAGTTACCCCAGTCAGAGCAGGACAAAAATAAATGAAGCAGAAATCGTTGGATCAAGACTCATTTTGTAGTTGCTTTCTGTCCTTGTGCTGTGTTACCCGATTTCCTCTATTTAGGCTGATGCTAAATGTGCCCTATTGTCTACATATGAATATGTGTGTACGCTGAGTTCTCAGTTATTTTAAGGACTCCTACATCTAGGGGTGCCAATAGAAACCTCCCATATTGTCCAAAGTAGTAATATACACTAAGAAAGGGTCTCTGATGGCACCTGCGGTTAAAATGAACAGTAACAGAAAATGGAAAGGTGAGGGTGAATGTCTTAGACTTTCAGGCAGCCTCAGAAATATGACATAGTTGCCCTGGACTCTAGGGTCTAGGAGACTATCCTGACTTCAGATTTCTGTTCTTTGCTTTAGTATCCATGATCAACTTTTCTGACATGAGGCTCAAGCCCACAAAATGTACATGTAAAGGAAAACAGTTTTTGAGAACTTTCACCCCAAATCTGGCTGCAGATGGTACTTTGGAATTGCTTTTCCTGAGTGTTCCCTGCCTTTGCAATGAATACTTAGAAGAAATATCTTTGTTCCTTGGGACTAGAGAGCTTTAAAAAGAAATCTTCTTCCCTTTTCTCTGATTCTAAAGCATCATCCTCAGATTTTCCCTCATTCAAAAGCTAGAGAGTGCCAAAGGAATGAAATGCTAGAACCAACCAGAACATGCGTCTTGTGGTGAGCGGTGAGTGGTGCATTTTACCTGACAAAGAGTAATTTTTTTTGACATTGAGGGACAACAGCAGCACTTCAGTTCTTCCTATGAAGCAGGAAGTATCTGAAATTATTTTTGTGTGATTTCTCTGCTACTTTTGTGTAAGTGGTATTTTCTTTATCAGTGAGGACAAGAGGTCGTAAATCTTGGAGTCCCATGCAGCATAAAATACTTACTTGACTCCTCATCAAGAGCCAGGGTGCATGTACTTCAGGGCAGAATCTGCTTTCCTCTTCTCCTGTTCTCTACACCAACTTCCACCTAATTATGAACACACAGTTACGAGGCCTGTGCACTCTTCTAGCTATACCCATTTCATGGGGCCCACAATTCATCCCTAAGTCTTAAGTGTTCAGATACTTTGTGATGACTTTGCAAGGATGTGACTTTTTACCACCGTGCCTGCAAAATATACCTACTGGGGAAAAACCTCCTTTCTGACTAACCTTAAAATCACGTCAGTCTTAGGAAAAAATGTGTTGTGAGTTCATCAGCTTTCCCAATAAATATTTTCGATGCTCATTTACTGTGTAGGCATAGATCACCCAGTATTCTGTGTTGGAGAAGAGTTCAGATCCCACTTTGTTTCTTTGGCAAAGCTACATGGAAAAGGAACCTCTTCTACTAGAACAGCTGATACCAATAGGAGGAAAAAGCTGTTTGTGTACAAAAGAGGACTTGTGTCTACAAGCTTTTTTCCCCTGGTTAAAACAGTTGGTCTGAGAGAGAATACTGCCTCTTCCCCCAGTTCTTCTCTTATCCTTAGACCATTTTAGCTACAACAGAAGTAGTAATTCCATACTTTGTCTTTTTATAAAATACACTGCTGCTTGTCGCTTGTTTCACGTGGAGGACATAATTTATCTCAGTGTTTGACATATATACATAGATACAACCCCTGCTCTCTGCCAGCATCAAAAGGGAGGATCTACAGCCCAAATTGCACACAGAGATTATCAACTGCTTCAGATTAAGCACATCTAACATCACTGGGACCAAACTGGATATTGTATTATCCTTTTTGTCATCCTTCTTATTGTCGTATGTATACAAAATAGTTCACTTAAAAAACAAAACACTGAAATAAGAACAGCACACATTTTTCCTGCTGAAGTGGTCTACCTGATAATGAAATTCAAGTACCTCTTTCTAAAAGTTATTTTAGAAAGGGTCAAAGTTACCGTAGGATAAGAAAGATTCAGTATGGCCTTTTCAAGAGTACTTGGCTGGTGCCTAATTTTACTCCGTTTCGGTGGGAACAGAGCTAAGGCATCACCACAGTCCAGAGCCATTTCACACATAAGCATGGGTAGATTTCCTGGTGAACGTTTAAGGCCCTCTCCTATGTCCTCACTAGATCACAGGCTAAATTGTGGCCAGGTCTCTGCTTTGCTCTCTGCACAGATTATGGATGCAATCACCTCTGGGTAAATCCGTTTGTGAATCTGGGCCTGAGTGCTTTTGGAAATCCCACCCACACGGGACACCCGTAGGTCAAATGAAAAATTGCATAAGCTGTTACCTAGAGCTATAGCTTATAAGTTACCCACAAGAAAGTTACACAGGTTAGTGCTGCTCCAGGGCATCCTTAAATCACACTCCAGCAAGTTATAAAGTTATCTTTGGAGAGCAATCATACCAAGTTGTCAGCCCTATAAGGATAAATTTATGTGTCTCTGACACGTCAGTTGTTGTCTTTGCCACTTCATTGCAGCTATGATATTTCAACAGGAGGCAACCACCACTATTCCCCTGCCTGAAAATCCACAGAACTTTGCTCTCTAAACATTTCTTACCCTGGGTATTTCCCCATTACAGGGCTGCATCTCTGAATTCATCTATGCATTTGCTTAGCTCTCACTCACAGGTCAGTGCTTGTTTGTCTCAAATTTTTCTCTTTTTAATCTCAGTTTATGTGGCACAAAGCTCACGGGCAAACCTTTTGCCCACAAAAGACTCCGTATTTTACTGGTTCTTTCACTAGCCATATCGTTTGAAAGGAGACAATTTTTTTGTTTCTGAGGAAATAATGCAGGTCATTATCCTGCACTGGAAAAGTTAGTCTTCATCGAGGAGCACCCAAATCTAGTGGTTTTACTAATAATCTGTATGGTCAATGCAATATTTTTGTTGAGATTTCTTTCAGGGTTTGTCTCATTTCCCCATATATTCTCCTGGAATATTGTTCTGCAAGTTGGAAAAATGATTTATTCTGGCTGAGTCTAAAGTGAACAATTAGAGAATGGAAACTCACGGAGTGAGCTTAAGCAAAATTAGCTCCCAAAGAGGCCTTAATTTTCCCGAAAGGTGAGCACAGTGGCAATGCCGATGCCAGGCAGCAGACTGTGTCCAGATTTCAGTTATGCTGGAGCCTGAAACCTCACCCCAGGTTCACAGCTGCTTACACAGAATTGGCATTTTGTACACAGAGGCTAGAGAGAGAATAGCATGTGATACGATACTCCTGATAGTCTTAACTTCTGTATGAAATGTCCCCCTGATGACACGTCTATAGAGTTGCCATTTTAGCGAATGATATTTAGCATATTCTTTGGAGATGCCACGTAGGTAGTGCAATCATATTCAGCTGCAAAGTGACCTTGTGAGTGGAATATGACTCAGCTGCTCTCTGGGTTAGCAATGCAGACTATTTTAGACTGGCAGTCAGTAAGAGAAGCTGAAGTGGGGCTAGAAAGGGGAGAAAACACATCTTCCCTTCAGCACTGCCATTTTTGTATTGCTGCAGTGTTCTACACAATTAGCAGTTTATGCTGGTGTATAGTGGAGGTCTGCTTCATAACAACAGATCTTTTTTTTATAAAAACAAACTCTCTCTACAGCGTTTCTCTCTTCAGAGTGTTCCACAGTGTTAATACTCAGAAGCTACTAAGGAAGTGTTCTAAAAGCTGTAATGGTATCACTTTTGGAAATTCCTGGTTATTTCCTTTCTCTCGTTATGGCATACCAAAACCTACTCAAGACCCATACCACTTTCCCCGTAGTTCCATGCTTTAATTTCCTGTTGTGTCCACAGAACTTTGTTACTATTCCCTTTGATTTACTGATCTGATTATTCCCTTTGCTCACACCTGCATTCTGCCATCTCCTTCTTTATGCTGGGAACAACTTGTTTCTACCAACTATCAGAAGGCTTTTCTATTTCTCTTTGGAATTATTTTTGACAATATTTCTCCTTCTTTTTGTCATTAACTTCCCTCAGATATTTGGCCAGGATTTATTCTGAAGTTGTCTGCCTCCTTGAGACTGTAAGTGTTTTACAGGATAAAATATGTCTGATCTCACTGTTAACGGTTTGCAGGGTTCAGAGCAGAACCGAGTGAGACTGGGTAAACCCAGTCATGAAACCTCCCAGGATTTCAGTGATGCTCCAGTTCTTTCCTGCAGTAAACCCAAGTGCTTTTAGAAGGTTTGTTTCTATACAAACAAAAAACCAAACACAACAGCAAAAGAGATGTACAGCATTTGATCTCCCCTTGCATACTTGGGTTCATATTCCTGACCTGCTGTCTCTCTAACTGCAGATGACTGTGCCAATTCACCCACAGCCTGATGGTTGTCCTAGGGCAAGGTGCACTCCACGGCTCCTGCTAGAGATGATCTACTTCCTATCACAACGTATTCTTTGGAGTCATTATCTGAATTTGCATCCCCACGTATTGGGTGAGCATCCCCACGACTGCACTGTGGAACTGTACGGAGAGCAAGCTACACTTTCTAATGAAAATTCATTTCCGTGAAAAATTCCCAATCAGCTCTAATTTGGAAGCCCCAGCTGAGCTCCCACTGTGAGACACATATCATAAGAGACAGATCTTGCTGTGAAGGGCTGGCGAGTTGGAGAGACGAAGGCTGGGAAGAAAAGCACAATAGAAAGGTGAAATGGCTTCCTCACAATCACGCAATGGGTCAGTGGCTGTTTCAGGTCTTCCGACTGCCAACCACAGCCCACGCTCCCTCTCACATCCCAAGCTTACAGAGAGGCTACGCTTTCCCCCAGCCATCTTTTTGTTAACTAGATTATTCTTGCATGTAGATTAATGCATGGGTGCACAAGTCTGCAGTTTTGGACCTTACTGCTTACGATGGCACCATCAAAAACTTTGAGGTAATGGATAACAAGGATGTCATACTAAAATGCTAAAAAGACAGACCCTGGTGTTCCAGAGCAGGCAAGGGGACATGGAAAATCCACTATTTTTCAAACTAAAGTGTGTCAGCTGCTCTGAGCAAGGTAAGATATATCACTCATGTTTCACTGGTTGGAAAATCCGGCATATATTGATGCATCTGAGCCTGTACAGGTGGTTAAGTCAATATCACGGTTAGAATGTGCTGCCTTACATAAAACCGAACTTTTCCCTTCAGAAACTTCCCTATGTGCCTTAGACTCTGAGAATTTTTTGTTCTAAGAGCATTTTCCGAAGAGCCTTATGCCTTTCCCAAGAGCTTTCTGAAACAAAAATTTCTCTATGAGGACAGCTGGTCCATGCCCCTGAGGAAAAAGATGCTTATGGCAAGGCTGAGGTTAATGATTTTAATTTGCAGTTATTGTGGGAATATCATTTTGCTTCTGGAGAAATCTCTGTCTCTCCATTGTTTTAAAAAAGCAAAGATACTTAAATAACACTATACATTTTATTACCCCAAAACACATTTAATTTTATTTGACTAGATCATGTCAGTATGTTAATAAAATAATTGTTATTCCAAACATGCTTGGTGAACTTGACTAGCAAAGTGAAGTTTATATATTTAATCAAATCTATTCAGTAATTCTAGTGGAAGATGCAGAAGTGTTTTCCAGCAATATTTCCTTGACTTTTGAAATGAATATACATTGCTGAAATTCTCTGTCTCGTGGATCCGTTTTCTATCCATATCCAGGCAATTTAAATTTTTTGGTATGAATGTTTGCAAAGGTTGAAAAGGAAAAGAGCCCACATGGGCAACTCTTTCTGCTGCAAGTGCTTTTACAGATATCTGATCAAGAGGAGGAAAAGTCTTGCAGCTTTTCAAGCCACGAGTTGTAAAGTGGGTCATAAAACCAGTAGTAATTTCCAGAACCATATAGTATGTGTTCAGGAGTATTTGGATGTGTTAAAAAATGGCTGCCATTTCTCATTTTTGCCCCTTATGCAACACTAGTCCTTCCTTCTGCATGAGATCATGACTTCATGCTTGTCTAGTTCCTTCAAAAAGTTTCAAAAGGAAAAAGATGTAGAAAGCCTATATTAAATTATAAAAAGCCTCTTTATAGTGCTGAGTGGTTTGAAAACCAGACAGGGAACTCTGAGGTGAGAACTGCCCATGAACTGGCATCGTGCAGGTGTGGGAAAGTAGCAGGACAGCACGGTATGAACAGATGTAGTGGCTTGGTGGAGCAGTGGAGATACTTGGGGGACACTTGAAGAGACAACACAGAGGTGAGATATGAAGCAGAACACAGGAGCAGAACAGACAGTTGCAAAGAGCCTGTAAGGCCAAAGGGGAGTTAAGCGATTCTGCGAGGCTCTGCTGCTGTTAACCCAGCTACCTCTCTGGATAACGTTCTGGGAAGATGCCCAAGGGGAATCTGCAGAACGTGGTTTGTAATCTTCCTGTATATTTATCACTAAACTCTGTACATTTTTCTTTAAGCAACTTTCAACTGTAGTTACTGCTCAGGGACCTGGCCAGGAGAGAACAATTGCAGATGGGTTTTCGGTGGGTAGCATGGCCAGCAGAGAGGAGGTGAAGGCAGTGCCCCAGAGTTCAAGTGCATCGTGTTTGCAATTTGTATCAGGAGTGACCCTGAAGCCTTCCACCCCTTGGAAGCCTTTCTGTCCTCAGGGAACATGAATAAGAGTGGAACCCAAGAGGGATACTTGAAGGACTTCTCCAGGAACAAAAGATGCATATGTGAATACTCTTGTTTATTGGCTGATGCTTTTTTAAGTTTCTGGTAAATGGTATGGTTTTATTACTGCTAATAGTAGAAAAAGAAGTAGAGGAGAAAACATTAAGTCACCCAGGAGTCACAGCGTTGTTACATATTTCCTCAGATTATTTTAGTTGGAAATTTCATTTGAGATAAGACATTCTTCTTTTCAGTGGTGTGGCTCCTGTTAGGTTATTTTAGAAAAAGGGATATGATGAATTTATTGTTAGAAAACCTCCCTTGTAAAATACAATCCAACATTTGCACCATATTTAAAAAAATCTATAGAACTGCTGATGGAAGAATGTTATTCTTGCTTTGAGATGATGAGCATCAAAAAATGTTATTTAATATGGAAATTCACCTTTCACAATATATTTATTTTCAACATCTGCAGTGTATTCAGAGCATTTTGTGTAGCTTCTCTGCTCTGAAAACTCCATGGGCAAATTTACATGGATATCTTTTTTTTCCAGTGGAAAGAGGCAGCTGAACAAAACCTGTTCTTTCACCCAAGCAGCAAAACAACAGGATAGAGCCAGAGCTGATAGCCCTTGTGCTGTAAATCCACATCAATTCAACTAAGACCTAGCACTTGTGAATACTAAATTCACACCAGTGTAACTGAGAGTAGAAATGGGTCTTTCTTTTTGAACTCTCTGGAGTCCAAAGTGAAAAAAAAAGTAGCAGGGTTTAACCTTTAAACTTTTCACTGACCTTTAAACAGTACTTTGGATTATATCTGCCCTTGTTAATCTGAAGCCACTTGCAAACATGAGTGACATTCCTGTTTTTTTTTAAGTATACTTACACACATTGTAGAATGGGTTAACAATTCAAAAGTTTGACTCCTTTTCATTATGTCTTTCTCACCTTTTTAAGTGATGTTCACCTTTGCAAAACAAATTTTTGTCATTAGCAGCAACACAAGCAATGCTTTGTGTCAAAGTGCATTACTGAGGTGACTGCCAGGTGTAGAACTAAATTCCTGGAGGTGCAAACCCAAGAGCTGATCAAGACTTTAATAGTTGCAGAATTCCTGCATTAAGGTAGAGCTCTGTGAGGACCAGATATTTTAATACCTCTGTCTAGTAGAGTTGTGTAAAAAATCTTCCGCCAACATCCTAACATAATCAGACTATTCTATTTTCTTTTTCAGCTTTACTTTCCTTAGTGCGACTCACATCACTGCTTTGCATGCACTTTTTATCACTTACCCTCCCCTTAAATATCTTCACTTTCATCTCTTCAGTCCAAACTACAGGTGCAACTGACATAAAATGAACCAATAAATTTTCTTGGACAACATTTCACTGCTCTCATACTCGAAATAATTTTAATTGACAGTAGAAATATCTGCTGCTTGTTAGAAATAAAATAGGCTAAAATTGATTGGCATTTTGCCTTTTAGTTCGCACAATGATTGCAAAATGCCTTGCCATTCACATGGAAATTTATCTTCTAAGTATGTCTGTCCCTTAGTGAAAAAACGTCACGGGCAGAGCACAAATTTATGAGAGGATGTATATGTTTAAGAATTAACTGCTGTATCACACTCTATGTTCACCGTTTGGATCAAGAATTTTCCTGCTGAAATCTTACAGCAACACAGAGACACTCATGCATCGTCCCTTACATTCAAGCTGATCTTCAGGTACAGAAATACTGGACTTCGAAATAGCCAAAATGTGAAAAACCTATTTTTACATTGAAATATGAAATTCTGAAAATTGCTGACGTAACCTAACACTGCAGAAGCACTCGGGCTGAGTCAGTGTGAGAAACATAATTTCAGCTTTAGAAAACTGAATGTCTGGAATTTGTTTCCCTGCATAGTTTTGCCAGGACCTGACATTGCAAAGACATTGATTCTCGTAGGCTTTTACAGAAATAGAGAGTTCTTAAGCAGAGAGCAGGCACTGAAAGGTCTTGCGATGTAGCTGGTGAAAAGCATCTGTATTTCATGTTGGATACTTATTTATTGAACAATTTGGAAAGTGCTATACATTTTTTTTACCATCTCCTCATCTCCCACTGTTACATTTTGGAGAATGACTAAATCTCTGGAGAGGGGTCAACGCTGTAAAAATTGTCAGCTGTTAAGACAGGGTATTCAGTGAATAAATGAATTATTGTTCTGAAGTCCTTCATTGAGTATTCCTGTGGCACTGCTTTGGTTAAGTATCAAGAACATAAGCATTTGACAATATTGTTTTAAATTCAAAATGCCATGAAAGTACTGAGATTGAATTTGCAAATGTAATCAAGAATAAAACATGTGCCTTGGATTACATGTCACTTTTTGGGTTGTTTTGACATAACACATTTAGAAAATACTTTCCTGTGACTGAAATGATTAAAATAGATTTCAGTTATCTATGACTTAAAACAGAGTCAGTCCAGTTCTCGGTTAATTTGTTCTCTGCATCACAGTAAGCACCAGCTGACATGTTCACTTGTGTACCAGTGTGGAGGCCAACTGCTTAAGGCTAAAGTGCTATTGTGTTACTTGCGTGAGTAATCCTATTAGCAGCAAGAGAACATAGGAATGGATAAATTGTAGAACGTTCAGAGGTAAGAAAATAACCTAACTTCTCATTTCCAAAGACGACCTGTGCAGCTATTTTAGACTCTTGTGTGATGGTACCAACATCTTCAAAGCCTCCATACTCTTATCTTCTCTCAGGGGTACCAAAATCACACCAGCTTTTCAATATGTATTCAGATAGATACACTCAGAAAAGAACTGCTTCCCTACTCAAATCTATTTGATAATCTGCCCTCTTCAATTCCAAAATACTGGTACTAGAATAACAAATACAAGGATACAAGGACACTACATGTCTCTGTATCTAGGACCAAAAAGTACTTCTTCAGGAAATTCAATATAAATTAGGACAACAGAGGACAGTTCCCAAAGAGCGACCGTGTCCATAATGGAAAATATACACTAGAAACTTACCATTAAACCTACTTTTATTACACAGAATCACAGAATCACAGAACTGTAGGGGTTGGAAGCAACCTCCAGAGATCATATAGTCCAAACCCTCTGCTAAAGCAGGGTCACAAGAGCAGGGTGCACAGGACCTCGTCCAGGCGAGTTTTGAATATCTCCAGAGAAGGAGACTCCACAACCCCTCTGGGCAGCCTGTTGCACTGCTCTGTCACCCTCATTATTAAATCTATAAAAGTTACTTTTATTAAATTCATTATTAAATTTATTACTATTATTAATTATCAAAATTTTAGTATTAAATGTAGTGTTAGATTAAAAAAAATAGGTTTCAATACAAGTAGACAGATGCTCAAATTTGCTATTGGTGTTTGTGAGACTTGCAGATATTTGAGAATGGCGGTGTTGGCTGTACTATCGAAACGCCACACTTAAACTTCTTCAGGAGGGCAGGTAAGACTGCCAGTTAACAGTAACTTTCTCAGAACAGCATGGTTAATTCACTGATCAGATCACCTGCCCATCCATCCAGGTCAGGCAAATACCTGGAGAAAAAAATTACCTTTTGCAATGCACCTGTTCTTAGTGCATGGTGGAAGGATTGCAAAGATAGTGAGGGATGGAGACAGAGCATCCATTGAAAACATGTTATTTCATGCTCCGTGACACATCTGATGTAACATAAATGGGACAGAAGGAATTTGGTTGTTGCGGTTATGAAATTCAGAACCCAGTTCTACAGCCTGATGATGACATGGACGTCTGTCGTCACCTGGCAGTAATTATATATTCACCCTCTTAATTGATAATTATGGATGAGTTAATATTACGTGAAGTTGCACCCTATCTGGAAAGAAAATGAGTACTGACACGTCAAGGACTCAGCTAAAAGGTGTTTTGATTTCTCTCTCATTAGTGCTGGATCTCACTGTTGATCTGTTATCATTTTAGCTTCATCAGATGAAATAGGAAGTTGGGCAAAGGCAGGTTGTCCTTCCCACAGCATCCTGGGACTGGTACCAGCTGTGCAAGATGACTCACAAGAGGTAAGGTAAGGCTGGAAACACACTAAGGCAACCCCAGCACCAACTAACCCTTATCCACCACTCCTGCTCAAACCCTTCTGCTTTCCGTCGGTTATTCCCACATTCACTGGTGGACCGAGAGCAACACCAGCCCCACTCCTTTGGCCATTGGCTGACACTTGTGGGACCCATGCATTTAAAAGCTTCCTGTGGGAAAATAAATCAGATCCTGATCACTCATACCCCAGGGAAAAGGCACTGACAGGCAGGTGGGTACACTGGGGCGGAGAGCGTCACCACCAAATATTGTCAGAAGGCAATGCCTCTCAGCTCTTTTGTGTTGGCCCTGATCTCTGAGAAGTGTGGTCTGTGTACAACGTTTTGGAGGCCACCCCCCGGGCGAGGCAGATGTAGCCCTGTCCTCTGCATATTTCGTGGCAGGAGGGAGGAAGAGGAGAAGGAAGAGACCTGCCCTGCCCTGGCAAGCAGATGGTCTTCTCGATCTGCACCATAGCTAGTACCCCAGGATATTAAGGCTGAAAATGGAGGAGCCTGGACCTGCTTAAGTCTCTGGTGCACCGATGTCCTTATGTCCACTTCTGCAGAGATGAAGAACATAAGATCTGCTGTTGAAAAGACAGGTACAAATAATGCTGATGATTGGTAAGTTCCGTCTGAACATGAGGAAGAATTTCTTCTCTCTGAGAGTGATGGACCACTGGAACAGGCTGCCCAGGGAGGTTGTGGAGTCTCCTTCTCTGGAGATATTCAAGACCCGCCTGGACAAGGTCCTGTGCAGCCTGCTGTAGGTGACCCTGCTTCGGCAGG
>Ga0065711_1041711_pt1 | contig 15933 bp, 6 predicted proteins | sample Hoacrofraction12_FD_59098 | JGI IMG/M metagenome (GOLD analysis project Ga0065711, IMG submission 59098) | Hoatzin crop microbial communities from Cojedes, Venezuela - Epithelial fraction 12 v2 (version 2) | ecosystem: Host-associated > Birds > Digestive system > Esophagus > Crop | place...
TACCAGGTTTGCGTGGCAAGGTTTTGGTAGGGGGGGGGGGCTTCTGTGAGAAGGTGGCAGAAGCTTCCCTCATGTCCAACAGAGCCAGTGCCAGCCAGCTCCAAGACTGCTGGCCAAGGCCAAGCCCGTGAGAGATGGTGGTAGCACCCCTGGGATAACATAGTTAAGAAAGGGGGAAAAAAACGCTGCATAATGGCATTTTTCCAGCAGGAGAGAGGAGTGAGAAAGTGTGAAACAGCCCTGCAGACACCAAGGTCAGTGAAGAAGGAGGAGGTGCCTGAAATGCCGGAGCAGAGATTCCCCTGCAGCCTGTAGAGAAGACCACGGTGAGGCAGGCTGTGCCCCTGCAGCCCATGGAAGCCCACGGTGGAGCAGAGATCCACCTGTAGCCCGTGGAAGGGACCCCACGCCGGAGCAGGTGGATGGATGCCTGAAGGAAGATGTGATCCCTTGGGGAGCCCGCGCTGGAGCAGGTTTGCTGTCAAGGCTTGTGACCCCGTGGGGACCCACTCTGGAGCAGCCTGTTCCTGAAGGACTGCGCCCCGTGGGAAGGACCCACGCTGGCGGAGTTTGAGAAGAGCTGCAGCCCGTGGGAAGGACTCACGTTGGAGCAGTTTGTAGAGAACTGTCTCCCATGAGAGGGACTTCACGCTGGAGTAGGGAAGAGTGTGAGGAGTCCTACCCTGAGAAGGAAGGAGCGGCAGGGACAAAGTGTGATGGGCTGACCGTAACCCCCATTCCCCATCCACCTGCGCCGCTTGGGAGTGAAGCTGAGCCTGGGAAGAAGGGAGGGGTGGGGGGAAGGTGTTTTAAGATTTATTTTTTATATCTTATTATCCTGCTTTGATTTGATTGGCAATAAATTAAACTCATGTCCCCAAGTTCGATCTGTATTGACCGTGACAGTAATCGGTGAGTGATCTCTCCCTGTCCTTATCTCCACCCAGGAGCCTTTCATTGTATTTTTTTTTCTCCCCTGTCCAGTTGAAGAGGCGGAGCGATAGAGCGGCTTTGGTTGGCACCTGGTGTCCAGCCAGGCTAAACTACAACAAGCCCAAAGGAAAGGAAAATGTGAAGAAGTTTGGAGAAACAAAATACACCAACAAAGCAGTACGCTGAGAAGGCAAGAGGTGAGCTTAAAGGCATGTTAATACACCAACAGTACCACCAAGAAAGCTGAACGGAAGCTAAAAAAGGAAAGGAAAAAAAACAAACATCAACAACTAAACCCAGAGAACTTAATATCAGATATTTTATTTTTCTATCAAATATCTGGACTATCTACAACTCCAGTGTGTTTCTCTACAAAAGTAGTAGTAGCTTAGAAAAAATAACTGCATGACTAACCGTAAAATTTTCATTGGGAAAACCAAATCAGCTTTTGCAAAATCCGTAGGTATTTTAAGAGCAGCAAATCAAGACAATGGGGTACTGACTCTGATGCTTACAATGCCACCTTGTGAGGACTGTAATTTTCCTCCCTGCTGTGCTGCCATTCGCTTCCATCTATTCCCTCCAGGTAGAAAAAAATGAAATCACTTGTTTCTTAAGTCACTTGAATCATTCTCCAACGGTTTCCTCTACATCCCACTAGGTTCATATATTAACACAGAGTGATTTTGAAAGGGTATTGCTAACCTTTGAGCTTCTGACTGAGCTTGTCCTTGTTACAAAATCCAATCTATCTTACTACTTCTGTTTTAGTTTTGTTTTTTAAAATAAATGCGGCATGCATGAGAAATGCTGAGGAGACAAGTGCCTGGTGTGTTAGCTGCCATATTAAAAGGGACCCTGCTTTACTTTGTGGGCTCTTTTGATATCCCAGAAAATAAATTATTGGGCAAAAATATCAAGATATTTTTTCATACTTTTCTGTTCATGAATGCTAGATGCAACGTGGGAAGATTTAGATCCATTTTGCTGGTTTTGTTCTAATGCAAATTTAAAAAAAACCAACACAGAAAGGTGAGATAAAAGCAAAGAGATCAACATCAGTACTGAGGGTATGACCTTACTATGAACTACATCCTCTAGGTCTGCTTTTAAGCTTACACTTTTTCTTTAGTTTCCCACTCTTGCTTTCACTTACAGTGTCATAGGTGATAACAACAACAGGAAATACTAAAAAATTCCAGCTGCATGCAACTGACAGCCTTTTAATGCCACTATCATTTGACATTCTCTGAAACATAGTAAAATCTTGTCTGCACCCATGTTCCCACCCTGTTATATTTTGAAAGGATCAGCATATATGTGTCTTGGAGTCAGAAATCAACTTACTGTCTACGCTTATGCAATAAGGATTCATGCAAAAGATAATAACAGTTGTTAATTTATTTAAACCACAACTTTCTGAACAACTGCCCTACTACTGGTAAAGAGGTTTGGTGATTTTCACCCTAATATTTGAACTAAAGAAGAAAAAAGACATTCAGTTTTAATATGAAAAAAAAAATGTTTCAAGTCTGTAGTGCCCCTCAGAGCAACTGCAATCTTTCCTGTCATCGTGTTCTCTGGATACTGCGCAGAGTATTGTATGTATTTAACTATGAGTGGAAATACTGTCAAGCAAAGGATTGGCGACAGTAACCTGTCGACCCAGCCTGAAATTCACTCTCTAATAGCAGCTCATGGATAGCTAATTTCTGAGCGCAGCCTTTCAAACAGTGGTATCTGAATGTACCAGTAATTTAATCTGGAACATGTTTTAGTGGTTTGCTTTACAAAATGTCAAAGGCAACAGCAGTAAAGCTTTTCATAAAACGCAATAGATGTAACAGCTGTTTCCCACTTTGTCTGCTATAACTGTCACTCTGTCAAGGAAGAAATTCAATTGATTTGACATGACTTGTTCTTGATAAAACTATGCAGGCTCTGCCTTATTGCTTTATTATCCAAATGCTTTGAAACGGTCACATATAATTTGTTCCCATACCTTCCCAAGAATCAGTGTCAAGTGGGACTGCTCTGTCACTCTTCATGTTATCCCTTCTGCTTGCCTTTTTTAAAGATAAGTATCACAGTTGCTTTTCTCCTACTCTTCCTTTTTCTTTGAAGAAATCTTGAAAATAATTGCTGAGGTTTACAGAGTGCTGACAGGAATACACATAGCTTATGTCTGTATTCTTTCAAGACTCTTTCTTTCATTTTCTTGCCAGTTCTTTAACCCTTAGCTACAACTATGTTTTGTTCAGGCAGTGATCATAAATAAGCTCTAATTGCCTTTCTGTGAAGAGAGAAGCAAAAGAGATAGCGGAATACTTCAGCCTTCTCTGTTTCCTCCATTATTTCCTTTCCCCTTTGTTACATTGCTGAGCTATGTTTTCCTTTGTAGTCCCCCTACATGAGTTTACTTTACTTTCCACATTTTTTCAGCTGCTGCAACACACTGAAACTCAATTTGTGTCTTATTTTTAATTTACTGTTACAATCTCATGTTAATCCTTTAAATTCACGTGCCACTTAGTGGTACTGCTTTAACGACAGTATGAGTCAGGCACACGATCTTTCCAGCAAGAATTAAGTTTAAGATTAATTTAGTCCATGCCATTTCTGCACTGAAGCACAGGCTTCAGCAGCACCAGCTGATGCATGCTGGCATAACGGTGTCTCCATCAGCAGTAGTAACACAAAGGCTGCAGTTGGACTGTTTTTCCCAGAACTCATATACTGCCTTGCCCCAGCAACGTGTCACCTCTCTGCCCCCACTCTGCTTGCAGGTTTGCCTAAGTGGTCTTCACCAGGGACGAGTTAGGAAACACGCAGGTAGCAGTTCTGACAGATGGGAGTAGAAAATTGGATGGGCAGCAATCTTCACCAACATGACTCTTCATAGGCACAGTGTGTGCCTACTCCCTATTACCGATAGAAAAATGCACTCCTAGCAAAATTTTATACTGGTATAAAATTAAAGGGTAAGCCAGACCTGTGAATTCCAGTGACAAATGGTACCCCTCAAACTACAGCAAAGTACAGTGTTTGCTTTCATCTTTGTTTCCATTAAATGTCTAACAGTCATCATGAGTAGCACTTGACTATAACCACAAATAAAGTAGAGGTGTTTTCCAATCTGCTACATCTTGGCAGAGTTGAACATACAGGTAAGTACTGACATCCTTGTGTTACTTCCTTTTTCAGCTGACAAAACAGCTGGACCAATTAGTGACTTGGCCAGAAAAAACAGGTATGTACATGTGACCACTGGTGATCTGAGCTATGCAAACAATAAATTGATTCCAGTAGTCATTTGCTACTTGTGTGCCCGAAAAAGCAATAGCCCAATGCCTGCTCTGTTCTTTTCAAGACAGAAATGAAAATGCTTTAGGAAAACTGAGAATAAAAAAGAGTACTGCAACCAAGTGGTCTGATTGTTGATAGAAAGGATTATTTGCAGATGACAATACTTAATGTTAACTCTGTCAACCATTCTGTTACGAAGTGAGGTAAAATGAAAATGAATTTTTGCTTCCATTTAATTGCTAAGGTCACACACTGAAAAATGCATTAAAGTACGGTATAGGTAAGTATAAACAGATTTTGAGGGTTGTGTAACATTTTTTCCTAGGTATCAAAACGACTTGAGAATCTTGAGTATATTTAAGTTTGAAAGCCTTGGCACATACATCTGGTTAGGTATACCTCACAAATCAGTTATTTCTATGTATTACAGTTAGAAAGATCTTACTACGTTATGCATATTTTTGAAAATATAAGTTGACTAGATTGTCCATTTGCAGGTTTTTTTGTAAGACAAATGTTAGCAAGACAAGTTGCATTTCTTTTCTAAATTGCTAAACCAATGTTGTGACAGTGTTCAAAATGTGATTTTTTTTTTTTTTAGCTGCTGAATTTTATGACATATTGTGCTACCTGAAAAATAAGCTAGAAAGCTATTGGCAAATTCCAAAACACATTTTAGGAAAGCATTCAAAATAGCAAGTGTTTTTGCTATTTTGAAACACATAGTCTCTCAGATATCTAACCTCACATTTTTGTTTGTCTTTGTATTTCAGTGAAGACAATTACTTCAATGAGCTTTAACTTCTTTCTGTTATAAGAGGAAGTTGACCTTTCAGGAAACAGTAAGCCTTAGTGAGAAGCATCTAGCAGACAGGTAGAGTCAGCATCTAAGCTCAGCAGGACTGTCCTGAGAAAAGATCACTACATGTTAGAACACTGCTCGGCTGGCCTGTTGTATTTCACTTCTCATGTTAAATTGGTTGCAGCTAGAACATAACCTTCATTGCAGGCACTCTTTCTATAATTTTGTTTACATATATTTTTACCAGTATCTGAGTTTCTAGCTTTGCAGTTCAGAACTCAACCCCTTACTTCACTAACAGAAACTTGTGTCCTTTACTTTTATAGACAAAATGAATACAAACAAAATGTTGTTATAGACAAAATCCGCCCAATGTAAGTTTGGGAATACAGGTGACACAGCACGTTTCTATTCGGAGACCAGCATGCCTTCACACTTTTTTCTGTAGTGATATACCTAACCAATCCTACCAGATCATCTTTGAAAAGGGTATCCCTTTTTATTAAGATTCTTGCCATTATACTGAACAGCAGATTTAAAGTCCTTAAAAGTTTAAACCATCTAGCTTACATTAAAGAGATGCAGATTACAATGTTATGGTTTTGTTCTTCCCACAAAAGAACTACTATATTTTTCTGAACTACCATATTTCCTACCAAGAAAACAATTATCTAGTCTAAAACAATTTATGTCATGTAGCTTGACCCCAAAAAACCTGACTGCTTCATCTTGCTCTTTATTCACACGATAAATGAAGGAAATAAGTGATACCCTCTAGAATAGGTGAGCGGTTGGTGTTGTCCTTGCGGTTCTTGTTTGTTCTTTTATTCCGATAAACGTTAGCTTTGGGAACCAAAGTTCCTGAGTCACATCAATAATGAATCAAGGGTGCCTGTGCTTGACTCGGAGTGCTGTGAACCCAGACGTCTCATTTCCAGGGAGCAGCTCTGCCCTCCTGTATTACTTCCTGGCTGTGTCTTTCCAGCCGAAGGGCCCTTCCTACAGTTAACGAACATCTTCAAGTCTGCCAGAAGCTTTATACATAATATAGTATGCAAAGTATTCACTATAGATACATTTGATTAACTCCTAGCTTACATTTTAATTTTCCCAAGAGACAGGACATACCAATAATAAAGTTGGCATGCATTAGGGTGTCCTTTTTCTAAACTTGTCTTCTCTCCCTACAGGTTTCCATTGGTTTAAGGCTCCTACTAGCACACCAGGTGTGACAGTTTCCATTTACAGGAAAAGATATTATACTATTTGGTTAATTTATTTATGCTACTGAACAACCATTGCATAAACCTGTCACGTTGGATGCTGACTTGTAGTCAGAAGCCTCTGGGGTTAAGACTGTTCACAAGGGTAGTCCTGTCATCTGCCCTGTTGCACAGATATCTGACAGCTGCACCTCTTAAACTATGGGAGTGATTATGGTTACTTTAAAATCTTGTGCTGTGAACAATGGTGTTTCAGGATCTGCCCACGGAGAAACTGAGCTGTCTGCATAGCAGGGAGGAACAGAGCACCTCACCAGCCATCCCAAGTTAGACTTTCATTGCTTGTCAGTCTGAGCCTGCAGTCCTTGATTCAAACTGATGGTTAGAAATGAAAAGATTTCAAGAGTATCTGGAATCATTTAGTCTCCTATATCTTTGACTTTTTTTAAAATTAAAACCAAGCAATTTTCCTCGTATAAATTTTTCTCAAAATAAACGTTCTTTTACCAATAAACAAAACTCAATATATGTAAATAAAAATTATAGATGCTAGTTGTGCCAATATAATTTCTCATTTCTGAATCTCAAAACACCTAACAAACTTCGTTTGCTGATGGTATTGAGCCACCATTGTTATGTAGATAATTAATTGCTTACATTTACATATTCTATTTTAAAGCTAGAATTGGGCTTACAGCACAGGAAACAAAAATAGGCCACATTTTTGCCACAATCCAACAAAACCAAGAATATCCATGCTTCCTTTACTTAGAAATTTTTAGGGGAAAAGTCATGTGTGATCTCTTGGACTGATGAAAAAGCTAATCACGCTGAAAGATCTAATTCCGTAGCACTCCAGCCCTGCAAAATATGGGAACGCGGCAACATTGCAGCCAGGGGAGTCTTGCTGAGCAGCTGAACGCTGCAGACTGAGTGATCAGGAGCTCTGCAGGACTGGAGCTCATGTGCGGCTCTGCTGATTTGCTGAACTTTCTGGAAGCAGAGAAGCAGAATCAGCAGCCTGTGATGAAAGTTTTCATCTCCCTGTCATTCAGAAAGCTAGCCCAGCAGGCTTTGAACTCATCAAAACTCAGACTACGCACTTGGAGCAGACCTTTTAAGATGGAGCCTATTTTAGCTGAACACTATACGTTTTCTGATCATAAGTACGGAGAGCTGTTTCAGAGATGCCAAATCTTTCTATAGTTAAACAGTTTCCTTTTAAGCTTGACTTTTTATGCATGAGATAATTTTGGATCAGATAGGTTCTACAAAAGCATTAAGGACTCATTTACATTCACAGTGAAGAAAAAATATTATCCCTTGAGGGAGCTGGAAAGCTCTGAAAAACATATGTTCTGTCACACCAAGTTTAATGGGAGCGGAATTATAACTTGTAACTGGTTCTTCATAATATGAGTATGTGCTAAAGTAAAATGCAGTACCAAGCTCCTCTGCATACAAATTAAAACCTTCCCTGGACATGTCTTCTCTCTTAATGATTGGCTGACCAGTTATTTAGGCACTTACTGTCCCTGCTTGGAGTGGCACACACTTAACTGGGTGTTATTTTTTCAAGGATGAATAACCCAGCTTTAAATCTGGCTTCATAGCCCAGAGAGCTCACTATTTTAATTGTATCTACTTCTTGATCTCAACAGTATTTTTATAGCTAACAACTAGAAATATAAATGCAGTTAGTTAGCACAGTTTGGGATTTATGCTGAGTGCTTACACTCCAGTAGAACTGTAATCCCCTTTGCCCCTGTATGCGAAGTAACTTCATTTTGGAAATAAATGTCGTAATTATCACAAGGTAAACGAGGTTTAAAATGTTAAGCTACTTACTTTGTTCTTACTTCATATCTTCAGAACTGCTTGGAAGTCAGAGGCTGATGACAGTGTCACATGAGGATCAAGAAAGATTTTTGTCCTCCGAAGAATACCAACACATAGAATTATGCTTAATAAGTGGGTAACCTTACTCAAACCATATTGCAGCACATTACATTAACTATTGAACAGCCATTTATTTCATAGGTGTTACTTGTTTATATTGAATATAGTCTCATTTCAGCCTCATTTGGAATAATCACGTGCATGTCCTCTTAGAACAGTTTCACGACACGGTTGTCATCCACACATAACTCAATAATCTAAAGTATGTTATTAGTATGTGATTTCCATACAGGATCACATTGCAAAATTGTGACAGTATTTCCCTCATCTATTTCTAGACTGAAAATTTATCTCTAAATCATTCAGTGCTGTGCAGAACCAGTATTTACTGTTTCCAACTTACATGGTTTTACAGTTTGCTATAAATAATTTGCTCATGGTACTGGTACATTTTACCTCATCTCTATTAAATTATACTGTAACTGACCTAGTGTTTGCTGCCCAAGGGCTGCCATGCACTGCTGTGCCTGCAGCTCATGTGCGTCTGCTCATGTCAGCTCCATGCATCCCTACGTCCACGTCAAGCACATCAGTAAAAAACAAACATGGCACAGATTTTCCTTTCTCAACTCTATATTTCCTGAGATAAGTTAATACTCGGGGTAGACTGGGGTGGTACATGCAGAAAATTCCTCCTCACTTCCCAGTTAACTGGGAATATCACCTGAGACAAATGCCTTGCAGCTGCCCCCACAGCTGTGTGCAGAGCCAGGCAGGCACACAGTTTATCTCTTCCTCACTGTCCTTTCTCCAGAAAAGCATTTCTTATTTGGACCTGCTGACTGCACCAAATGTTTTGCACCAGAAGGTCCTGATCCATTTATGGCTCCAGTAAGACAGTCACTCAAACTCTGTAAAGTATCATTTGAAATACTATTTATTAAAGTTAACACTATCAAGGAAGGGAGAGTAGTATAGACAATGTTATGTCTGTTTAGATGCTGGGAACCTCAAGCTGCGCAGCACTGAATGAGCCTCTGGCCTATCTGCATGTAACACACCGTGCAGACCCCATCCATACGAAGGGTTACCCCATTTTTGCTGTTCAAGCCATTACAGGATTTTCCTTTCAAGACAAGAGCTCTATTCATTATTACCAGTGCCAGTCGGGAGGGATTCCTCCGCTCCCACGAGCTGGCTGTGACCGCACTGCAGCCCGGGACTTTGTACAACGGAGCCCTGAAAGCCACCCTGAGCACGCAGCACGGTGCGGCACGGGCCCCGGCACGCTCGGGTTGACTGCTGGGTGGATCGCTAACTGCTCAGCATGTCATCCTTCTCCAGTCAGGATCGCTACAGCTCGTTAACTGTTCTCAAGCCTTCGCGACGAAGCAATGTTTGTCTCTCGAGAGTTAGCTGGGTGGACTGCTGTTAGAGCAGGACATAGGTGTTCATGCAAGCGATTAATTCCTTCAACCTTATTCTTCCACCAGAAAAAGAGAGATGAAGGCTGTCTTCCTTAAAAGTCTCATGGATAAAAAAGGATCAGTTATAAATTTGGTCTGTACATTAACTAGGAATTTAGTAGTCTGCTTATTCAGAAAGATGATTATATGCCTATTTTACAGACTACAGCTGTTTTTAGAAAAAGATTGCACATATGTCTCATGTGTAAGCAACTCATCTGGAAGATTTTTCATGAGCATTTATATCTGTTTCCTAAATAAGGAGTACCAGTCAGTAGACATTAACTGGACTTGGGAGTAGATAGGTCTGTAGTAATATTAAGAGAGCCTCAGGAAATGGGTGGTGAAATACATATGGAATTATAAGCTGAAGGCATCCCCCAGTTTATTCTGTAAAACTATTAATATAGTCACAACAGTTTTATTGTTTCCTTAGTTAAAGGAGTATATATGGGCTGCAATTTTCAGAGGGACAGAGCCACAACTGGCACACAATGTCCCGTGCTTCATGCACATCTGTTGCAAATACTGAGCCTACGAGTAAATTTTGTTGCTGGTGGTGTGAATTCCATGGGTCATAGTAATTATGTTAAAGTAGAAAAACATTGGTTTCTGTCTATTCTCCTTTTGATTTTTACATCAGTGTTTTCAGAGTAGGCAATATGATTTCTCTCCTTTCCAGATCTACATTCAGATGTAAGTGGGGACATGGAAAGAAGCAGTGGTTGTGACAGGTGACCTACATTCTCCCTGCAATTTCTGGCAGGTCATTTAACATCTTGTCTTGATTTCTGCCTTGGCAAAATAAGTGCTACCATTTTAGTAGATTATGTGATATAAGGATAAAAGAATAAAACAAATTATTTCTATTACTGTATCAGCAACTTCTTTCAGAGATCTATGCCAGACAATTTGCTTAGTGAACTGTTTGTTTCAAACTACAACAAACTGATAGCAGAATGAATACATAAAAGTAGAAAAAAAATGATGAAGAAACCAAACTAACTGTGACAGTATCTCATGTTGAAGAGTTCTGTGTTGTTAGATAGTAGTATACCATGGTACTGCCAATTCTGAGAATTCAAAAGCCAAAAGGCAGTCCTCAAAACACATAACACTGGATTTAACAAACATTATTAAAAAAAAAAATCATTTTTTACCTTTCAGACCACTCTCAAAAAATTCTTCAACAAATTCAAGGAACTTGTTCCTATGAGAATGAAATCTCAAGGAGAAAAAGGGTCCATCAAACTAGCAGTTAAAAGAGGTAGCATTAAAACCAGTAATGAATTCCTCCAATAAGCAAGAAAAACAGGAAGTATACTATAGTGGTTATATTTGGAGCTTGTTAATGCTCTGAAAATCAAAAAGAATTACACAAAACTGAAAGAAATGACACATTGCTAGTGTACAGTACAAGATAATAGATGAAGTATGTATGGACAAATTAGAAATTAGAAGTATTCAATGGTTCTTTTCACCCTTTCATTTAGAACAAAAAAGTATTCTAAGCCAATTTTTCACACATATAAAATTTAATAACGAAGTAGTAGGAACACATCTTTCAGAAGAGGAAATGAAAAGGCTAAATGATATGTAGATATAAATTTTACAATGTTTTAAAAGTGGAAGTCATTGAAATCAACAGAGCCTGATGAAGATCACCCTAAAGCAGTGGTTGTCTGGTGAATTTTTGGCTCCCACATCTGATCACATTTTCTCTCACAAGACAAAGATAAATAATTTAAAAAGAAGATTTCTATTTCATTTTCTCAAGATGAGAAAAAGCAAAGATAGAGGAATTATTATGAAACATGCCATATATACATGAAATACCCTTACTATAACACTCTCAGAGCAGTCTTAAATCTATTATCCAAGCAGCCCACAGTATTTGGACAGTGCTTTGACAAAAGCTATCTCCTTGACTATTCTTCCCCAGCAGCCGCTAAGTAAAATATATGCCACATTATTTGTCCTTTGACATTTCTGTGACAGTTTCTTCCTACAAACTCTTCCTTTAATATTGTAATTTGAGGGAGTAGCAAACTGTATTACCACTCAAAGCACTTCAGAAAAACAGTAGGAAGTAATTTTTCATACTAGAAATGTGAAATTGTAGAATTTGTTAACACAGAATGTTATGGACATCAAAACTATAAATGCTTAAAGATGAGTTGGACAAACGGAAGACATGGAAGAAAAACTCTGATGTAGTTAAACGGCTCCGGAAGTCCTGTAGGTCACAACTGTTTGAGTTTGCAACAGTATGCTGGGAAAAATATCCCTACATTCCTTCAGTCTTGGAAATTAGTGGTTGTGGTTTTGAAAAAAAATTGTCAAATTTTGCATTCATTTATTTCTCCAGCTATAAGCGTGCAAATAAGATGAAAAACATTCTTTTCTAATCTGGCACAGGCAAGCAGCAGTCAGATATGATACATAATTCATGCCTGTTGAGCCAGCCTTCAAACACTGAAGGTTTTACTACAGAGGTAGAATTTTAATTTTTTAAGACAAATTTCTCTACAGATGCAGTAAACTCCAAAATGCACTGCCAAAAAATGAATATAGATTTAATACTTAATATCATGAATTTTGCTTAAGTCACTTAGGCAGAGCAAGGAATTATCCGGTCAAGCAGCTACATATATTAATATTATGCGTATTACATATTTACAGCACAACATGTGACAGTACAAAGCAAAAGTCGCCATAGTACTTGAAATATTTAAAGATGAGAGAGCTGTCAATCAATCTTAGCCTGTGGGGAAAAGTCATTTTTTTTCAAATCAAAAAACATGACATGGATTAGCATGAGTGGTTAATAGATGGGACCCCAAAAATAAGAGCCTTTGAGACAGAGATGTAAAAAAACCAAGACAAGACAAGCAGGTAAAATTCAAAAAACTTGTTTTTAAAGAATAGGTTTTGGTGGGTTTTTAAGTTAATCACATGTCTGTGTATCAGTGAAAAAAAATGCAACTTTGCAGCACTCGTAGTGTCAGGATGTCGTCTGCAACCTGGATTACCTCAAGGGAGCTGAGGCACTGCTTATTTCTACATTCATCACAAAATTTTCAGTCAACCCACTTCAGTCACCTGGATGTACCTTTTGTGCCCTCTAGCATCACCACTACTACCAGCCGAACCTCATAACTGTACTAATCACAGTTACGTGAGTGCTTGGTCAAACAGGTAGAATACATCATGCAGATGTATTCTCCACAGCCTAGTGATTAGTAGCCTTACCTTGTCCTCCCAAGACTGTTTATGATGAACACTCACTCAGCACAAAACAGAAGTAATCCCCACATGTGGTTCAGAATAGATGATCACAATAATGCCCTCTGGCCACTCAAGCTACTAGCTTATACATCTGCAATAAACATTGAACATTTTTCTAATAGGGATGTTCTTACGAAGAATGAATCTCTGACCAATGCTCTGACAATGCTGCAAGTAAACAACCCCAGGGCGCCTCAGTTGAGGCTCTTCCTTTGCTGTGATCACTCCAGATGACTATGAAATACGACTAGATATTGGCCAAAATCCTCTTGGCTATTAATAAATGCCATTTCTGCTTAGAATTGTGTTTTAGCAAAAACATTTCAAATGCCCTCATGCTAAAAATAAGACGGCTTCATTCCTGTCTTTATTATTTTCTAATTTGACCGTCACCTTCCTGACAGATCGACCCAGCTACAAACTGTGGGTAAAATACAGCTGTAAGAAAGTTATGTATTAAATTTTTTAACCTTGAAAATAAACATCTATATTTTTTAATCCCAGTAACTCAAAAAGTAAATAAACTTGAATGTTTTTTTCTCAAGTTTTCCTTAACTATTCAGAAACTACAGGGACACCTGAGACTGAATTAAAGAAGTGAACAGCGAGTATTATGACAACAGACTCTGTATAAAGTTTAATTTCTGTAATTCTGAAGTATGTATAAAAGATAATATTTCTACCATGATTTCTAAAAATGGATCTCAACACCCCATCAGAGGAAAAAGATCTATGATTTCTAGACTATGGAGGGTAGTGACATTCCCTTTTTCACCACCTTGAAGCTGCCACTGCTGAAGGCAAACCTCCGGATGGATATAGCTCAAAAGGCATAAATTAAAGCCATGCAGCTCTTGTCACTCCTTCCTTTCATTCACTTACTGAATAAAATAATTTTCCTCATAATGCAGCTCTGTTTGTCTCCTATTTTACTTTCTGTTTCTCATGTAAAATATATAAATTCACTTTTATATTTTTGGAAGCTAGAGAATACCAATGACACAGAAGTAAAATACAGAGATTATGCCAAAATGCAGAGACTGACAGAAAAATACAAGACAATGAAATGCTCCGTTGGTGACTTTGTTTTTAAGATACGTGTTTCCTTACTTTTATTTCTTTCTCCTTTTCTGCGTGTTGTGTTTTCCCTTTCCTCAGTCCATCCTTCCTCCTTTTCATTTACCTAACCTCCCTTTATTGTTTTTCCATTGAGAATAACATTCAAACTTCTGGTTTTCCTCATCAACACCAATAAGAGGATATACCAAAAAATCCCTACACTTCCTTCGGGAAATGGCTGATCACAAGGGAGGGATTTTCAGTAGTACTCTAACAAGAACAAACAGTGGGAAAAAGTGCCTCTCCCTCTGTGCGAGCCCATTTGGGCTGCTTGTATCACAGATGTGGCTCTGAGAGTGGTTCAGCCCCTGCCCTGCTGCTCTGCTCTTGAACATTTAGGTGCAGGAGGAAGCATTCATTTGGCAGAGCCATGGCCTTTTTCCTCTGACAGTCCTCCACACCAGTCCATAGAGACCACTGGTTGCAGAGAAAGAAGCAGATTGAAAGACTCATGGACAAGAACGAAGCACCAGGACCGAGACACTGATGCTACCTACCCTGGCTGCTTATCTCTCCAGACTACTTGGTCAAAGTCAAGAGGGTGACTCTGAGCACCTAAGGTTGCAAAGCAGGTGTGTAAAATTAGTGGGTCTGAATGCATTCATCACAATTCTTTTGTAGTGCTCCTTGTTTGGAACAGGGAGGCTGTTAATAAAACCAGGATGGACTGGACTGACTAAACCAGAAGGCTTCAGTTCCCTTTCACTTCTTTTTCAGTTCTATTTCCTGTATAAGCAAAGGTTCACACACTGTACTTGCTTGACACCACAAAGGGCTAAAGAAATTCCTTAGATTACAGTAGCACTGCAAACTGTTATTCACAAAGGATCCAAGATAAAGATTTTCTGGCAGGTAATTCCATGTTCAACGCTTTGTTTACGGATGCAGCAAACATTTGTATACAATCACCCTTACTGCAGTTGTATAGTAATATTAGTATGAATGCTTTCTCTTAACGCCAATATTTGAAAGTGATGCTGAGTTGCATATTCACACATATTAGAGTAATTCAGCACATCAGGAGGTGTTGGGAAACTGGAAAGTGTAAGGCACAATGCAGAAGGGGATATTTACTTCGTAAAATACATACAGACAGGGAGCCATTGCAAAAGGACTGAATGGAAACACAGAATAAGCCGGAGGTGTGTACTTGAGGAAAAGCTCTCAGGCAATATGCATGTGTCCATGCTGTACGGACACAGCAATCGGCAGCCTCTCAGAAAGTATTGCTGTGCTGCTGAGTGATGCTCTCAAAACCCACAGAGTACCCTAAGGCAATGCGATATAATGGAAAACAAGATTGACGCAACCTATATGATGATTGTGGGAAATTAAAACACCAGTTCCCTTTGCTAGAAAGAAGTAACCTGCTTTTCAGAGAAAATGTCATATACTCAGCCTCTGCTTCATTATCTGCATATTGTGTCACCTAAAACCCAATGGTATTCTGGAAGAAAACAGTAGTTGATACTGTAACGGGAATATGGCAGAAACACAGTTCTCTATGTTGTGCAGCCTTCGTGGTTCTCTTTGCATAGCTTAGCACTGTCAGAACCCCCAGCTGGGTGTAAAATCCACCCTTTCTTATGACCTCTAGCTTTAACTGCCTGTGACTAGTGCTCACCCTGATGTGGCAAATTCAAAGTAATATCTACTGGTTAGAAATGGCTTGTGAATAGCTTGATGATGATCTAATTGCAGCCTAAAAGCTTAAAAGAGACTGGTAACAAGGTGACAACTGTCATTTTCATTCTGTTTCACATTCCTTAGCAGCATTGGTCACTGCACAGAAGCACCTAGGGATGGCTGTTTATAGAATCAAAACAGAGAATACATAGAAACAGGGCTGTTGTAACCTGTCCTTTCCATTTAGCACAAAAAAAAAAAAAAAAAAAAA
>Ga0065711_1041712_pt1 | contig 15933 bp, 4 predicted proteins | sample Hoacrofraction12_FD_59098 | JGI IMG/M metagenome (GOLD analysis project Ga0065711, IMG submission 59098) | Hoatzin crop microbial communities from Cojedes, Venezuela - Epithelial fraction 12 v2 (version 2) | ecosystem: Host-associated > Birds > Digestive system > Esophagus > Crop | place...
CTCCAGCAGCTCCTCATCTTTCTTGAACTGGGGAGCCCAGAACTGGACACAGTACTCCAGATGGGGCCTCACTAGGGCAGAGTAGAGGGGAAGGAGAACCTCCCTCGACCTGCTGGCCACACTCTTCCTAATGCATCCCAGGATCCCATTAGCTTTCTTGGCGGCCAGGGCACACTGCTGGCTCATGGTCAACCTGTTGTCCACCAGGACACCCAGGTCCCTCTCCACAGAGCTGCCCAAGTACAGGGCACTGTAGGAACCCTGGCTGTCAGGAAGAACTGGGGAAGCACGGTCTCTGGTGGGCATGGGCCATTTTGGTAAGACCAAGAGGAGGTGGTGAGACTGTGAGACAACCTCCCAGTCTGCTGCAGCAACTAGTATGGAAACAAGCAGAAACGGTACTGGAACCTACCAGACTCTCCTTCCCTTGTTTTAATTTTTTTTTACAGGGGGTGATAGACACAGAAATCCTACCAGGAGTTTCAAGGCATAACTTGAGACAAAACTGAAAACTAGTCATTCTTGAGCTTTTTTTACTGCTTGTTTTGCCATGGCAGCTGTGCCAAACCTGATTCCTGATAGTCAGTTTGCCTGGGAATGTCTCCCACTATTTTCAGGATCCAAACTGTGAAGAGTTTCCACTAAACTCTCTAGAAAAGGTTGAGGTGCTTTGTTTAGTGTAAGAAACATTCTCTTCACTAACATCATCAACTGCTTTCCATGTTATCATTTTGCCTGGATTAACATTTGTGATGAAGTAGGTGGCTTCAATTTCTTCTGAAATGGGTGCTTATCTACACCACCTAACTCTAGTCCTAGATTGGAATGAAGCTTTTGGCCTGATTCTGCAGTGACTGAAATACACATTTAAGGTTAAAATATGCATCAGTCTTTACATATCAAAATTCTCTACAGTTGAGTGGTGATGGGCTGCATTCACAGTGCACGGGACAGCTTATTTAATGTATGTTCACATTATAGGTAGGCTGTTTTGCCATGCTGTACCTTTTGCAGACAGAAAAAAGCGTAAGTTACGGGTAAGGATGAACAATGAATAAGCACATCTAAGAGACGATCTATCTAACTCAGCTGACAAATGAAAGGATTCTGCAGCTTTGCAGCACAACACATGCTGATATGAAGGAAAAAAACTGTACATTCAGTAATTCATATTAACATCTGCATGTCCAATACCTGTAAGATCAATATTGCAACAGGCTGAAATATGAGCAAGGACAGTTTCTTTTTTATACCATTGAATACAAACTTTGTCTTTTACCATATGTATGTCAAAACTGAATGAGCTGCTCATGTGAAAAGGAGTAATTCAGAAGCAGTTACTCATTTTTTGCTGTTTCCCTACTTAAATTAAAGATACTTGGGCCTTTCAGAAAAGAAGGCATTTCTGCTTAGACTAAGGATACTCGGGCCTTTCAGAAAAGAAGGCAGTTCTTTTATCTAGCTGTGAAAAAGGTCTTTGGGTGTATTTTTTTTCTTTGGGCTTATCAGAACTAATGGTGATTAATAAGAGTCATGCTTTCAGACAATGTCTTTAATAATGTTACGTAACAGAGAGATCTTCAAGTAACAACACGTTGAAAAGCAGAAGTAGAGAATGGTTCATTACAGGCTGTTACACAAGTGTTCTTGGGGAAGGGAGCAGGTAATGATCTTCCAGCACAAAGGCAGTCTCAGAGCTCTCATTATCATTTCCAGAGTTTTCATAGACTTCTCACGGTGCCTGTCACTAGCACAAACAAGAAACAAGCTTGGGGTACCTCATAAAATGGAATATATAATGTGATAATTTCCTGTTGGCATAGACTGAGAAATTAGTTTTCCACTATTTCTTAAATAGCAAAACAAAACAAAACAAAAATCCATTTTGAAGAACACAAAGACGAATGCCTTGTGTTGGAATAAAGAATCTTTTAGCTTGTTTTGTCTTCTATGGCTTCCATAAGCAAATGTTGGTTATTAATACAAATAATTGGCAAGACTGTAGTGTAAATACTTATTTGTATTTAAAACTGGGACTCTGAAATGCAACTGCTTGATACACTCTGAATCATTTTAAAACCAGAGAACGTTTCTGAATAAAGAGCATCACATTAGCCTCACGTATTCAGAATTCAAACCCTAGAATTGGCTAAACCTGCACTTTGGAGCCTAGGAGGGAGATTGAGACACTTGCATGTCCAGAAAATCACCGAAAATCATAGGCAAGTGAGACAGAGGTTCAAAATTGCAGCTAGACAGGAAATGCTGTATGGAACCAAACGGTTGTATTTCTGAGGACCTGCCTTCAGGTTAAATGCATAGCAGCTTCTCTAGTTTGAAGAATTCTAAGAAGCTGGGTTTGTACTCTGAAGCATAAGGTCTTTTACAACCATTGGTTAAAACTTATGAAGAGTCTTGGGCCACATTCAGCCCCTGGATAGTCAAATACAGGCACAAATCTGACTTCAGTGAGAATTTCGTGCTAGTTCCCCAGGAAAGACTTAGAGTTACTATTTATTATGCCTTCTGACATTCAGAGAGCTTTCCCAGCCCCAGCGTGCCCTGGTGACCACTGCCTGCCAAGTTCGTTCACTTATTGCCAGGGAACATCCACCTTCACGAAGGAGGTAGATTTAATTTTCCAAAAGAAAAACTTACAGATTCAGAAGAGAGTAGAAATGAAGAGACATTTATTATTGATGCCTTTTATTAAGTATTTATGGGGAGCCATGGCTTTTCTTGGTATTTTAAGTACAGTATTTAGAGATTTATTTCTCTTTCTCCTCTTTTGGATGACTAACAAAGATGTACGTTCATGAGCTTTGAATTAACTATCTTGGCTCCATGCTAGCATCAATTGCATTTCTCCAGAGAAAGCTTTGGGGATTGATTCAGCTGGACGTTTATGTCCTTCTGTAGCATGATGTGTTGTTCTGATGAGAGCTAATGAGCCTCTGGATACTGCACACATTTCCAGCTGGGCTAGGTCAAGGCTTTCACAAGATACAGTTCCCCACTTCTTCCTTTCCCAAACAAACTTGACAATAATACCAAGTAACAAGAAACAGTGCAGTAGAGAGTTTCAAATTCTTGCAACAGTCTCTGTTTTTCACACTATTCATAAATCTGCACAGCCAGCACAGTCTGAGGACGGTGGGAGGTACCCAGCTCTCCAGATATAGGTGTCGGTTTCAGAGTAAGCCGCACCACACTTCAGGCTCCAGTTCCCTAGATTATGTCTCCATGGACCGCAAGGAGAGCTTAGACACCCAGCTCATGTTTAGAAACTATGCCGTGTAAGCCAAATCCCACCTGAAGTGTTCAACATTACATTTCAGGACTGGATTCGGCTGCCCACACCTAAGTGTCAGGTGCTATTTGAAATACCCCTGGGGATCCTACCTGGCACCTAGGGGCCACTCCAAAGGGGTGGAAGACTCTCAGAGATCCTATTCCATATCACCCAGCCTTTGGTTTTTGGCATTAGGTACTTGCATTCAGACACCTGAATTCTGCTGTTAAATCCTATGTTGATTATGTTATTCTAGCAAAATAGCTCCTTGAGATAGATGCTGTTCTCCAGTCACTCAAGGCAGAATAAGCATGTACCCGATATTTGGTAAGCTTTTCATAATAAATACCTTACTACTGATTTTTTACTGTTTTTCTTCTGGCTTATTTTTAATAATATATTCACTTTGAATGTGTTCCTCCCTTTTTTATTTGCTTTTTTCCTTTGCTTTGTCTACATTGTGGCTGTTTGCTTTTTAACTAATAACAGGAATATATCGGTAAAATCAGTCAGAAGCTATCTTTATTTTATTTCATTTTTTATACCTGTTTATTTTTGAAATGTGTTTGGGTTTGGTGCCAATGTTATTATAGCTGTTTACTTAATGTGATGCATTTCATTCCACTAATAACTGCTCTCCTGCAAGATGAACTAATTTTGCATAAAGAAGTGTTTAATTACAGACTCCTTTCAAAAACAGTGAAAATCACTGTCAAAAAATGTATTAAATGACATTGATTGCATACATTTTGTGCATAAAATTGAATTGAGCTATACACATTTATTCCTTCAGGGAAGCAGAATGGACAGAAAGTTATTGCAGTTATTCAGTGATCTGAGGTAACATCCCAGTTCATTTTAGCCCTGGTGTAGCACTGCTTGAAAGGTTTTTTGGGTAAGGATAATGTCACTTGTTTGTCAGGAAATTTTCCTAAGGACACGGAGGTAAATTTTTATTATGTCTGAATTTTATGTAGACTTTCATGACCTGAGAGAATTTCATGTATTGCCTCAAGAACTAAGAACTATCCTCCTAGTTATCATTTTCATACATGATTATCTTCTCTATGTCTAGATGATCATTTAGGTGACTGATAAAAATTTTCCTGATGGATTGGTATATGTTGGACTATTTTTGTTAACATATAAACCAAGCCACTGCCACTGTGATGATCAGCTTTATGCATTACCTGTTGATTCACTCAATCTAAAGCTCATACTGAAGTTGCAGTATTTTCATGGGACCTGAGAAGACATTTTGAAGAACACCAGAGTTGACAGGCTGCCTGGTCCATAGATGTGAAGCTGTTGACTTCAGTCACAAGAGGATTAATTCCCAAATACAGAAAGCAGAATATCTGCTCATGTTTGTGGATTTGCCACTGCTTACATGAGCAGAGAAGAGGTGTTAGAGTCGTATTCAACTTTTTTGCAGTGCTGATGACAACAAAAGGTTAAATTTCAAGTCCTGTGGTATTTTCCTCGAAGTTCATAATGGATATTTCTGCAGGAACAACTCCTTCTATACAATGGATTCAAACTCATTTCCTTTAGAAAGAACTCAAAGTTGAACAGAAGATATCTCTTCATTAAAAATATTGCTACTTGTTTAATGATCTAATTAGTTTTACCTGCCAGGGTCAGCTTCATCGATTTCAATTAAAAAGAAGAAGAAAAGACCTGTCAAGTGACCTACTTCTTAATGTATTCAGTAAGATCAGGTTTCGAGCAGCAAAATGTTTTAATGAACACAATCCCTGTTTGCTAAAACTAAGGCTATTACTGATTTCTTATTGATCTGAAAAAGAAAGGACAAACTAGGTTAGAGGATATTTCATGTTTTGTCATTAAAAATCAATGAAACCAAGACTGACCTGCTTTCTTACTCTTCTGTTTACACTTGAAACAGATTTGATCATTAGGGGAACAGTAATGGTCTAATTATTTAGACAATTCTTAATTCATACTGTGGAAGTGGATGAATTTGCCTAACTATAAATAATAACATGTCTCTACCTACATAACAGGATCTGGGGAAATGGTGTGCTGGGAGTCAGACTATGGCCACAGGACAGTGTTATTAATTTATATAATCACTTCACAAGTACCATAGAAGAGTAGGATGAATGGAAACATCAGAGTTCAGGACAAAAAAAGCTGTCATATCAGACTTTAGTAATAAGTGGTCTCCTCTCTTTGAAGAGAGCTAAGTCACTAAAGCCTTTGTGATGGTGCTGTGTGATGTACGTCACAGCTTGTGAAATGGTTGTCTAGAGGCCATCTCCAAGGCCCATAAAGCAAATAGCACATATTGCTTAGCCACATATTGCACTATGGAGTATTGTGGTGATGACTATTTCTATACATTTAAAAAAAAGCGGTAGAAGAAGTGACCCTGAGCACTGGATCCCTATATGACTGTTACCTCTCACCCTAGCTCCGCTTTGGACCACTCCAGCTGGCTCTTTCTAAGAACAAATTTCTGAAGGTGTTGGCAGGGTAGCTGTGAACTAGCCACTGCCACTTGGCCTTGGTGCCAGGGATTGCTCCTCAACGTTTTTTTTGGTAGGCAGTAGGAACACAGCCAAAGGGACTTATCTGGAGCTCAGCCTTACTAATCCTTTCTCAAAAGTAATGTTCTTGTTCACTGTCATAGCAGTGTCAGCAAAGTGCTTTTCTCAGCAGTGATGACTTCTGTGCATAAAGAACTTTTGGGCTAGGCTTATGAACTGGTTAAGGAGATCAGCTCAACCACTGTTAGGATCTGTCTTACCTTTCTGGCTTCTTTGACCTAAAGCCTCAGTGATCTCAATGCAAAAAATGTATAACAGAGAAATGCATGGTACTCTGTGTTCTAGCCTTTAAATTAGTTGTTTTCTATTTTCACCTTGAGCTTTCACGTAAAAGTCCCCTAGCACTGTGCTACCATTAGCCTTAGCCAGGAGGCTTGTACTGTCCTACACTGAGGGGTTTCTGAAGGGCTGAGGGACATGGCCCACTATTGTATTCCTCTCTGAAGTACAGAAACAGGTTTTACTTTTTCTAATTTATGCCTGTAATATAAAAAAAGCTTAAAACAATAATGACTCTAGCCTTTCATCTTTAGACAGATGATCAATCGGGCTTTGAATGACTGTTGTGCAGGTGAAAGCTAATCTACTTTTGCTGATGTACACTATTATGTTTTCCACCATTTATATACACATGTTTAAAGTACCATCTTTTGTCAGGCTATCCCCTTTAGTCTTTATATGACACTTTATATGTCCCAAATGGTTTTAGACATTTTGTTGAGTAAGTGTTACCTATGTCCATTTCAGTTCAACTGCAAAATCCCCAAGTAAGCTTTTAATAAAAATAATATTTCTTCACATAACTTCTTCAGAATCCTGTTTAGTCAATAATTTGATTAAAAATAGTCAAAACCCTTTTTGTAACATTGCCATGGCCAGGACAACTTGGTAATTATAAAGGTGAAGTTTTTGGGTCATGTATTATTGGACCAGTTTGATAAATTCAGCTTTGCAGAAGCACAACAAAGTGGTAAATGAAAAAGAACTTTCTTGTTCTATAATGAAATTTTACACTAAAATTTAAGTGACAAACCATAGACTATTGAATTCTCCTTATTATTACTATTATTATTATAAGCTCCATGAACTTCTTATGTGCATGACTGCAATGTCAGACACAAAATAGGCTAGGCAGGTGTCCTGCTCTGCATTTTTCAAAATGTGAGATGTAGTTAGGTTACTTTCCTAACAGTCTTCTGGGAAATCAGTGCATCTTAAAGCCAGATGGTTAGTATCATTTGTCAGGTATCTTGAGTTTCTGCTTAAATAAATGCAAAAATCTCTTTCACAAAAAAAGCACCTAGCATTCAAAACACGCAGGCTGTAGATTCTATGGTAAGACAGACAGTTATGTAGCAATGGATGCTGTGAATATCATGCTGGTGCAATACTGCTTAGCTCGTGGTGTATTTGTCTAGTGCAAGAGTTTGGTAACTGAGGTCTGTTTCCTACATGAAGTACTAGCAATAAAGCTATCTCACTCCTTGCATGGGAACACTGAAGAACTCGTAAGGAATCGGTAAAAAAGAACAGGAACAATTGCTTACATAAGAAAAGCAGTAATTAATCACAAATAACATGAGAGAGAATGCAAGTAACCTACTTAGTAGTACAATAAAATACATGAATGGTACAATAACTGACACCAGAGAAAACCTCTTCTGCAAGTGCTGTTCTAGACATGTCCTTCCTTTTCTGCGAAGTGCAAAGGGTGCTATGTTTATCCTTGGAAAGAAAGACTGCAGGAATTTTGAATTTTTTGACTTGCTGTTCTCCATTGTGCCATTCTTCAGTTCGCTGTTTGCCACCAGCCTGACAATGGCCTGGCTCAAGACAACATTCTTATTCTCAAAGTGCATTTGATTTTACACTTAATGTTCAAATGCTGAATTCCTTCTGGGACCTCAAGTCTTAAAATCAACACCTTATGAAAGGATTTTAAGAATTCTGGGCATATTTTATTATCATAATAGGAAGCCTTTATTTCTACTCCCAAAAGACATCCCAAAAGACCCTCACTTTTTTACACTTTTGAGAGGAAAGGGCACAAAAATTACTTCACCTGTTGGCCCTCGTATGGTGCTCTGTAATGCTGCTACTGTTAGGGTCCTTACTGTAGGTAGCACAGTGTTTGAAGCAGTTCACCAAAATCTAGCAGTGTAGCATGTGCTGGCCTTGGCATCCACGTTGCCGTGAGGATAGACTTGTCGGGAATACTGCTAAAGGAGAAACCTCCAGTACTTGGGGATGAGATGTACTGGGGAAGACATTTCCCTCCCTTCTTGCCCTCAACAATATGGGGGTTATGAAATGTCCCAGGGAACACCGTGCCTAATTAGGTTTTTTGTTTTCAGTTACACAAACCCTTTTTCCGCTTTCCAACACTGAAATCTAAACCAACGTACTCATCCCTTCCTCCAAGCCTTCACCTGGAAAAAAGAAAGTAAACCAACTCATAACCATTTAAGCCTGAAAAGTAACCTGTCCATTACACTCTGTTGTCCCGCTCTCTCTATAAAGCAGTGTGATGAGTTCACAAGCTCGCATTGCAGCTGCAAACTAGATCCTATACACGAGTAGAGAAAGGCAGGTAAAGCGAATTGTCTGGAGGGCAGTCAGGGAGCAGTGCCAGTGAAAAATCTGATCCTGGCCAGAGAGGAGAGCAGGGTGGTGGGAGGCCACATCTTCACAGGGGATTGTCATGGCTGCCCCAGCTGGAGCTGCTGGGGACCCTGGCTGGAGCCAGGTCTTCGGCCCTGAGCCTGGCCAGCCTGGGAAAACAGACTAGCCAGGTGGATAGTAGTCTTACGGCAAACGTATTCCTGTATCTTAAGAGCAGTTTAATCACAACAACGAAAACAGCTTGATAAAAATCTCCATTTCCTGCTCTCAACTTTGGTGTCCCTAGCCCTGGAGGATTATTTATCTTTATCCCCTGAACAGTTTTTCCCATCCTGTCCCTAGATGGCCCTAGGTCCAAACAATCCCTGACTGATGAATCCTGCATGTCGGGATAAATAGGTTGAATGGTTTGCCTCCTGTAGCTGTTCCTGAAATGCCACAAATGGCACAATGCCACAAATCCAAGGTGACTCTATGAGTGACGCTACCTCTTGGACAGAGCACTAATGCTGCCGTAAATGAAATAACCAGAGAGACAAATCAATCTTCCTTTATATTTACTTGGTTTTAAGAAATGTATTGCATATGGCACATAAAATGAACATCGTAGAGGCAGAAGCTGGGAACAAAATTGATGGGCACAGAACAGGATAAACATAAAGCGCTGATCTTGTGTTGGGTTTGGTTTGCGCCTACATGACAATGAAAAGCACAGCATGCACAGGTGCCAGGTCCTCCAGAACTAAACAATTCATTGCAGACCCGCAGAGGTCCTTTGGCTTACCCCAACATGCTGCATTTGTCATCATTCACCCACAGGAAGGGCAGTATCCATTTCCTCTGGTTTTCAAGGTCTTTTGGCCTCCTGCTGCTCTTGCCGGGAAACAGTGTAGGCTGGCTGGAGATGAGGTTTATAACTGATTTCTAAATAATAAACTAAATCTCTTTTGTCAAGCAATGATATCAGCCAGCTGGTAAGGTTTTAGAAGAATGTTGACAAAAGCATTTGAACAATATTTGTTTTTTATATTTACACATCAGAGAACAAAGGGAGTAGGGATTAATAAAATCATAGATAGATCATAGATCTATCTAGAATAAAATCGTAGATTATTTCAGCTTACATTGTAATTAAAGAAGTGCATATACTTCTTGTTAATTCTCTTACAGTTGTGTGATACTTGTGGCTAACTGGTGCCAGTGGGCAAGTAACATTCCCTTGTCAAGCCATGCCATCCCACTATCAGGGAGGTTTCCAACATTTTCACTCCCATTATGGCACCTTTATTAGCCTGATTTCTTCGTTATCTGCCAGCACTAACATTCATTGTATTAAAACCTCATTTTTCCTTTGCATAAACAACAGTAGACATACATATAATTTTTATCACTGATGCTAGCTGAAAATCTGCAAAAGCCCTGAAGTCACTTACGTCAGTTTTAGCTTTCATGTGGTTTCCTTTTCATTCTCACTCTAGGGAAAAACTGCTCCATCAAATGGTAGCTCTCAACAGCAAAAATCGTGTGAGATTTATACATTTTAATTTCTACATTTAAAGTCTGAGTGGTTGAAACCGGCTTTTGACATAAGTCAGGTTCTCATTTAGACAACTATGCTCTGAATCAGTCCTTTTCTGGGGAAAGATTTGCACTGTAAAATGGGATGCCATTGTTTCGGCTTCCAGCGATGCTGAAACCTCCTTTTTATGGCCATCCAAACTTTACTTGAGAACTTCTGTAGTGTTATCCTTTGAGAAGTTAGTTGCTCATGACCACATTGTAAACTGGGATGGTAAGGTGCCCAAAAAGCCAATGCTGAAACCTGGTTTAGTGAAGTTTTAGTATTACTAATCTTTGTGACTATTATAGCATATGATGAATTTCCTGAAAAAATAGGATGCAGGGTAAGACAGGCTCTCTAGGCAGTACTTAGCAGCTTATAAGCTGTGTTTCTTAGAGTACACTCAGGACGTGTACTTTATAAATTATCTTCATGTCCAATTTTCATTAGCTGCATAATTTTTACCATAATTTTTAATTAACTTATGAAGATTGAACAAGTGTTATCCAAAATTCTCTGAAGTGGGTCATCTAAGCCAAATCTTCTAGGTGGTTTATTTTTTACCAGATAAATAATATTAGACCATTTTTATGTCTCCTTTGTAGGTATGCTATTTTTTTTTTTTTTTTTAGTATGGTGCTGACTCCATCAGGACAGAAGTTAATTATATTTTTGAGAAATCATTTTCGCCATATGCATGCTCAGAAAAGCAAGGGATTAACACTCTGAACGTGTGGTTTGCAAAAGGAGATGCAAATGCCTTCATAGTCAGGAAAATCCTCACTGGTTCAGCTGAAAATGGGATCTCACACCACAGAAAACAAGAGTGATCTTCTCTAGCAACTATTGGGACTTGTCAGTCATTGCACACACTTTTGAGTCTCCACCAACTTTGCATGGGAAAAAGCAAAGTTTGAATGGGAATTGTTTAGCAATACCAGTCACTGAAAATCATAAGTGGAGGCAGGAAGGTATGTGCTGAAACCAGTTCCATTATTTGTTGCAACTGGAGTGGTGTGTCTGTGTCAGACATAAGCCTCTTGTGTTCCCATACTGTACATGACATGGGATAGATGAGTAGAGGAACAATAACTTCACAGTTCACACCATCAGTTGCACAAGGCAGCACTTCTTTCCCAGACTCTTCAAAATCTTGTTTTTAAGATGTGCTGCCAACAATAAGTGAACACTCTTTCCATTTTTCTTTCAGCAATTGTCTCTTGTGCCTCTACAGAGTTTGTACACAGAGGAATTCACTTTATCGGTCATGCACTCAGTAGGCAAGCATGTCCCTTCCTTTTTAATTCTCCATGGTCAACTAGAACAGATCAAGATGTACAAACCAATCTCTTATGTTTTATTGACAGCTAGTGCTGCTGTTATTAAAAATACATACATTGGATTTCAAACCAATAACTGGGAATTTCATGCAGTTTGAAGTGTTGATTATAACGCATGACATCTTCATTACCTAACCCTGTACTTGGCGAGGTTAGGTTTTGATTTGCACTTTGGTTTCTGCCTCACTTTAATTTCTTGTGCTTACTTAGACAAGATGAAGATCAAGCAGATTAGATCTCAATGATTAAATTAATACAGATTTTATTTTTCATAATAAACTACACAAGAAACAGCCTCACAAAAGGCCATTGACAGTCCCAGAGAGTTCTGGATATGAACATTTCTATCTATGTTCCGAGGCACAGATTTGGATGAAGGTCTCACAGCACCACATGCATCAGGCCAAGACCTATTTTCCTGTGTTAGTGTTTGGCAGGCACATGAGATAACAGGAAAGGCACAATGTGTTGTCCTTGTCTGGGCAACGCACAGTAGTTGATGTAGCGGAAGTAGCTGAAAGGTGAGTTTTAAGGTAAGTGTCTTTTTCTGACCACCAAGACTGGGGCCTAACTTTTCTTCAACTTTCTTTTTTTTTTCCCCAAATTTGTGCTCCTTTCAGACCTTGTTTGCTTCACCCTTGCATCCCTTCCCATTAGTCTTTCCTGAGGTATCAGAAAGCTTTGGTTGCTCACAGGGCACAATGTCCTGATAAGCAAAGGCAGTGATTGCATGCCACTAACACTGGGGAGAAGTGTAACTGAGCAGATGTGCTCCTTGCACTTGTAGGGCAGAGGTGTCAGATCATGGGTAGGAAGAAGACAGTGCAGGCAAAGGGAGAGGGTCATCTCCGACAGAGGATGAAACTTTCTGGAGGCAGTTTTAGGAACCACCTGAAGAACCAGTGATGTTTCTAACAGTTCTCCAGAAGGGAGTGGGATTACTTCCAGCTCAACTCTGACCACAGCTAAGGAGATTATGGAAGCTACCTGTCTTCTCCTTCCAAGTCAGTCCCTTTGAGTCAATCATGGTCATTAGGCTGGAGGTTTACATTTCTGCTGTTTCAGCTCTACTTCTTCACTGGGGAAAGCTTCCATACTTGCTCTTGGTGTAGCAAGCTAGGGGTAGGACCTCTCCAGATGGCCACGCACCATGGGGACAGGGAGGGCAGTTAAATGACTCTATTAATGCTGATAAATAAAGGAGGCTGGGACCAATTCCTGATGCCAGTGCCACTGTATTACATCCATATGGCTTAGAGGTTTTCCCTGGTGGAAGGAACTGGCTGTAAACATACCTACCCTGGATTTCCTTCGGGACACAGGTAGTGCCTCTGAGATATAAATCACCTTTTGTGCCTGGGGAGATGGGTTTGAGTTCAAAATATCTGAAACACAGTTGGACTTGATGATCTTAGAGGTCTTTTCCAACCTATTATTCTATGATTCTATGAAATGTATTCTGAAGTCTGTGATGAGATCTACTGGAAAGACATTTTTTCAGTATGAAACTGAGGATGTTTCTGGCATGATTTGGGGTATAGCATAAGGTGGGGTGAGGGTGTTCGAAAGTGAAGAGCTCGTTGAAAAAGAGTTGAAGAAGTTAGGAGGAGCCCACACACAGAGGGACTAGAAGAAGGCTCAGGAATGCCCAAGATGTGGCCTCTAATACCCTCATGCCCTCCCTTTGGTTTCCCAGGCCCTGCTCCCTTCCTTGTTATCTCCGTTCTTCCCACTGCTGCAGAATTCTTGAACACACAGTTCCGTCCAGTACACATTCACAGGTATTATCCAATCTCTTCTCTAGAAGAAATTGAACTCCTTCTGAATTTTCTGCTATGCCCTTATTTTTTTTGTACATCTTAAAACCTTTCACCCAGACTCCTTGCTAGAGATTGCATCAAAACATTTGTCTTTCTTCCTCCAGTTTTCAAAGGCTGGGTGTGAGTTGATGATAGAAGGAAGAGAGGCAGCTGCACTGAATGCTGATCTGACTCACATGCTACCCAGCTTGTATTAAAGACCTCAAAGTCAAAAGTTTGGATGACCTTTCATCTTCACAGTGTGCTTGTAAAGTGTGATCCTTTCCATCCGTGAGCACTGATGAGAATTGTGCTCCCTCTTTTCCCTCCAGGTGTGCACCCACTACCTAGCTGACATAAAAGCCAGACAGTTTGAGTAACTTCAGAGACAATGAAAGCCATGAGTTAATCCCAAATGCAACTAAAACAAATGACTGAAACTTGCAGATTTTAAGAAAAACTTTATTGTTTTCCTTCACTTTTTGTTTTTAATATTTAGATATCTTTCTCCAGAATGCTGTTTGTCAAGTTTGCTTCGTTCAAATACACCCAAACTGGAATACTGATGCTAACCACACAGCCATATAAATTTCAAAGCACTTAGATTAGTTGATGAGGGAGAGTGAGCACACTTTTAATTCCAGTATAAGTGGTACTCAGCTCTAATAATAAGCAAGGAATAGAATTATCAGAAGTATACATTTCTTTTAGTACAAGTATGCTAATTGCTTCTCAGTCTGGGACAATTTTAAGCACTGGTTTAGCAGCATTTCTTATCAAAATTGGTTCAACATTTTAATTAAATGGCATTTGTTTGATCTCCAGGTCTTTTAAATTGGTGAAACATTCCGTAACAAATGTTTTTCTGGCTCAGAAGATGCCCGTTGGAATTGTTTCAAGGGTGCAGACCTGGCAAGCAGAAAGGCAGGAGGCCGTACCCCCTCCTAGGGGTTTTGGAGCTGCAGTGTCTTACAGTGCGGGCAAATTCTGAAACTGCTGGGGGGAACCACTCTTCACAGCCATGCCTGCTGCTTGCTTCTCTCTCCCTCTTCCTGCTAAGGTAAATTATCTCTATATACTTTTGTGTTCAACACTCCCTTGCCCTGAATTTCTTGCTGTTGTAAACAAACTCCAAAGAAGCTGCTAGCACTTGTGGCAGTATTAACTCTTAGACTCTTGATATTGCAGCAAAGCACCTAGTTTTACACTGTTCAGAGAGATGTCTGGCCGCTTGAAGAAGTATTGTTCGAACAGATGAAATACAGCAGTTCTTTTCCTCTGATGTACAACCACAACTAAAGGAAATGATCCAGTTCATAATCTGCTAAGCCCAGGCATTTTTTCAGTAATGGAAAACAATGGTGCTGTTGGAATATGGATATATTCACATCAAACACAGGGTTTTATTTTGTTTTCTTTACTTTACTCACTTAAACTGAGTACTGTCATTTCATTGTAACATGGTGATACACTTTGCCTGAAATACCTTGGTTAGGGATCCATCATCGCACTGAAAAGGAGCTGCATGCATTATATTAATCTAGGAACTGTGCTACCTTATATCCATGATTAAGGGCTGTGATGCCAGGCCTTTGGGAGGAAAGTCTTGAGACAAGGTGTGAACGTATTCAATAAAGAAGGCAGTATACCAGAAATAGGTCTTTCATCCTGTATAGTACTTGAGATTTGCTCCAGAGAGTGTAGTGAAGGACACCATCTCCCAGCTTCTTTAGTATTTTTTCTGTGTATTGCTTTATATTACAGTGCAATAGATTGCATTTTTTCTCATTCCTTTAGGAAATGACATGTTTGATTTCATTTGGCATGGACCGCTGAAGGCTGTATCTGATGGGCGACAGATCTCACATTCATAAAAGGCCTCTAAGTTTTAAAAGCTGACTATTGTATGCGGGTTCAGAAGACAGATTACTCTTAGTATGGTTCCAAAGGCATCAAGATGAGTCACCTCTTTCTTCTAAATTTCTTGTTTATGTACTGTACTTTCCTGCTGTCAAGTTGATGTTTATATTCCTGCCACATTTTGAAAGGGCTTTAGGGAGATACCTTGCCATGATTGGGCAGTCCAAGTTCATACCTGGTGCTCTGCTTTCAAAGGCAGTCTCTGAACATTGCATAATAGGCTTATTGGAACATATTTTCTGCAGCTGTTTGTGTATTTCTTTACAAATAACTCTATGTTGTTGCATAGAAACGGGATATTTTAGTAATTCTTTCTGTTTTCCCAGAAAACATTAGACAGAATCAGATGTAGATGCTATAAAGAAGGAATTGAAACACCACGGAACTAATTCACATTCAAACATTTCTGGCTAGTGGAATGAATGACGTTACAGAGAACAGAGGAATACTTTCTAAATGGCTTTATATACAAAGAAACAAAGTAGAGGCATTATCATAGAATCATAGAATCATAAGTTGGAAAAGACCTCTAATATATCAAGTCCAATCACCCACCCACCAACACCATGTCTACTAAACCACATCCCAAATTGCCATATCTACACGTTTTTTAAACACCTCCAGGAATGGTGACTTCACCACCTCCCTGAGCAGCCTGTTCCAATCATTGACCACTCTTTCAGTAAAGAAATTTTTCCTAATATCTAATCTAAACCTCCCCTGATGCAACTTGAGGCCATTGCCTCTTGTCCTATTGCTAGTTACCTGGGAGAAGAGATGAACACCTGCCTCACTACAACCTCCTTTCAGGTAGCTGTAGAGGGCG
>Ga0065711_1041713_pt1 | contig 15933 bp, 8 predicted proteins | sample Hoacrofraction12_FD_59098 | JGI IMG/M metagenome (GOLD analysis project Ga0065711, IMG submission 59098) | Hoatzin crop microbial communities from Cojedes, Venezuela - Epithelial fraction 12 v2 (version 2) | ecosystem: Host-associated > Birds > Digestive system > Esophagus > Crop | place...
TGGATGATTCATTAACGCATCCCACAGCCGGTTGATGAAGTTGCTGTAAGTTTCAGTGGCTCCTTGCACTACAGTTCCGAAAGGTGGAGCGGACGAACCAGGCAGTGCAAGGAAAGCTTCCAGGGCAAGACGTGCCGACAGTTGAAGCACATGGGCGGGGAAGGTCAGCTGCAGCTCCAGGTTAGCATAAACTCCTTGTCCGGTAAGTATTTCAACCGTTACTCCATAGTAAGGATCTTGCTGGTCCTGATGTTGCATCGCCTCATCCATTGCCTGTTGTGCCCACGCTGCTCCCCACAACAAGAACTGAGTAGGGGTGAGTAACAATCATATTAGATTTCGACAGTCATGTGGACACATCAGGTCAGTGGAGTAAATCCAGGTAACAATTTGTCGAGTGGCCTCAGATCTCACCCCATATTGAGATACAGTATTACGGGCCTGTTGTAAAATTTTCCAGTCATGTGGTTCCCATTTGCTTTGACCATTAACCTGTACCACAGGACAGGCTAACGCTTGTGTACCTCCCATAGTGGTGACAACGTTCCACTGTCCATCTAGGATGGCATCGCTGATAACACCGCTCCAGCAGGCAGGTGTGATCGATGCCAGAGGCCCAGCTAAACATTTCGGAGAGGAAGCGTCATTTTCCCGGTGGGGGGGGTTGGCAATGATTGACATATGCTGGAACTGCGAGCTCATATCTTGAAGATGCTGCAAAACTGACTGCAAAAGATCGCACGCTGTTTTTCCTTGCAATTCGCTCTGGCCGCCATCAGAGGGAGTCGGGGGTGGAGACGCCTCGCTGGAGGGCGGCAACGGAGGATAGAGAGAAGGGGCCGATGTTGCAAGCCGCGCCCCAGGAGGGGCCGATGTCGTAGGCCGCACCCCTTCTCCTTCCCCCTCTGGGGGTAGTACTAGCCGCTCCTCCCCTCTTCCAGAAGGCAGTCGTACTTCCGCGCCCGACGCCTCCCCTCTCCCTGGGGGCGGTCGTACTACCGCTTCCGGCTCACATTTCCACTTGATCTCTTTAGCGGTAACTTCCGGTGGGCCCTTCCCCTCTTTGCCCGGACCGGAATCACGCTCCGCACTCGCCCGAATCTCGGCAATAGTGTTACAGGTGATCCCAGTCATCCCTCTAACGGCAGGTAGCCCGAAACCCCATGCTAATGTCCCAGGCTTACGCGTGTGATCTTTCCCGGGCTCCGGAGCTAGCATCTGAGCTGCAGCACACGCCACCTCTCATTCAGCTTTCGTGGCTTTTAAGGTCTGTAATACTGTTCGCCAGAGCTCACGGATGGCTTTTATCTCCTTTTCTTCCTTTTCCTCCCCGGTTATTGTCCTTTCCCACATTGTCTCTCCTAACTCTTGCCATTCCGAGATGGAAAACAGTAGCAGGGTATCCGCAAAGTGACCTCATCACTGCCCCAGTTTTATCAACTTCATGAGTTGCTTTGCCGTTGCGTCTATTCCTCTCTTAGAGAGTATACCGACGAGCAACTTTGCCGCAGCATCTACCTCCATGCCTGCGACCACGGCCTCCACGTTTAATTTTAGCTGCACCAGGCAGCCCCAGTGGGGCTCGATTAATTCCTGGGAGGCGGCCGTCCGTGTCTGCCCTGCGCCTCTGAGCACAGGCAGGACCATCCCAGCCATTGTTCCCATGCCCCCTGTCTAGCTGCTCACCGCAGTCTCAGGGATTCCTGCAGGGAAAACGGTCCATCCTCTGCTACCAAATGTTGGCGTGGGTTACGGACACGTTGTAATGATGTCACCCCAATATGAGTATAGATCGTTCCTTTATTAGTCAGCAAAACAAGGTTTATATAGAAAAGCAATTACAGCATCTGATTGGTTAGACCCCCAATCCACATATAGGCAAAACTACTGCAACTCGTTGTAATTGGTGCAGAGCTGCATCTCGATGTGGAAGCAGTGCTGTGGCAGGAAACAACAGCGTGGCAGGAAGGAAGTGACAGCGCAGCAGGAAACAGCGACGTGACGGTCCCCCTGCTCCAGCGTCCCGAGCTCATCGCTCTACCTTCCCAACAGGGTTCTGTGTCCGCCGCTCCCAAGGCTCACCTCAAGATCGGAACCTGGGTTTCTCAACGACACCAAGCTATGTCCCCTCTCGTCCAGCCAGGACTCCACAGAATCCCATCCGGCCCTATAGACATGTAAGTGTCCAGGTGGCATAGCAGGTCATTAACTGCTTCCTCCTGGATTATGGGAGGTTTGTTCCGCTCTCCTTCCCTATCTTCCAGCACTGGCAGCTGACTACCCTGGGGATAACCAGTCTGACTGTTAAACACTGAGGCAAAGAAGGCATGAAGTACGTCAGCCTTTTCCTCATCCTTGTTGACAATATTCCCCCTTGCATCCAATAAGGGATGGAGACTCTCCTTGGCCCTCTTTTTGTTGTTGATGTATTTGTAAAAACGTTGTTTGTTGTCCTTTACAACAAGCCTGAGTCCTAGCTGGGCTTTTGCCTTTCTAATTTCCTCTCTGCATGACCTAACGAGACCCCTGTACTCCTCTTGAGTCGCCTGCCCCTTCTTCCATATGTGGTAGACCCTCCCTTGGCCTCAGGGATGGCAGGGTGCAGCTCCACCAGTAGATCTCCCTCTCACACTCCCTGATGCTCATTAACCTCCTCAATTTCTCTTTCAGCTCTGCCACCAGGCTGAGCAGATCATTTACTTGGTCGCACTGAACACAGCTGTGGTCTCTGCTGTCCTCCGGTAGGACTGCCAGGCTCAGGCACTCCCTGCAGCCAGAGACCTGGACAGCTGTGTGTTTGTGAGGGACCTCTGTCTGGGTCCCCACGCTCCTTCTGGTGACGGCTTTGCAAAGTGGAAACCATGGCTAGGACGTCTCCTGGGAGGGCGACGTCCACTAGTTGAGTTGCCAGGACGGGAATTGCGCCCTGCCCGCACACCTTCCCTGCACACCCTGCCTGCGCCAACTGCTGCGCTAACTGCCGCGCTGCACCCTGGCTGACGCACCGCACCCTGTTTGCTGGCCCTGTTTGCCTGCGCTCCTGGTTGTCCACGCTGAGTCAGAGCTGCAACTCATTAGCAGCTCCCTCTTTCTTGCTCGGGAGGGGGAGGGGTGGGTGGGGTCTCCTCTCTCTCCTGGTGCTATTGCTGCCGTGGTTTTGCCACTTCAGGAATGGTCCCTCAGCGCGAGTCTCTGCTCCAGACCCCTTCACCTGCAGTAGCTTCGTGACCCAGGTGCAGGACCTTGCACTTGGCCTTGTTGCACATGGCCCTGCCCTCAGGGAGGAAAAGTGTCTACTTATCTCTAATGCTTTGTGTCTATTTTCTCTTGTCCTGCTGTCATGTGTCACTGTAAAGACTATGGGTCTGTCTTCTTGATGGTCATCTCACAGGTATTGGGTGGAGGGCTGCTATGAGGTGCCTCTAAGGCTGTCTCTTCTTCAGGCTGAACAGCCCAGCCTCTGACCAGTTTGATGTTGGTGAGGTACTCATATTTTTTCTTGCAGTGGTGCCAAGATACAAAATATTTGTGATGCTGTTTGTATTGTTTAAAAAATCTATCATTTCCTTCCAGGAAAGAGGATGTTAAGGTAACTTTGGGATTTTGGGTAGCCGGATCATGAAAGTTTAAAAACCTTACTGGAAAGGACTCATGGACACAAAAATTTCCATTTACAGAACTCAGGACCCTGAATTGTGAAAAGTGTTGATTAAGCACAAAAACTGGACTGATTACTCTTAGCTCTTTTCAAACTCTGAAGAATCCACACTTGGATTCTTGGATAATGACTCTATCATATGTAAAACCCATCAGAATTGTAAGTGAGTGAGCTGGGGCTGTTCAGCCTGGAGAAGAGAAGGCTGCAGGGACACCTTACTGCAGCCTTTCAGTACCTGACGGGGGACTTAAGGAAAGATGGGGAAAATATTTTCAGTAGGGCTTGTTGCAACAGGACAAGGAGCAATGGCTTTAAACTAAGGGAGGGTAGATATAGACTGGATAGAAGGAAGAAATTTTTCACCATGAGGGTGGTAAAACACTGGAACAGATTTCCTAGAGAGGTAGTGGAGGCCACATCCCTGCAAACATTCAAGGCCAGATTGGATGGTGCTCTGAGCAACCTGGTCTAGTTGAAAATAGCCCTGCTCACTGCAGGGCAGTTGGACTAGACGACCTCTAAAGGTCCCTTCCAACCCAAAGCATTCATGATTCTATGAATGAAGATTAACAGAGACTGTAAAGAACTGTAAATATGGAACTGGAACTGTATTTGAATCTACACACAAATGTACACAAGGGGTGGGGGAGAGGCACCAGCGTAAGGAAAATCAACAGACGTAGCCTTTAACAACCTTTCTGAAATCATCTATAGTATTCCGCGTACCATCTCCAGTATTTTCAGTGGTCTTTAAATGTTAGCTTTTCTAAGAAACTGAAGAGTGTTTTTTTTAAAAGACAACTGGGAACTGTGACTGCCCATTTATTAGGATTTTGCATACTATAGCCCCAAGGATTTATCTTCTCAGAACTTTCCGAAAAGGCAGAAATCTTGTCTGTGATTCATCAGAGAGTTAAACTGCTGTGAAAAGAGAAGGGTGCATGAAATACCTTCACAAATTATGGCCTCAATATTCTGTATTCTACAGTGGCACATTATCTTCTTTTAGGTTCCTAAAGGGTTAATTTTCTTTTCTTTTTCCTTCTGTTCTGATGGGAAGTGACTATAAAATGGGATTCTGCAGCAACAGAAGAAAAAGGCAAATATGGTGAAAGAACAGCTATCTACACAGGCTTTGAGGACTTTCATCACAGATCTTGGGAATTTTTTATCATTTTTCTTTTCCTTCCTGTTTTTTCTGCTTCTGTTGCCTTAGCTTAAGATTTTTTTCTCTACTGAACATATCTTACTGCAGACTTCTCAGGCTACCCCATCTCAGGTATTTTCAGCCATCCTATGCTTTCCTGTCCCCACTCCCAAATTCTTTCTAATCTGTGCTCAACTGTTTGAGACAGAGGCAAAACAGTTAATGTAAACTTCTGAGAGGGAAACAAAAATCAGAAAAGCCTGAGACTGACAAGTTGTTTGAGATGTGCAACATAAGACAACTACAATTATCAGTAAGCCATCTGTGGTTTTGCATTAGTACACAGAGAAGAGAAAAATGTATTTCTTAGAGATAAATAAACCAAACATATCTTCAAAGTAAACCATACAACTCAAATGAGAGCAAAAGTGTAATAATAACTTAAATTGTAATAAGACAGGAAGGCATTGTATAATGCTTCCCTTTAAATAAATAAATAATCAAAACCCTGCAAAGAAAACAAGATATGACCTAGAAATAAATTAATGCCTCTACAAAGTAGAGAAACTTAGTTTTCTTGACGCCAGCAAAATATATAAACAAAGACCATATAACAAAGAATATATAAACAAAGACCATTGTGTTCCAAAATGATATCCAAGGAACTGTGTTTGGTAAATAAATGAAGGGGGGGAGGGCAAGCTAAGGCTAAATTCCATCCTTTTCAGTGACCATACACAGGCAAGTGGTAGAACAGAGGGCTTGTTTCCCAGAGAACAGGCCTTGAATATGGCTTGAATTTGAAGTCAGCAACTTCACACTAGGATGCAATTAGCTCATCAGCTCCTGATAACAGTGTTTGAGTTTTGGTGTAGTTTTCATAATATGAAATCATCATAACTTTGAAAAGAATTTAGATTTCCATACTACTGCCTTGTCTTTGTCTGTGCTCAAGTATAATGCATTTTTCTTGAAGAGATCGTTTTCTCTAAGAAATACCACCTCAAAGGCATCAAGCATGTTTAAAGAGCCCTTCAGATGATCGGTTTTCTTAATTAGTTATTTACCAACCCATAACAGGCAAAGATGCATGGGAACAATAACATAAATTATTCAAGCTTTTCCTAAGATTTCCATTCTCACCAAATTTTCAGCATTAGGACTTGGAATGTTTCAGCCTCGATGGAGGAATAGTGAGAGTTTCTGCCACACAATAATAATCATAGCCTGTGACAAAATCAGGAGGAAAAAAAACAACACAGATTGTAATAATCTTCTATTGTGACAGACAGACATAATATGCAAACAGAAAAGGATGCTAACAGCTGATCTCATCATGTCAATATATTAACTGGCACACGGAAAGGAGTTCCAAAAGACCTGTGTATCCAGAGTTTGAAAAAAGCAAAAATCTTGGTTTATAATGATTTTAGGCAATCCATTCAAGACATTTTTTGCTGCTTGAAGAAGTCTGCCAGAACTTACCTCTCTAAATGTAATTAACAGAACATGTACTACATCCAGTTCTGAAACACTATTCAAGAACATCCTGAAAAATAAGAGCTCATGAAGATAAGAGCAAAAATTATTCAACATTTTGTTTAACTCATCAAAATGTTGAGATTTCAGTTCAGTACACTTTATAGAGCTTTCACAGAAACAAAGCGCTGAGAACGAAAGGACAATTTAAGAAAGGCATATCAAGGCCCAACAGTGGAAAGCTGCAGTTAAAAACTTCACACTAGAAGGAGGGTACATTTTTTAATACTGTAACAGTACTTAGTGAAACAAGCTAACAGTGGAAGCCATAAATCTCTTCAGCTCTTAAAGAGTGCATGCCTTTCTGGAAAAATGGGGGGCTTTGGGTTTTGGTTTTGGGGGGTTGGACTAGATGACCTTTAATGGACCCTTCCAACCCAAACTACTAGACGATTCTATAAAAATATGTTTCTTCAAATAGAGGTAATTGGGTTAAAGACACAAGTAACTGCATGAAATTCTATGGCCTATGTTACAAAGAAAGTCAGATTAAGTGATTGAATAGTCCCTTCTGAACTTCAGATCTGCTTGTCTACAAAAAAATATGTATCTGAATATGTAATTTATGCAATAGGGGCCCACATATGAATTCTTTTAGCTGAATGAGTTCTGCAATAAAACTGTTCCACTATCTCCACTTTGTCTAGCCAAATAAGGGTTGGGTATAACTTCATTACTAATTTATTTAGTAGCTGGTTTTGCTTCTTTTACTTATGTTGAAGGTAGACAGTCTTTCAGAGAACGTGAACGGGTTTATATATCTGATACCTCTACTGCCAAATCATTTTCAAATAAGTTATAAATGATTTTTAAATAAGTCATAAATGATAGCTTTGCTGCATTGTTATATATTAATCATGTATCAACACTTCAAACAATTTACCAACAGAAGTCTTCAACGTAAAATTGCTGAAGTAGAATTGTATATACCTTTTATGACATGCCTCTAAAAAATGTGTAGGCTTGACAAGGTGAGCATTGTCAGTAGTGAATACTGGATGAATTGGTCCATACTGTGGCCTGAGTGCAGAACTTCTCCATTTCCTTTCTCCCCTAGAGGTAGAGATTTTTGAAGTGTACAGAACAAGTAACTAACTAAATATACATTTCAGCCTTAAATATGTATAGTTTTCCATTTCATCATATTTTATACTAGGATTTTTTAATATTTTATTTCTTCTCCTTTTTTCATATTTTCCTCCCTCATAACCATTCCAGTTAATTTTTTTTATTTATTTATTTTCTTTTCCTTTGATCTCACACTCTCTATTGGCTTTTAGCCTGGCAATATGCCCTAACCCTTGCAATCTTTTTAAACAAGTGGAAAAGTTGAGAACCTGTCAGCCCTCTCTGTATACTCAATAAAAAATTCTAGAACTTGTTTTTAAATGAAACTTTGGTGGAAGTTTCAAGGTGACGTCCTTCTCCTGGTTAAATTGGTTAGAGTTTTTTCACTTCTTTTAGGGATCACTACTTTACGTTTATTCTCATGATACATATCTTCATTTCAGTGATGGTTCTTTATAAGAGAGGTACAAACAGTACACCTGCTTTTGTTTGTTTAGCTGCTGTAAGAAAAGGATCTTGGTCTATGCATAGGTTAGTTAGGGGATATCTCCATTTTAAATAACAGTACCATGTACAAGTAAATTCAGGTTCCCTTCAAAGTATTATTGAGTATTTTATACCTAGTACATATCATTTGGTTTTATTTGTCATATTGTCTATTAGGCTGTTTTCAAACAAAATGTTTATTCCATGCTTTATTATCTCCATGAACAGCTCTCCTCATCCTGAGTAGTAGCTGTTCAACCTTGTTCTCACCAGTGCTCTTCTGTAGTAGCAGAAACTAACAAAGCTTACAGACCTCTATCCTAAGTGACTGTATCTTCTTCCCAGCCTGACACCCTATGTTTTCAAAATAAATAAATAAAGCACAATTGAATCTTAACTGGATTACACATTCCTGTTTTCTTATAAGGTCAGACCACTTACATTGAAGTTGTGGTCACTGAGAAATAATCAAGCACTCCATCTCTCATAACAAAATATTCTCCCACGAAAGTACAGGTGCAATAGCATAATAGTATCGTTAATAAACGATCTTTAAAAATGAGATTTTTACTTATAGATACCTAACTCTTCCACAAACCTAGTTCTTGCATCAAGGTCTCTTGCCAGGGTAATGAGATGCTCCATCATAATGTTATATATAATTCTGTCAAAATAATCTTAGGAAGTATATCATTTTGAATCACTGTTGGAAGCAAAGACATGAGCAACTGCAAATGTGTTCTTCTAAACTGGGAATGTAATATAGAATTAAATGCAAATGACTACGTTAATGCAACATTATGATTGAGATATGACATGAACAAATGTCATTAAATACAAAGTATGGTTCCCTCAGCAACTGTAATTCTGCTGCTTTGCACTTTCTGTACATATTATATTGTATTTCTATGCCATATACTGTGCAGTATTAATTTCACTGTATTTTCGTATATTCACACTGTGACTGAATAATGGTTGTTCTGGGAACCAAAAATGAGTTTCCTATTTTTGTTAATTTATAATCTCCACAATAATTTTGTTTTTTTTTTTTTTTTAATATGTTTAATTCCCTTTGGTTTTGCTGGTTTGTTTGTTCTTTTTTTCAAAGACGATAGTGTATTATTTCCATATATCTGGACTGGCTAAAAGTCACTGCTTTTGCAGATAAGTATTTGAGCTACAATCAGAGCCATGAATATGTTTAAATTAATTTTATGTCACTAGATTTTAGTTAACTTGAGGTTTTTTGCACTTTCGGCCTTTTCCTTCCCAGTTTCACATCTTGAGCCTCAGTTTCAAACCAAGAAGACAGAGGTCTTAACAGGAAAAAAAAAAAAAGAAGAGTCATCTGCTGGGTCTCTATTTCCACATGTTAACCTACATATAAGGAAAGATCAGCAGGAACTCAGTAGGCTGTCTACCGAGGCCATGACACCAATTTAAATTTGACAGGTTCATTAAGGTGCTAATTTTGGACCGAGTGCTTAATTAATAATCATGCATTCAAATGAACAGCTACTTAACAAGAAATGTCTTACATTGACCAGGTTCTTCATTTTTGCCAATTTATTTTAACCTATATCTCTCTATATACATTAACCCAAAACAGAGACTAACCACAGCATACATTAAACTAAGTACTTTCTAGTACAAAACTAGAGCTCACACACTAGTGTGGTAAGATTCAACAGGAAAACAGATCAGCAGTTTTAAATACTTTTTTTTCAGAAGCTCTCTGTCAAAATATAGACTTCTACCATGATAAGAAAGAAGAAATGTAAATAATTTTTGGAATTCCCATAATGACACCGGAGCAAAGTCCTTTAAAAGATGGGGAAAAAAAAGTTTACTGTTATTTCTACTTTTTCAGATCTTTTAAGTTTTCCAGATAATACAGGGATTGACAATTCATGAAATATGATTTTATTTTTTTGCTACTGTTAAAATTCTGAATCACTAGTTTTTATTGGTATTTATTTCTAGAAAATTGGGGAAAGTCTATGCTTTGCATTTATTTCTTCAACTACTTTGAAACTGAATGTACCTCTTCAAAATTAAGGGAAGTTTTCTAAAAATTGTGAATAGCAGCTTTCAGTATTTTTTTTATGTATATGCCTACTATGTCTTGATATACAAGTAGTCTTAGGAAATTGTTCCTAACAGCTGCTCATGAAGATTATAAATCTGTTTGATTTCATTTTGCTGAAATTCCTGGGATGCAAGATCATGCTAATGATGTTTTATAAGTAGAGGAGCACACACTGAACAATATTTGTCCTGAAGTCCTTCCTTAAAATGTTCTAAAACATTTCTTCCTATTTTTCCAGTTTAAGGCTTATCTATGAAGAAAGCTAGAGAGAGGAAAAAATTGTTTCACAAACTGTGCTAACTCGTGACTTACACTGGTCTGAGTAGACACTGTAAGTCAGTGTAAGGTATAAGTAGTGAATACATAGTAAAGTACAGAAAAACTAAATCAAAATACTTCGAAGACTGTAGGAAGACATATTCTTGAAAACGGATTACTGAGATATTACGAACGTCACTTTGGTTTATCCAGTTTGAGATTCTGAGCATCTTTTTGATAATTCTGTTCTGAACAGTTTTTCAAGTCTAATAAAATTGCCTATACTTTTCAAATTGTTGCCTGCGGCAGACCTTGAATAATATTCCTACAAGCAATGAGTGAGATATTATGTGTGATTTAAATAAATAATTATGTTGAATTGAAAGCACACCTAACTTTCAGCACTAAACATAGTGATAGATTCTTCCGAACGAATAGATTGATATTGTATGTTCTAGCATCTTTGATTAAATATTGCAAGTGAGCTAAGATATTATAAAATATGTATTTGTGTTCTGGCTATGTAAGTTTTAATTTCTGTTCCAAAACTGGTCTCAGTCTATTATTATGCTCTATCTTAAAGGCTTTTTTTGATTTCTTTAGCGAAGAGATGCTGTCCTTTTGTAATGCTTACATATCTTTATTCTTGTCTTTTTTCCTTTAGTTTTTCTTTTTTATACACTGAAGTACAACTTCAGTTAGAGAAAGGATTATCTACTCATAGCTTGAAAAGTATTGGGACAGATCTAGCAACAGTTCTTGCCTAGAATTCCAAATTTCATTGTTTTGTGTAACAAATGGGACAAAAACTGAATCTATGTGAAAAAGAGAAAAAATATTTAGGACTTTCAAAAAAATATATTTGAAATAGTACCTTGCCAGCATTTTTTTTTATTCAGTACAAAAACAATAACAAATAAATCTTTAATTCTTACCTAACACCAGTACCATTGGAATCAAAGATTATATGACCAAAGAGCAAGCTCTGGTTACACACAGAAATACCCGTGGATTAAAGTTAAACTCCGTAAGTCATACAGAAATGTGTGTCTGGTGGTACACATTCTAACAACACAATTTCCACACAAACCTTGAAAGAGCAAGACTAAAACACACTTCAAGATTTAATCCTTGAAAAATAAATATGAAACAAAAATGTGTTGTAATGCTTGGATATGCATCAGTATCAAATTAGAGGAACAATTCAAATCCATACATTTGAATGCACAGTAGTGTCACAGAATATTGCTTGATGAAAACATAAAGTACATATTAAAAATAGGCAAAATATAGCATAAAAATTAGTGCAATACAAGTATGAAAAGGTAATTTATATCTTGAAAAGAGTACAGCATTTTAAAATCATTTAGTTCATGTAAATCAGATACTTGTGTCAATGAACATTTAAGAATGAATGAGTTCTTCAGGAGATTCAAACACAAATGCACCTTGTGTGCTAGAAAAGGTTTCAGTTTTGCTATTTTCTAAAACACAGAAAAATGTATCCCCCCCCCCCTCAGAATATTGAATGTCTTATGAAAAGTGAAAGGTCATTTGTAACTGTCCAAAGGATTGATGGAGTTGAGATACCTCCTTGACCTTCACCCTGCACTCATAAAGAACAGTCTCAGATGACAGAACATCAGGCAAGTTTTCAGAAAATGTCTTTTCTTATTTTATATTGCATAGCAGGCTTGTTACCTGATATTTTCATAATTGTGTGTCAAGATTTAATTACTTCATGTCTTCCCTCATTAAAAGTAAACTGTCATCTAATACCACTCTGCTGTTTGTGATTTGCACTAATTCAAGCATTTCTGTCTGCTTTTTGCCATTGTTTTCCATCTCAGTTTCTACAATAATTGCTTTGGAGGCCTACACAAACAATGTCAAGGTCAAACCTTACAAATACAAAAATTCTTTTCCAATTACTGATTGGCAGTTAAGGATGTACATTATAAAAACTGGTTCAGCGGATTTTCTTTTTCTCTTCATATTACAATCTGCACATAATGCAAGTGGGAACGGAAGCTTAAGTTAAGATGTTAAAACAGACTTCAACAAGACTTGTGAAAACATGAAACATATCACATTTTAACCTTTCTACCACATTTTCAATCATATGGTATATAAGGGAAATTATATACTAAATATGTTATTAACCATAATTTGAAAGTAAAATAAAATTTACTCAGAGGTAAATCCTTTTGTTGTTATGTTCTTTCATCTTACCAACAGGCAGAGTCAAGGACATACAGCTTAATGGTCCACTTCCCAAGAAACAAGAAGGCAAAGAATTCATTTATCAAGCTTGAGTACAAAGTGTCACTCTCCCTACTTCCCTGCAGAAAGCATGAGGTAGCAAAAAAGTGAAATGAGAAAAAAAATGCAAGGAAAAAAAAAAGTGTTTTTGCTGAAGAGGATAGAGATATGTTGGGATAAAATAGATACTGGCAAAAAAAATTTAAGAGTGACTATTATTCCGTTGCTAATTACTTTTTCACTCATTACAGTGGTACTAACATTATCTAAAGAAAAAATTTCATAATGCTGTTTTGGAGAACCCAAGCAAATCTTCACTGAAAAGTCAGAGATATGGCTTTTCTTTTACATACTACTTGCTCTATGAACATAAGTGAAAGCTACTGTACTGTTACCTAGTTGCAGAATTAGTTTGGTTTCACAGGATGGGAAATAAGGACCATGGTAATCAGTTGGTTTTGACCAAGCTTACTCAGATTTTTCAAATGCCAAATCCTTCACTTTTTGCCATCTCAGACTGCTTCCTTGATGCTGTCATAAAAAGGTCTGTGAACCTGTCATATGAAGGCACTTATTTTCAGAAAATCCCCAAAACTTTGTGCAATCTACATTTAACATTCTTGTACATGGATTGCAACACCATAAACTGTATTTCTATGAAAATAAATCTAACCATTTGAGTTTTGTTTATTTGCTAATTTTGTTCTATTTAAAACAAATTACTATCTGATTTATAGACCATTCTTCAACATTGTGAGAAACCTAGATTTAATTACTTTTTTCCCCTCAAGAAACTCAGACCAGTTTCTCCAATCCTTGACTACCAACCAATAAATTCTGGTGAAGCACAGAATGGTGAAGGTTGTCTTTGTGAGAGGTTAGTTCTGAATGGTTACTTCATTCCAACAAAACTCACTTAAATATTTGCTATAATTCTCAGAACACTTAAAAAATACGTTAAAAAAAAAGCAAGGCAAAGAAGACGTCTTGGTTTATTTCAGTAAGACATGGGACACAGGACTATAACCTGTTCAAACTGGACTTTGCTTAAATTTTCCATTATAGTTCAGCTGCCAGATCACTACAAAAGATCAGGAAACAGACTCCATTTTTTTCAGTCAGAAAGAGGAAAATGCATCTAGAATCACCAGATCAATGAAGAAGCAGAAATCACTGGTGGGGGGAATAAAAATCTAAACAACAGTAGTTTCTACAAAAGCATTCAATATGTTTACCTTAGCAGCAAGAGCATCTAGTATTAATACATAAGAAAACTCTTTGGATCCACAACGTCCGAATGTCTAGACCAAGAGCATCTGGAACTACTGCACAGTTTCCCTATCCCCTGTGTTTCTGACTAGGGAGGTTTGCAGGTTCTTTTTCTTTATGTTTTTTACAGACATACTTTGTGCTTCCAGAATCTTAACTAGCTCTTAGTCAAGTCACACATGATTTGCTATATCGAGTCCAAATTAAAAACATTTGAAGTATTAAAAATTTTGGTTTACTATGTATTTTTGGTCACATGAGTGGAAACAGCTCGAGGCGATTAAGACTTTTTTTTTCCTCAGTCATGTATGGAAAATATGATTTTTTTATTATCTATGGACAAATGCTTTGACTTAAAGAACAGCAGATTTTTGTATTATCTTTTGTTATTGGTTATGAAATCTCAGTTAATAAGTTTCACAGATTGCAATAAAACCCTTGAGAAACTGTGTGCTATCTGTCAAACATGTAATTTTAAGGGCTAATAATATGCAATATGTTTATATAAGTTATTGAAGTGCAGTTCTTTCCCAGCATAGATATTTATTAAAAAAGATATAAGGGGAACATCTCCAAACTAATAGATTCTAATATATTTATTTAAATATAAATATAAATGTTAGAAGATCTATTTTATACAACACATGCATCAAAACATGTTTCTGTAATGTAAGAAAATTGTTCGTGGACATTGCCACTATTGTAAGACTAAGGACATACAACTTTATTAGAACTGATCTAAAACATGATCAAGTCAAAGGAGGCCTTGGAGAGTCCTGTGCAGTGTAATCTATTGAAAAAATATTTAGTTGGAAAGTATGTGTAGATCAGTGTATATGCAGAGGATTTGTAACATATAATTTTTTTCTTCTGGCTCTTCTGATCGATTTAGGTTCTTCCACAATTAGTTTTTTCTTTATAGTCAGACACCGCATACCTAGAGCTGAGAAGATGTACCTTTGCACTAGAACTCCATGTGAATGAATCTTTCCATTCCATAAAAGTTTATAACAGGATTTATCGTCAGATGACTTTTCCATTTTTTGTTGATGTACTAGCAAATATAAAATTGCTATTTATATGCTACTATGCCTTTTAATACACTACTAATATAAGTGATAAACTATTAGCATTTTCTATCCTCTTCTAACTGATGTTTCCCATAATTCTTTTTTTGTATTTTGAATACCTCCAGTGTAGTCTTGACTACAACAGGAGTACTTTAAATTGTCCTTCTAGCACACATGAAAAGAGTTGGCTTGGGTTTCCCAGAACTGCCGGTAAAGCTGAATTCTGTTATCACAAGGATGGGGCAGTGTGGGAGAAGGGTGAGAATGTGCATCATTCCTGTGAAAAGAAGAATATAATAGAGGGGTAAGGGAGGGAACTCTGGTGACTCAGTGGTGTTGCCAGGCAGAAGAAAGCAACACAGGCAACTATCTGCTGCTTCTGCAGACACTCTTCATTATACGATGTCCTCGTCCCTGTACACCCCAATTATAACTTAGCAGCATCAATCGCTCACCTGAATTTATGATGTGCTGACCTAGGTGAACAGCAGTACCCATGGCCATTTTTCTATGCAAACTTTCATTGCTCTAAGCATAAGGGCAATGCATTGCCCAGTCTTACAGAATTTTGAAAGTTATTCTAGAAAATACTATATGATTTCTCATAAAAAAAAGTTTAATGACTTTTTTACCAACACCATGTAAAGATTATAACAAAATGTTCAAAATGTTTACTTTATACTCACCATCCCACGACTGGAACGTAGCTCTTGATGGCTACAGGCTGTTCAGAAGGGACAGGCGAGGAAGGAGGGGTGGGGGCGTTGCCTTTTACATCAAGAAAACATTACAGAGTGAAGAGCTGTCCCTGAAGAATAACCATGAGCAGATCGAAAGCTTATGGGTAAGAATCAGAGAGAGAGGCAACAAAGGGAACCTAGTGGATGGTGTCTACTACAGGCCGCCAGATCAAGAGGAGCTGACAGACGAAGCGTTCTTCCTCCAACTCCAGGAGGCTTTGCGCTCGCAGGCTCTCATCCTACTGGGGGACTTCAACCACCCTGACATCTGCTGGAAAAGCAACACGGCAAGCTGTAGGCAATCCAGCAGGTTCCTAGAATGCATTGAGGACAACTTCTTAAGCCAG
>Ga0065711_1041715_pt1 | contig 15931 bp, 9 predicted proteins | sample Hoacrofraction12_FD_59098 | JGI IMG/M metagenome (GOLD analysis project Ga0065711, IMG submission 59098) | Hoatzin crop microbial communities from Cojedes, Venezuela - Epithelial fraction 12 v2 (version 2) | ecosystem: Host-associated > Birds > Digestive system > Esophagus > Crop | place...
TTTTTTTTTTTTTTTTTCCTTCCCCTCGATTTTTAGAACCAGAGCACTCAGAATAGCTAATGCTCAATTCTGGGAGTTTCCAGACAAACATTTTTAGACTTGCAAAACATGATGCTCTCCTTCCCAACACGTATGTTAGACGATGAATTACCAGGGTTCAAAAAGGCTCTGTGTATTGAACACACCAATAATTGGTACAATTATTTTTGCAGTTACCGGTAATCCCCAAATATTCATTATCTAAATGACAAACTGATAGCAAGAAAGGATCATTAGTCTAACAAAAGCTCACAATGCGGAAAGCGATATGCTCGTGTATATACACACCTACAGAAAGATGAAATTGGTCAGGGAATTTCCAGCAACAGCTTTGCCTTTGTTTCATTATACTAAATATGCATAAACGGATGCCCCCGAATGCTAAATTGGCTACCAGGGACCAGGTCTATACCGAGACTGATAGCCTGTTGCTTCACTCCCTCTGTCGAGGGACACATGGTGCCAATTAATGAAGCGAAAGCAGCGTTACACCGCGGAGTCTGTGCCTATCGCCCCCCTTCTGGTAAAACACCAACCCCCATTTTGGACTCTCCACACATTTGTAACCAGTGGAAAACATGCTGTCGCACTGAAGCAGTTGCTGCAAGGAGCACTAAGGCTCACCCTCGAGACCAACTGCAAGAAGCTCCTCTCATTTTTAACTTCTTTTTGACTTGCAGGGAAGCGTCACTCTTGAGAAGCATATAAACACAATGTTCAGGCAGGTCCAGCAACTTCTCCACCCTTCCCCAGTACTTTCGTGTAGTTTTCTTTGAATGCTTCACCAAAACTGCCATAAAGAGAAACTTCTAATAAAAATCACATTCTCCAATTTCAAAGTTATAATCTAGACTATGAAATTTCTTGTGGCAGAGTTGAACGCTATGATGAAAACGAGACGACCTCCCCAAACCGCCTCAGACAGGTGTCTTCTCATTGACCAGACGCTCTCTTGGTAACAGCAGCACGTCAGTACCTTCACCTTAAACCATCTGTTATTGGCTTAACAAAGTTAATAATTGTCACATAGCTGATGTGAGACTAAAGTTACAAACCCTACCAGGACATTACCCTACTTAGAGCAGCACCAGAAAAGATAATTTATTAATGCAGGCTGCTACTCAAAACGCTCATTGGCTACACAGCAGACAGGCGAAGCAACCTACAGCAGACTGGGACAGGGAGCTTGGCAGCCCTGCTCTCCTCAGACACCGGTCAGGAGTACACTTGCGTAAGTCAGCGTCTCAGGAACTTGCACATTGTTTTAGTTTCTGTTTGCCTTTGTCTACTCACACTGCAACCCGCTACTACCACCCCAAACCAAGAACTTCCACCAAGCAACCCCAGGACCTCGTATTTAGGAGCCTGCAGAAAACAGCTAAGACTAATTTATACGGCATTTCAAATTATCCCATGCTATTCCCGGGCTGTGAAGACTGACTGGCATGCAGACTAATTCACTCGAAAGTTTACTGGAGAACATCTGCTTTGAGTCATCTGCAATAATCCCTTCCAGCCAACCCTAATGACAGCCACAGAAAACAAATCTTATTTATTCTCCTTAAGTCATTCAGCCATACTCTGGCGCTTACTACTGGTATCTGAGATCTTTTCCAAGTTAAGCACTAAATGTTTTTACTACAGCCTCAGACAAAAGCATGGGTTTCTGAACTCTCTGGAAAAGATCAAGCAGCTTTATTTCCTTTTTTTAACTGCCATCTTAATCCTATTTTAGCTTTTATAAATCAAGAACAGTTCAGTAACTAACTTCAGGGTAAGCGTTGGACAGCAGTTTAAGAGGACAAAAAGCGTGTTCGGGTTCGGGCAGTTTAACGCACGGCTGTTCCCTGCCACCTCCAATCCCACCGCCTCCTGCCCCGGCAGATTTGAAAAGAGCAAACTCGGCAGCCGCACGCGAGCTGGTATCGCTGCTTCCACGTGCTGGGACGCGTTTCACGCCGGACCAGCGCACTCAGATGTTACGCTTCGACTCTCTTCCTTCGCCTACAGACCAGTCCAGATACAAAACACAGAATGAGCACCAGCGCTCAGGACAACCTGCATCTCGCTCCGCTGCTGCCCAAGAAACAAGTGTTACAGAAACACTCAATTGCAGTGGTGTGAATAAAGCAGTTTTGTTTTAACTGTTTCACGGGGATGTTTCTAAAGATGTTTGCATGCATGACTGGACCACAATAGACGACAAACCAGATCTGGCTTCACAAGGATGATGTTGCTGAGACACTTTGTTATTCAGGCCTGGAGTAGGAGAAGGAGTAGGTCTTTTCTTGTAGCACGAAAACCCAAGAGCTAGGAGCACAAATTCAAACACCTTGCAGTGAAACTGCTGGTACAGATTCCTATCCTACTGGATTCTGGCTAGAAAAGGTCTTTGTAATCATTTGCATAAAGTTCATACAACAGCACCAAAAGCACCTTTCGACACGGTATCGTCACCATCCGTACGGGTCACATCAGCACCTGTTAAAGTCTCTACGGCGTATTTACGCTTGGCCCGGTACGCCTACCCTCCCTACCACTGCACCTTTCCCCAGACCAGCGCTAACGCCACTGTCCTCCTGAAATCACAACTTACAATAATCGACAATCCGACTGCACTGTAAGCATTTAGAAACAGACAATACAGACTTAGCAGAAGACACTGGCTTTGAGAGAATGTATTTCACATCATACTTCAACTTCGTTCCTCAGAATATGCTATAAATACTCAACATTTTGCTAGTTTCAAGGAAAGTATTTTTGTAACATTTTCCCACCTGAAGTATCAACGCAATTTTACAAAAGCAAGCAGATAAGCGGATGCACCATGGAAGACTCAACAGATCTTTCTGCATTTCCTACAGCCACAAATCCAGATCTCTGTTGCCAAGTTGGTGTTTCCTGCTGGCAATTAACCTAAGAAACGCAGTATGGTCTATACAGAAGTTCACAGGAGCATTTGCACCATTTTTTATTGCCTCCCCCTGCTCCTCGGGACAGCAGCATTTTATTGGGTAGTTATAAAAACTGTCATATACCCACGGGCCATTTATATCTTTCGGTAGCACAGGATAACATTCACAAAAATCCCAGGTTCAAGGTCAATGCTGCTGAAATTGCAGAAGGCAGAACCGATTCCAAAGGAGACACAGCAACAGCACCATGAGCAACACCCTCCACTCACATTTATCTTCTCCCAAGCAGCGCAGCGATCACCTGCACCTCAGCACCAACCCCTACCCCGGAGCGGGGTCTCTGAGCAGCACCCGGTCTTGCTCCCAGCACTGCATTCATATAAAAGCTACTTCATTGGGTAATAATCTGAAACATGGAATAAGAAGAGGAGAAAAGTTGCTGTTCATAGTAGGCTTTATTGAAATGCGGCAATGGAAATACAGCAGCAGAGCGTTTCTTCAGCGCTCCATTTAGGACGCGTTAGACACCAGACCCTAACAATACATATCATGGGCAGTAAACTACAATGCCATTTTTTTCAAAGATACAGACCAAACACAGAAAGCTAGAATTCAGGTTAGAACCTGCTGGTATTTAGTTCAGTTCCCTTGCAACTGCTCTATTAACAGTTTCCCCTACCCCCAACACGACACGATGTTGTCTAAAGATAGGGTACACCAGATAGTAGTCACAGAAAGTACATACCAAAAAGATGACCATGCACTACGTTGTTCATTAATATTGAAAATGTTTGAAAGTCAGTTTGCTAAGCGGAGTTCAAACATTCACCAGGACACAAAATGTAATCTTAAAGGTGGAGGCCAGTTTTCTAATTGTATTTAGTAAATCAGATCGTTAAATGTGAATGAATCAATGATTTTGGGTTGAAAGTCATCCACCGAGAGTATCTTCTGCAACGAAATTCATTTGGAGTCCATGCTCTGAAAACTGATCAGAAATTTGTGCTGCAAAAGAACAGGTAGAAGAAACACTCCTTGACTACTACGAACAGTCAAAAAAGTGGCTAGGCACCGCCAGCACTTATCCTTACCTCTGGATTTTAAATCTCCAGGTCTAATACGATGAGTCAAAACAATCCGCATACATTTTATTTATACTTAGGCTTTATTTAATGGTAAAGTAACATCATCCAGATACCTTCCCACTGGTACTTTACAAAGCCAGGATCATCAAACAAGCGTAAGGTCAGATTCCAATAAAACGCCGCATTGCGAAGAAATCAGCAGACGCAAAATACTTCACTTGCGTGAGACAACAGTTCAGCCTCCGTTACCTTTTGGCAGTCTGCACGCACAGAAGTAAGGTGCAGGGAGACTGGAACAGCCAAGAGATTAAGCAGAGTTTGCCAGCAGAACACAGTTTGCCCCGGCAGTTACACGCAGCCTCGAGACAAATCCACAGCCGTCGGTCAGTGCCATGGACACTCTAGCTCTTCTCCACACGGTCTGCTCCAAAGGAGACGTCTAACCCCGGCAGAAGCCCTCAAGGTTGGCCTTCACGTAGCAGGAAACCACACCATGCTTTGATAAGGCAGAGGAAACCACCCAACGACACGAGTATCCATCGGTGGAGTTGTTTAGAAGGAAGATACAAGAGGTAGGAAAAAACGGCTTAGGGAGAGCAGGTGGACGCCCCGAACACCACCAGCTGACGAGACAGCAGCGGCGGCGCGTTGAGGGAAGGCTGCCTGCTCTACAGGAAGAGGTCTTTAAGGCAAATAGAAAACAGTCAGCAGCAGAACTCTTTTCTCCATTCATATTTATTAGCCAATAATTGGAAGACATTCTTGTTACTACAGACAGGAATAATTGTCTGTCAGCTTCAATATTCACTAAGCATTTCGTATAATACCATACGAATCGTACCTGCAGTGCCTGCCCCTCAGCTGTAGATGAAACTTTTAAGACTTGCTCCAACATGACCCCTCGCACTTCTTTTTCCACCTCCCCCCCCCCCAAAAAAAAAACCCCAAACCACCAGACCATGAAGCTGGGCAAAACCTTTTTGGGGAACAAATTTATTAGCCTGATTTAAAAAGCCCGGCAGTTGCAGTAAAGGTGGGTTACATGAAACACTACTGAACTGGAAACACACGTGGCACAAATTCCAGCCCAGCAACCAGAGCAAGCAGGGGAGTGGGCAGCGTGGACCAAAGCCAGGCAGTCATCGTCACAGCGGGGCAGAACACAGCCTCAGTGGCACCCACCATGGCACGCTGCAAGCAAGACAGTTTTAGTCTTGTTTTTCACTCAACACCATACTGACACGGAATGGCACAGGAATCAAATTCAGCTGGAATTACATGTTCATCTCAAGGTGGCACAGTTCAAGAACAACGCATAGATAGAGGAGTGCAGAGGAGAGCAGTGATCAGAGGTTTTGAAAACATTGTTGATAAGCAAAAGTTTAAGTACTCAGCTAACACAATATTAAAAAAATAGTGAGGAGTCACACAAAGCTTGAAATCAGCCTTCCTAGACATTATTAGTCATAATAAAGAAAATGGTGATCAACTGTTTTCACGCTCACTGGCCTAACTTGCAAAAAGACAAACACTGACTCTGTGTTAGCGATAACCAGAGAGCTACCAATGCACTGAAATGGCTTCCATAGCCACCACGGAGGTTTCAGAACAGATCAGACAACTCCGGAAGGAGCTGTTTTATACAGGTGATGCTACTTCAGTGAAGGTGACGGACCACATTGCTCCATGACGTCCCTTCCACCTGATCGACACCTGGGGAACAGACACTGAACAGCAAGTAGCAGAAACGCACTGAAACCCCCGTTTATCTAATCCAAACTAGACTCAAAAGAGTGATCCTCAATTCTGTCCTCTCAGAGATACGTACAGGCAATTATACAAAGCTGTTGGTATTATAAAGGACGTAGGAAATTCAACACTTCAGAATTCGCTGCCCCCCTGTCCTGTGCTGTCCAAGGGCAGCGTCCCGAGCGACCGGGAGCCCCGCAGAAAGCCCGAGGCTGTCCCAGCCTTCGCAGGCAGCTCCTCACCACTCGGGCTCTGCAGTCACTTCATCTCGCCATCTCAACCCCCCGTGCTCACCCCTCTGCATCCCAACACCCCAGCACGTTTCTCGAACAGCACAGCCCTGCCAGAGCAAAGCGTAACAGAACACGACCAACCAAGGTCACCAAGAGGTCTGACCCAGCCCCGTACATCCCCTGTCTCCTGGTATCAACACTGCTGATCCCACCTCCAGCGACAAACACGTGGAACACTCAGCAGAACAACGTAGCACGTCTTACAGAACGAGACTTGTCAAGCGTTGAGCTGCACAACCGAGTACAAAACAACGCAACACGTCCGTCCCCCCCCCGGGTGCAGCCATCGCTACAGATAATTTCAGCACAATAAATAACACCCACGGAAGACATCAGTAACACACAAGGCCAAACAACCCAGTCACTGCACGGGTCCTACAGACATCTAACCACCACACAGTTTCATCGCATACCTGGTAACCACTTTTCCTTCTCTTCCATCTATGCAGAACGTTTAACCGGATGAATCTCGATAGTTACTCTCTGAAGTCCAAAATTATTGCTTAAAAATTTAGAGAGCCATAAAATGAGGCTGCTGTGCAACCAAGTCACAAGAATGACTGGTCCTAATTTAATGAGAAACACAGAGTTTGTAGATTATTCAGGCAGAATAATACAGAATACACAGAAAATTCAGCCTTAAAATGCACCCCTTTTGATTTATCATGATCTTGGTGCTTCCTACGGTGAGAAGAGATGCAGTCACTCAGCCAGAGGTCTGTACTTTGACAGCGGTTATTCGGGGAGGTGAAAAGCCAACGCTGAGAGTTAACGCACCACAGGCGGGTGCCGGCAGAGCCGGAGCTCCCAGCACGGCAGCTCTCCCTTCCCCGGAGCTCGCTGTTGTCACCTACCCGCGTTATGGCAAGAGCAAAGTCAGACACCAAACTAGATGATGAAAATAACCCTCAAAGGCATCGCCTGGACAGAATCGTTCTGCAATCACCTGCTTAACGGTCATGCACCCCAGAGAACCTGTGGAGATTTTAAATATGCAACACGCATTTAAGGACCTGATGAGAATGGCTTCAAAGGGTCAAAAGCTTTCTCAAGTTCTTAAACCTTATGTTACCCATCACACGGAATGTCCACCCAGAGCTCTTCAGAGCAGTTTATATCTCAGCATAATACAGAAAAGCCCTACTGATGTCACCACAATATAAACTTTTCACTCTTTTCTTAAAAATATAAAAATATCTATCACAGTATTGGTGTACTTTTAAATGTAGCAGGCCGACTTCTTTCAAAACGCTAGGGAAGCTTCTCAGCCGATGCCTTGAACGATGAAGGCGGCCAAGGTGAGAGCCCGCTGCATACACTGCCTTGTGGAATTTATCAATCCATCACACAGAAGCACAATATGCCTGCATGACTGCTCATGAGAATTTAAGCACGGCATATTGGTTGACAAAACCTGAGAAAAAGAGTCTTACAAATTGGGAAAGTTTTAGATACCAAGTTCGGAGAGAAATCACCAAATCCTTTCAAGAGCAATTACCAATACAGAATTTCGGTCAGCACATACCATACAGAAATTTTATGGATATGCAAAAAAACTTGAAATCAATTTACCCATCTCCTAGGACCACTGCTCCCCAAATTCTGGATAAAATGCTGCTGCCAGTCACCCGTTTCCAAACTGCTCCGTTCTCTGCAGACTGTGGAGGTCACAGCCTGGGAAGCACTGAGCCCCCTGCCCATCAGTCGGGAATGCTCGGCCATTCCCTGCAGTGGCACAATCATTAGCAGCCACTTAAAAACCAAATGAGCTTTCTGCCTTTGGCTGGGGAAGAAAGGACATCTTGCCCCAGAGGCCGGTCAGCACAGCACCTTCCACCGCCCAGCTCACCAGCTGGAGGGCTGCTTTAACCCAGCTCCACTCCAGTCGCCCAGGGGGATCACGACAGGACAAAAGCACCCAGCACCCCATCAGCATTTTATTTACATTTAAACACAGAACACCCAGAGGAAGCTGCAACCTGGCACTAGTTATTTCTAACCTAGCAGCAAAAAACTGAATTTCCACTTAAGAAAGCCCACTGATAGTTATGCCCCTTGACAGCTGGTCTTAAAAGTCCAGTGAAGAAAATACTACACAAAGTCAAAACCCAATAGCTCATATTTTAATAGAGTGAAACTGTTACACGCATGGCAACGGAGACTGCGCTCTCAGGACGCAGTCCTGTTCCTAACTGGCGTGCCTACCCCACAAGCTGCAGGCACCTCACCTTCGCAAGCGCATCTGAAACCACCTCTTGCATCTTCCATCCCACCATGCTCAACTCCGGTCGAGAATCAACTGGAGTTTCCCCAAGGATAAACTATAATATTGAGGCAGGAATTTTTCTTGTATTTTCAGGGTGATAATTAATATACAGACATCAAACTTCCACGTTCCTTCCCATGCAATTGGTTTACACAGCACAAGGAGTGTCACACACTGAGCAGCTTTAAGTGACAGCTCAAGTCACAGAAACTTGGAGCTGGTTGTAGATGCGCTGGAAGTTTGTACGCCCAAGAGAAGTTATGAACGTGCATCACCACCTTGAGAAAAACCCATGCTCCTCTACCTTCAGAAGTTCTACTGTCCTTAAGAAAAAAAAAAAAAATCAATTTAGACCTGCAGTATAATCGTGATACTCTCTGAGCTGATTTCGCATGAAAACAGCACGTGAGAAAGCTGCTCCACGAGAGTGCTGGCTGCCACTCTTCGCCCAGCCTTCCACCTCTGCACAGTCACCTTTGCAGCACAAAGTTTCAAAACACACCCGGCTGAGAACGTTGCTGAATACTACAGATGGCCTCGGACGCAGGATTCCTCTCCTCCCCAACTGCTTCGTCAGAGAGCCACTTTGTTCAGTAAAACAGAACTAATTACGCTTTATTTCCAGTGATTCCTCAATAGAAATTTCTACCACCTACTGTTTGGACGTGCTGAAAATTGTATACTTTGGTATTAAACAATCACACTTCAGCACGCACCGCTGCCCCGTGCAAGCCGTGCCCCAGCAAACACTGACATGCCGTTAAGTTTAGCAGATTGCACCTCAAATTAAAGCAATTTGCTAGCACTTAAATATTGTTCCAAACCCCGAAAGCATGAATTACCTGCAGAAAGAATAATCTAGCTGTTAGAATACTGAACAAACCAACCGACACTTACATTAAACTGAATGTGACGTACTTACCTTTACCTCAAATATTTCTTTACAGGCCAAGCGTGTAAGCGGGGCCATGTCACGCCATGTGTTACCCAGACCAAAGCAAGTTATTTGAAGTTATCACCAAGCGCAAAATGGGTGAGACGAGATAGCAGTAAAGCGTTATCAGCAAAACCAGACATGGGGGGTTTTTATTTATAAAACCTACGCTGACACTAATTTTAACTCCAAATCCAGTATCTTAGACTAACTATGCCTTAAAAGAAGCGCTTCTTACTTAACATCAAATATCCCCAGTAGGCAGAGCAGATTCCTTCTTTCCCTATCCTGAAGCTTTTGTGGTCCCCAAAAAAAGAAAAACTCTGCTTGTCAACTGCAGCAGCTCCTTGAAGAAACTGGGAAAGGCTCTGCCCTCACAGCTGCTGGAACAACTTTGATCAGGAGCCAAAGGTGCCAGAGTGACAGTGCTGTTGGGTCATACGGCCATAACAAAACCCCGAAGAGAGGCAGCCACCCACACCTGACGCGTTGCTGAACCAGGCTCACCCTCAATTCCTTGTACAAAAGCCGAACAAATGACAAATTGGTTTCTCTCCTAGGTCCAGACTTCCGAAACACGGGCTGAGCCAAAGGTCTTCATATTTTCTAAGACTCAGGCTGGGTCCCTCCCCACTTGGGAGCTTTCCACAGCAAGTATTTCCCCTCCCACCCACGCCAGTGCCAGGCTGCAGTGCCTCGGCCGCAGGAGCCAACCCAGCTGCACCCCACGCCTGCCCCACACCAGCTCCAGCCCTCCCGGGACCCCGCGCTCAGCTGCCTCGGTTAATTGTGTGCCAGCGCGCAGCCAAATGGCTTAGCGCAGGGTCCGAGATGCGTCAGCGGGCACAGGAACAGAGCTGCCTGGAGTCAGAGCACCTTGGGAAAGTGCAGCCTCGGGTTCTTCGCTGCCCAGGAAGTTTGTTTCAGCGAATCTCTCCTGGAAGGATGCGCATCTTACACATCAGTTGTCTCTAACACGCTGCAGTTTGTGGTTACTACCAGAGATAACTCCTGATGTTTATTCTACCTACAAAAAGTTGGTTCTTCAACTCGGTAAACTGCTTCATGGTTAGTCACATCAAGAAAAATGTGTTAGATTAGTTATTTCCCTCCCAGCGCTTCCTCCCTCCAGCCTCCGAGCAACCAAAGTGTTCATTTCTCACCAAGGGCCCACGCCGCAGAGCACGCAGACAGGCACTCGCTGCAAGGTTTTTATCATTTGGGTTTTAAGAAGCTCGATCCCCTTTAATGAAACAACCTGACAAACGGCGGGCGTCTGCCTGGAGGGAGCTGCTGCTCTCCAGCAGCTTGAGCTCGCACCGCCCGGGGCTGCCACCACCCCTCCATCACCTCCGCTCGCCACACACGCTCCCCAGCGTCTCTTGGTGCCCGACCTGCCACCTCGGGGAGCCGGGGCAGGGCAGGAGGCCCCCGACGAGCCCCTTGCAGGCAGGCTTCGGCCAGGTGAGGTCCGCGGCTGGCCCAGCGCAAGGGAGGGACCAGGAATGCGCAGCTGGAGGTGGGGAAGCGGCTGGGGATCACAGAGCTCTCCGGCCGGGTGCGGCTCCGGTGGCAGTTCCAGCTGGTGTAAGCATGCGAGTCGAAGCCAAGGCAATTTTTCATTATTTGGAGCGCTGGTCACACAGCCTTCAGTGCAAGGTGGTTTACTCTTGAGTTGCAAAGCTCACTCACCAGTTACTACTCAGAAGCATCCTCCTGGCTATCCACGAAGAAGTTTCCCAGCATTTATCGGAGGAACACATGCGAAGCCCCTGCATCGCAACCCACACAGGGTACAATTCCAGACCTCTCTGAACCACACACAGCGGCAATAAAGACTCCACAAGTGACACTCGACCACCAGGCACCCACTCTCACCTCAAAGCACAGAGAAGTGTGGTTAACTCATACAGGTAACACAGACCTCTTTCCTGCAAGGTCCCACGGCAGCGTCCCGAGGCAGCAGGAAAGCACGAGGAAGCAAGCAGCACCGCCGTTCTTCAGCTTCCATACTTCTTTAAACACTTCAATACCAAATTCCGTCGCCACACCTGTGCCAGGGCTATTAGTGATGCACCAGAAGTTTTATCGGGTAATTGAGCTACATCAAAAAGTACCTGGGAAAGAAGACGTATTGTCTTTTCTTTCTTAAACCCTGATCAATTCACCACAGGACCCTGCAAATAGTTGCACGGGCACAAGTGAAATGGGTGTGTGTAGCAGGAATAAGAAGTGGGTGTTATTTAAATTGTCGCTGCTGCCGAAACAAACACTCCAATTACAGCTCCAGAGCAAATGGCTCCTGCCATCATCCCCGCAACCTGCGGAGCTTCAAGGAATTCGCAACAGCCAGGCAATCTGGCATTCCCCTGGCTTTGACCCCTCAGCCCAAACTCCCCACTACTGCTGTTTGCTCCAATTTTGTCTCAGCAGCCTCAAACTTCGTAACGGTCCCACTACAGCAAGGGGGACTGTGCAAATGAAAAGTTTATATCCCTCCCCCAGAGATCTCTCAAAAACTCATTGGCTGTATTAGCACCAAAACCAAACTGACCGGGACTACCTGGACAACTAACCAGACAAGTGCTAACTCGGACTAGTTAAACTCAGTGTCCATACCCGTGTAAGCGTCACAGGCATGGCTGGAACGTAATTCCACCAAGAAAGAAAAAGAAAGGGGTGGGCAGGGAGGCTGCAAAGCCAGGCCCAGAAGCCACCTACACCATCAGCCTCCAACAGGTGAACTTGAGTGCATCCAGCTGCATGCAACAGAGCACCAAAAAACCTGCCATCCTCATTTTAAGGTTATTTAAATCTATTAAGAAACGGAATACAATGGGACTTCCCACAACAGGCCCAAACCCTGACCTGGAACCCAGGACTGACGTGGTAACAACACTCCGGACCCTCCGCGTTAGGAAATGCCGCAGCCACCCGCATGTTTCACCACACACCTGAGACGCGGTCCCCCACCTCGATGCCCGAAACACAACACTCGGTACACGGCGAGCTACAAGAAGGAAATGCTCCAAACCGGTGAGAGGTGCAGCAGGGTCCAGCTGCTCCGCACACTGCAGCTTCCTCAAAACCGGTAAGCTTATTAAGGCCTCACAGAAAAGGATCAGGCTAAAGCAAAAGCCATGCGTAGTCCGCTTTCGCCCACACGTAACGCTTCCTGGCATCCAAAGAAATCACCAAGACCCTCCCGAGTGAACCACCACCTTCCTCCACTCTTCACATCTACGTTGTCACAGCAGTGTCTGGCACCTTCTCCCCTGCTTTGAAAACTCCATGCTCGAAAGCGTATTTTTCACTGCTGACGGAGGCTTTTGTTTCTAGGGTTTTGGTAAAGCAACCCATACAGAGAACAGCCATGGAAGCATCCCTAACTATGCAACTCATGTGTCAACTGGGAGATCACTCCAGGCCAATGCGCTATTTAACATATTACAACACATGGACCAATTCATTATCAATAATTCAGACCACAGACCTCTCCTGCAGGCCCGAGCAGCAAGGCCAACCGAGATACTGCGTGCACGGCAGCCCAATTTACAGTCAACTCCAACCACGCAGCGAGCGTACAACGGGCTGCTACTCACAGCCAGGTTTGCATCGCAGAGAGGTATTAATGGCAAATAATTGAATTATTGTCTAATATTTGAAACCAGGAAGAGATTGCCACACGTTCAGGATGAGGAACCATTTAATTGCAAGCACAATTCTAACAGCCAGTTGGAAACGACAGGCTTTCCCACAGAGCAAAAGCCAACAGATCTCATTACTCCCGACATCAGGTAATAAATTCCCTGGAGAGCACGGAGCAGTTTAACAAGGCGAAGGTGTTCGGCTGGGTGGAAGAGGTGCTTTCTCCGCACACTGAGCCCGAAGGGAAAAGCGCTGTTTCTCAGAACCAAGGGGTATCTCTCCCGTAAGACCTCACACAGCCACCACACAGTAAGGTTTCGGACACTCCTCTCCAGTCACTGCTTCTACACGGTTCTCCCAGGAAAAGGATTTTTCCTGCAGGAAAATCGCATCCCCCATCACTGTGGGTGCTGCCACCAGACTCACGCTTTCCCCCACCACCAGCCCTGGTACGTTCTCGCCAAGGCACAAGCTTTGGAGGGAAACTGATGCTGATACTTTGTGTTTAAGCCGTGTAGCAGAAGTAGTTTGGCCGTATGTTTTTTCAAGGGGAATAGGCTGAATAAATGCAGACGTAACACCAGACATCCCGGGTGGCTTCCAAGATGATGTAAGTTTTTTAAAATAGCTCATTTCTTATAGGGCTCCTTTGAAATGGAGGTTACCCATGTAAATTCTGAACTAAGCGTGTGAAACTAAGTTATAAATACATCCTACAGCGCTTCCTAGAAGAGGTCTCCAGTGCTACACGCGTGTGTACAGTTAAAACACTGCTCCTGAATCAGCGCGGCTTTACGCAGAGTTCAAACAAAGATGAACAACCAGCACAGAAGCTGATCTCTCAAAGCAAGCAGGTCCTGAAAGCTTGGGGAAAACACTATTTTGACCAGTTCAACTCAACACAGGTAGAGAAACTTTTTTTTTTTTTTTTTTAAATTTAAGGCAGGACCTCAGAGTTAACCAAGATTTGTAGAGACCACACAGAGCTTTACAGCTACACTGGAACATGTACATCCACACGGGCGAAACAGCTTGGATTAGAGAACGTATCTGTGAAGCTTAAATTTAAGTGCCCCACAGTAAAGCACTACAAAGAACACCACCCTCCTCCTCAGCCTCACAGAACGGGACTGGGCTTTTGCACACCCGACACCAGCGCAGTTTTCGTCCTCCCCAGAAACACGCGCATGCACACACCACCAACTATACTGCAAAGCCCAAATGAAATCCAGGCCTCAGAGCCAGACTTTCTTGGTAAACAAGGAAGTCAATCACAATAATGAATACTCTAAGTTTGAATGCGACCATTTCTTTTAGGAGAAGATTCTAAAAGCCAGAAGAAAGTAGCCAGAGTTTTCAGTGAGTACTTGCAAGTGTGGCAGCTCGTAGCCGCGCTGACTTCTTCCTGTGGGAAAACATCAGAACAGCTTCTTATACCTTCACACTGGTGCCCAAGCGAGATTAACTTCAGAATCCGCTCTGGAGCATGTTCAGAACGGAGGTTTCTCTTCCCTTCGCGAAAGCAGCATGACAGGTAGTTTTCCTGTTTGTTTACCACATATTCTACAAAACAAGCCTGGGATCTAAGCCTGCGCAACACATCTCAGCTACACCACCTCTGCTCTCCTTCGAAGAAAAGGTTAAAATGGAAGACAGCCCCCTGCCTACAGGCATTCCTAAACAATGGGCTGATTTTTCTGCCACCAATTATTGCCCTGGATAAGTATCAAGTATGCAGAATTACAATTTAACATACATTACTCCTCAGCTTATGGGGCTACTGACCTGTGGGAAGCTCGGCAGAGCCACCGGCCGAGGCTCCAACTTCCCCTTGCAGACAGCTGCCTGGTTATTTCTGGTCCCCCTCATCACAACCAAACTGCCTGCACGCCGCAGCATAACGTAACATTCATGTGCAGAGATAGAGAAGAGCATCCATCACAAACTGTGTATTTCCTGGCTGTTTAATTCTGCACAGTGGCAGTGTTTTAGAAAGTGACACCAGAAGCACGGTAACCCTTGGTGCTGGCAGTTTTGAAGTTAAAACAAACCATAGATCGGTTTGAATTTTATTAAACCAGGCTGACACTCGGTCTCATGTCAAGTGAAAAATCTGCAGCCACAAAAAGAGAACTCGGAGCAAACAAAATTCATGAAGTGCACTGACTGACATTTCAGCAAGCGCCACGTTAAAGGACTGCAAACTCCAACTCTGACATTTCGAAGCCCACAATTACTATTATAATTCATTACTGTTGCTCCACCACGCGATATTGCAGCTCATGACAAACGCACATCACAGGGGATTACTGAAGAGGCTACAAGGTCAGGGTGATTTTCCTTCAGTTTTCACGTCGCGTACAGGCCACTCCAGCGCGTTTCCAAACAACGACAACTTTATTAGCTACCGCGAGACTTCAACGCAGGTCTATTACAAAAAAACACTTGTTCAGACAGAAGCAGGTACGACTTGGACAGCACCAAAACGCGGTTTCACGTACCCAGCCTCCCGGAATACCGCACACAGAGCCGCGCTCCGCCTGCCGCAGCCGGAGCTGCCCCCACGAACTGCAGATGGCCGCGGCAAACCCACCTTTGCGTCCCGCTGCGGCGGCTGCTGATCTACGGCTCCAACGTCTGACAGACTGCGGGCTCCGCAGTCGTCTCACCGTAACGAACGCCTAAGCGGAGAACTGCTTCGGTGTGCCAAAAAAAACCCTTAAAAGGAGTAAGCGATGCTTTGGACAGCCGCCACCTAAACCTTAAGGCCACTTCTAGGTAAAACACACGCCGGCTCCTGCGCTCGCACCACATCCCAGCAGGAGCAGATAAGCTCCTTAGCGCGCTGCGGGGAAGGACGACAGCGAAGAGCGAGGCTGCTCGGTGCTGGAGCAGCTCCAGAGCCCCCCGCAGCCCCCCGGGCCCCCCCCGGCGGGCGCTCCGGAAGGTCCCGGCGAGCGGCGGCGGCCCCGGCCCGGAGCCCCCTGCAGGCCAGGCCCGAG
>Ga0065711_1041710_pt1 | contig 15930 bp, 8 predicted proteins | sample Hoacrofraction12_FD_59098 | JGI IMG/M metagenome (GOLD analysis project Ga0065711, IMG submission 59098) | Hoatzin crop microbial communities from Cojedes, Venezuela - Epithelial fraction 12 v2 (version 2) | ecosystem: Host-associated > Birds > Digestive system > Esophagus > Crop | place...
AGTTCTGTCTGAACATGAGGAAGAGCTTCTTCCTTCTTCCCTCTGAGGGTGACGAAGCACTGGAACAGGCTGCCCAGGGAGGTTGTGGAGTCTCCTTCTCTGGAGATATTCAAGACCCGCCTGGACAGGGTCATGTGCAGCCTGCTGTAGGTGACCCTGCTTCAGCAGGAGGGTTGGACTAGATGACCCACAGAGGTCCCTTCAAACCCCTACCATTATGTGATTCTGTGAACAGTTCCTGCTGTGTGTCTTACAACAGCTGAGAAACTATTCTAAAAGTATTGGTATCTCTTCATGGGACTTACAACTGGTATTTCTAGAATGCTGAAAGAATAAAATTATAATACACGCCCTCATGAAGGTACTGGAGAAGGGATTGAATTCAAAGATACCAGAGCTCTCTTAGTTGCTTAGCATACAGAGGGGAATATTTTGGAATAGGTATCAATGTATGCTTGTCCTTCCTTTGTGTGCTGTTGATTGCAGTGGGAGATGAAGAACTGAGAGCTAAAAATGTACTTTTAACAAGAATGCTAAGTGAAACAGAGGAGTGAAAAATTGTTAAGGGCTTTTAAAATGTTCTCTTAAGCCTCTTCAGCTGTATTTGCCTAATTGTTTTCAGGAGTTTCACAGTAATTACTAACTTAGGTATAGTGCTTACTGCAATGAGATTTTTTTTTGATTACACTCTTCATGAAAACTGACACATCATAAAAACATTTAATATAGTTTTTGCTTATTATTAGATTTTCCACAGCAAACAATTCCTTTGTAGAAATGTTAATCTTATCATAGTCCTTGAAAATAGAAATTGGGAAAAAATAATTAAAATTTTAAATAAGAGTCTATTACGCTGTGCAATTTGTGCTGACTAGAGAAGCACACCTCCAACCTGAACTACCCTGTGATCCTGACCTCATAAGTGGAGTCAAGAATTAGAATTTATTGTTAGTCTAATTAATGCCCTAGCAGTCTAATCAAAATGCAGCAGTTTTTATTGTTAGCCAATTACAGTGATGCTAACACTTGTAGTCTAATTACTTCTAGTTCCCAATAATCAATGTACACAAGCTTGTTCACGCTGACCCTGTCCAGGCTCAGCCTTCCAGTGTCTTGAGCGCTGCTGGGAGGAGGGTGCTGGCAGTGGCTCTGCCTGCGATATGCTGGGTGCTTTCAGGCAGTCAGTTGCTAATGCTTTGCGTTGGTCCAAAAGTTTACTGATGTTAGTCCCTCTGGTTTTGTGAGACCATTATTGTGTCTGCTGTAATTTGCTTATGACCGTGCAGTTACACAAAGCTGAGCTGAATCTAAAAACGAGTTAGACACAGGTCATCTGACCATAATGACTTTGTTGCAGTTAAGTCTCTCAGCTGCAAAGCATGTGCTGCTACAGCTAAATCCAAGCTCAGAAAATAGGTTCAGGCCAAGAGAAGTCCAGCCAAAACATGGTAAGTCTTTAGTCATCGTGTTTCTGAGGCAGTCTGAGGCCTGTGACTTGCTAATAGCAACGGCAGTACTGTCTTTCTAGGGCTACAAATCGTGTGTGTTTGGGATAAATCTATGTGCAACATGTATGCTAGAGAGGGGGGAGCATAAGCTGACGTTTCAGGTTGGCTTGCTGAGTCGTAGTAGCCAAAGATGGAGTTAGTCTGCTTGCAAAGCTGTAAGTTGTTACAATTATCATGGAAGTACTGACATCTCAAGATGACCTTTAAAGGTCCCTTCCAACCCAAACTATTCCATGATCTCTTCATATTGGCCAGTCTGTAGTAAACCACAAGTGAAGGACAGCTTATTCTGCATGGTCATCTGGTCTGTGGCAGCTCCTGCAAAACAAGCCTTCTGATGGTGGCCAGGTGCCGTGTGTAATTTTGACATGCACTTGAAAGGATGTTCTTAAGCTCTTTAAATCATTCATTGTGGCTTCCATTTTTCAGTGTAAGCCATTCTTCAGTGTTGAGTCATCTTCTGCTGATGAATCATGGAGGTTTATCTCATGCTTATAGTAGCCTCCTTGTGAGCTGACATGGCTTGTGACACAAGGGGTCTCTGATCCAAACTACAGCAGTCTGGCAAAATGGAAGGATAATCTGTTCAGAAAGAAAATCTCTGCAAGCTGTTTGAATCTGATGTTACAGGGCAGAGGTTCTTCAGAGGCCATGGATTAGGCGATTTTGTTGTTGTTGTTTTGGGTTATGGGTTTTTTTCCCAGTCTTATTGTTGGGGGATGTTAACGTTTATGAAAATTACATTGTGGATTTCTGGGAAATGCTATTTATAGTCTTTTGAGGTTAGATCTGGACCAAAGTCTAACAGAGGACCTCAAGAATGATACACAGTAAATCTTCAGATTGTCTGTCTTTGTGTTTGTGAGGATTGAAGACGACTCCATTTTTATGTCTTGCTTTATTTTATTCAAGTAACGTTTGCAAGACCAGTTTAGCTGAAGCTGTGACGGATTTGCCACTCTGCTGTATGAAGTGTAGCAAAAGTATAGAAAGTCATGTTTAGAAAACTTCATCTGTCCTTTCCTGAGAGCAGCTGCTTGGCCTAGTCTACTCCAGGCTGTTTAATAACAAACTGGAAGTACTGGCAATACCAGACAGAATACACAAGCAAAATTTTATATTTCTTTCCTATGCCTTGATCCTAGATCTTTCACAGTCCTGAGTCTAGGGCTTTTATTTTTGTTGCTTTGTTATTTCTCTGAGAGGTACTGATTTATGTCCCCATCAGAGGCAGAGCTTATAAGAAAATTTGCTTGCAAAATTTCCTCATTTAGGTATGTAGGGAAGCACTCCTGGTCTAGGTAAGTTAATATGTCTCTTGGCATTTTGGAAGAGTTATTAACAGCTGCAAACTACCCAGGTTTTTCACACAATGATACTCTTTTGGTTTTGAATCTTGAAATTGTGCTTTGGTAATTTCTCCAAATGTTACAAGTAGATAATTTGTGTACAATATTCAGTATAATATTCCGTCCGCAGATATGATTAAGTTCTCCAGTGTGTTTGGAGTTCTCTGTCTATGTCTAGTATCTGTATCATTTATAAGGTACATTCTTACCTCGTTATGATCTAGAGCTTAGCAAAAGTGTGAAGCTTAAAGACATGCACCTATACCTGTGCTCTTTTTTCCCTGGTCCCTGGCACACACTTTCATTGATTGTTTTTGGGACGGGCGTATAAAATTTTCCATTTGCTGCTCTCTTAGGTTACAGGAGAAGACAATTATGATCTCATGCCTTCCCAGTACTTTCTCACTTAATGTGCTACCTGTCATACTTAGAACTTCTGTAAGTATTTCCTAGAAAAATCATTACAGGCCTTCATGATTGTACCAAATACTAGGACCTCAGTCTATTGTCAAAATAATTAAAGAGCAATGTTTTTTTTCATTCAGAGTTGAGATCTGTAACAGATGCAGGCTCTTGCATCTCCTTCACCAAGTTCTCAACCTTAATTCATAAACTACTTTTTCTGTCTTTTCCATCAGTTTTATTTACCTCTTAATAGTTGTATCTGTAATTTTATATATAGTGCTAATTCTTTTCTTCCACTACATCTGAGATTGCGTTATTTCTTAGTGTTAGCATTCCTTTCTTGTGACTTACCCTGCTGTGTTTCTGTTAAGTCCCCCGCGGTCTCCTTCTTGAGTAATTGCTTCTAGCTCGGTCTGTTTATTTCCCATCATCCTGGCATTAATATACAAGTAATTGTGAGATAGTTTATTCCCTTTCTTTCTTGGTAGGTAGTTTTGTTTTCTTCTTTCTTTCCCTCTCCCCCTTTTCTTCTTGCTGTCTACAAGCCTGGCATTTCAGTTCTTGACTTACAGTTGTCTTTTTGTCAATAAGTGAATCTTGTATCCACTCCGGGCTGTTTTATTCTTATGCCAGCTCTGAAGACAGAAGGTTAAATGTCTGAAGGGAAGTAGTGAGTAGTCAAAAGCACCTGTGTGCTCAGTGAGGACTGTGCTCCATGGATGAAGTCTCTGGATTTTTTTAACTTGATGAAAGGAGTGACAAATTTGTGGTGAATATTGGCATAGAAAAATAAGATGAGGTTTAGCAAATAATATTTGGACTGCCTGATTTGTTTGACCTTTGGGGAGAGTGAAACAAGGTGTGATTGACATGGACAGTTAGGCAGTCAGTTTGAGATGACCTCTTTGAAGATATTCATTATTCAGTGCTGTTAATCCTTTTTTTTTTTTTTGTTTCTGGGGTTGGTGGCAAGGTATGAAATGGAAGTTGTCAGTTGTTGAGCTTTTGATCATTTTGAGCTGATGGAACCAGGTACTAGTGCTCTTCACAGCACATTATACATCTTTTTCTGGAGACTATCTAGAAAGGATGTGCACTGAGAAGTTGTAACTGGAAAAGGTAGTCTCATAAATGTTGTGGAAATTACTGAAACTCATAGTGCATCTCTATTATTCCTTTGGCTAGCTCAAAATGTAGTAGGCAGATGACAGAAGTTGATGAATGTGTGGGGTTTTTCTGGGGGGGACAGGGTGTGTGATTCAGAAAATAATGGCAAATGAGAGGGGAAGGGTTCCTTGAAGTAACATTTTGATCCTTTCTAAAGGGAATAGTCGGTGACAGTGTATGGAGTATGGAGATGCACATCTGAGACAGTGAACTGAGAAAGGAACCCAAAGGTGGTAAAAAAACCAAACAAACAACAAGAATAAAAAGAAGGGAGTGGAAATAGAAAGACGTTTGATCAAATATAGATGTGTAGAACGTGGACAAGGACTGTAAAGGCAGGAAAAAATACTCCAAACAAAAAATGAAAGTAGTGGAGAGCAACATGGTTAACTGGAGGGGGCAAAACTGGGATACATTGCAAAGTAATTTGGAGCAGATGGGAGGTGAGAAAAAAAATGAAGAGCAGAGATGTCTAACTGTAAAAGGCTGTAAAAGTCAGGGTGACAGATGAGGGCTTAGAAAAAAAAGTGCTCTCGTAAACAAATTATAGAACCCAAATCACTTCTTTGCTTGTGGAAGGGAAGGAAATGGGAGAGAAAGAATTGGAGGTGACAATGAAGTTTTGATCCTGAGAGAGGGAGTAAAAGTGTATGCATTATTTGGAATAGAAAAGGAAGACTGTAGCAAGAGACTAGGGAAAAAGGGTATGCTCAGTACTAGAAAGAATCAGTTTGTGATAATGGTGTGTCAGGAACGGGAGAGGAAGCTGACATTTGGATTAGAATCAGCTTGAAGGAAAAGTGCTGAATTATTGCTGTGTGTTTCAACAGATATGCGGAGGTGGCAATTAAGTCATTGGAAAACTTGTACTTACAGTGGACTTGTTTCCTGTGAGGGGGCTAAAAATTGATATATCAGTGAATCAGTACATTGGAGCATTAGGAGTATTTCTTATTGCAGTATTACATCTTACCATGAAATGCATAACTCGAGTTACTTTACAGATGCTGTGAAATAATGATAATGATCACTCAATTTGCTATATTTTTATCACTTAAAAATGTCTTGTCTCTTGTGCATAGATATTTGATTTAATGGATGCCAAAGCCCGTGCTGACTGCATCAAAGAAATAGATCTTCTTAAGGTAACAGATGTGTTTAAGAAATGTGCAGCCATCATCAAAGTATATCAAGTTTTTCATAGATATGCTTGAGGTGTCCACTGTTGTCTCTGTAGAGTTTTTATAAGACTCACTTAAGAAATTTTCTAATCTTTATTGCTTTAAAAATCAACATTGAGAAGTAAATCCTGTAGAAAAATGGGTAACTTTTCAAGTACAAGCTTCTGCTAAAACCACACTATATATACAGTAAATAACTGTGTCCTGTGTACAGTAAAACACTGATTTTAAAAATTGACTGTGCTGTTTCAGAGAAGTATAGCATGCTATTGCATAGATACATTGAAGCAGAACTTCTCTAAAATTGCAACCTCACTCATGGTGTTGATCCTAAAATGCCGTCGTGTTCTTGCAAAATGTTTGTGTGCAAATGCTTCTCAGAAGCATATACTTTTTGTATCATACTGAAATAGACTTTAGGGGTTGTTTAGGCAAACAAAATAAGAATGTTCTATTTGTCAGTCTTAAAAGATATGATGTGCTCTGCACTAAATTGTGCTTTATTGTTCTGCTTTCTTAGCAACTGAATCATCCAAATGTAATTAAATATTATGCCTCATTCATTGAAGATAATGAACTGAACATAGTGTTGGAATTAGCTGATGCTGGAGATCTCTCTAGAATGATAAAGGTAGGAATTAACTTTTTTAAAAAATTAAAAGCTTATAACATGCATCTTTGGCTTTATGTTCTGCGTGCTCATTGCTGGGTGAAATGCAGGGAAACTGTCGGGAACTGTGGAGAGAAGTGGAGTGTTTAGACTGACTTTTTTTTTTTTTTTAATGTATGCCGAATAAGATGCTTATGGAAGTATTTCTAACACTGTTGCCCAGAATATAAGTGCAGATGGGGACATAACTAGATTGAAGTTATATTAGTGCTGGGGAGGAGGAAAAAAGCTATAAAGAAAAGTACTGTCACCACCATTTAGAACAATACACTTCAACAGCTTTCCTGATTTTTGGCACAATTGTTTTGTGTTCCAATATTTTATTCTCTGTAACAGTAATGAAAGCGGAGAAGGGTTGGCGTCAGAAGGCAGAAGTTTCTTCTAGATCTTGAACTTCAACTGCTAACCACTTTAGCAAACAAAGATTAAAGTGGAAATAACTGCATGATTTTATAGGTCTAGTTAAAAGCTTATTTATCTTGAGAGTAACACGTGTTCTGAAAATATATTTCATATTTGGTTGAAATGATGTGCAGTGAACTTCCTGATATATGGTTATGCATTGTGGGTTAATTGCTTTCTTTTGTAGTTTTTAAATGCTGGTTCTTTAGCTAATCAGAAAAATTTATCCAAGATCTGTTGTATAAACTATGTGTTCTGAAACTTGTATTAACTTCTATCTAGCTTTTTTATCTTTGTCATCTGATAACTGCTTCTCTTCTTCTCCGACCATTTTTCCACTGGGTCTTGGTTTTATTATGTCCCTTTGGTGTACTTTCTTGTGTGCACACCAATATTATTGTTGTCAACACAGCCTAACTCTGAGAACAAATAATGCCAGTCAATTAGCATTCGCTCAGCAACAGCCAGGCACAGAACAGAGTTCTGCTGTTTTGCTTAGGACCTACATGAATAGAGAATGTTAATTTCTTCATTAATGACTTTCCTACTGATTTTTTTTTTCAAGCTTTTGAAGAATATTCTCTTCTAGATTGATAATAGTAAGGTAGGACAGTCAAAATTTGGTTCTAAACAGGCTGACAGCATTCTGTTAATATTTATATCCAAATCTGATATTTTTCTTCATCTCATGAATTATTAATTCTGTGGGTTTACATTTCATGAAACATAAAGGAAGGTTTGTCTTTTCTTTTGAATGTTCAGTTTTGACACAACAGTTATTAATATGAGTACTCTGTGACAGATTGCCTTATGGCATGTCTGGTCTTATGACCCATTGAAGCTTTTTCTTTTTCCTCTGCTTTTTTTTCCCCTTTTTTCCATTTTAAATCCAATGTGTGAATAATGGCTGCTTCAGTGCAGTTGGCCTCATTACACCTTGTCCAAGTCGGTGGTTATTTCTTACAGGCTCGATCTTGGAGGCACTTTGTGATTGTCCTCTTAGCACAGGGATCATGTTTAATGTAGCAAACTTAGATTGCTGTTTGATGTTAATGACAGCCTATCAGGCTATTATTAAATATGTATGAGGTGTCACAGTGCACTCCCTGTTCATGCTGCTGGTGGAGGAGATGATTTGGTATACTACTTGGATGGTATGAGTTTAAATGTGGGGCGCATCAGTTGTATAGCCTCTTCTTACAGAAGTATTTTAAAAATTGCCTGAAAAATGAATGACATGTATAAGTATGGAAACTTCTTAGCAGAATGGCTGCCTGTCACACTACTGAGGTAGATAACTATAATGTGTTACTTAAACACACCATGCTTTGATTTCCAGTGCTCTTGCTAGAATGCTGTTCTAAGTTTGTTGGAAGATGTTGAGGCACCCCCAGAAGAGAGTTTGGGTGCCAGGCTTGTGTGATTTGTAGGAAGGATCAGATGTTTTTACAATTGTAAGTGACCACAGCTTGGCTGACACTGAAACCAATGTTAATGTGAGGGAAAGCTACTTAACTAGTTTACTTGGGTGTTTGTTATGACGTTATTGGCACATCAGAGAATACTTGCAAAGCTGCTGTGCCTCACAGTGCACCTTAATGAATTCTTTAGTTGTTCCCTTAATGAACCACATCCTTGCTGCCCAGCTTTTATACCTTGTTACCTGTGAATAATACTCTCTTTGTCCTCACTGAGTAGACAACTGAGAAAAGTCACAGTGCATTCATATGGATTCTATGAGGATTTGTAGAATCTGCTGCATGTTGGAAAAAAGAAAAAGCAGCTATGCATTGGCATTTACAAGTCGCATAATGAATTGGAGGTACCTCATGTGTTTTCTGTGTCGCTCTGGGTGTTTAGGTGTGTACATACACAGATTTAATCCACTTCACCTTATTTTTTTTTGTTAATTCTGTCAGTGACGTGTTTTGGTACAGCCTCCATTCTCAAAAGTAGAAGGATCCAAAACTGAGGATTTCTTATCTTACAATGGCCTGGTAGAATTCTTGGATGTGACATGTCAGTCATACCAAGAGACAAATAGTGAAGGGGAAGTACTTGCATTTGACTTACAGTTGGTTTTGCACTACAGTATGTACCTCAGTACTGTGTAACCACTGTGTAGGGAGGGTGAAGGAAGGAAAAATTAATGATTTTCTGGATCACTGAATTAGACTGCTGGATACTATTACAGCAAAGATTATACAAGCAAATAATTTGTAACTACTGTGCTGTTTATCAGTTGCTCATGGTCTGTTGTTTGTCGGCGTCTGTGGTCTCTGCTGTGGAATGTGATGATAGTTCGTGGCTACCAAAGTTAAGGGTAGTCCGTGAAAGCTCCTGTTGTTACTGTGTAATACCACCTCATTTTGCAATACAAAAAAATGTTGTGAAGCAGGTTTAGGGCTTGGTCCCTTTTCCTATTAGTCATGGTACTTCTCCACCACAGATGGTGACAAGGCGAAAATTTTTCTGTGCACTTTTTGGCTTGGTATTTTTTTTAAAGTTACAGTTGATACATTGGATAAAGAAAATGCCCCAGAGAAAGAAGAATCTTCTAATTGCAGTAATCAAGAAAATACATTATAATGATTCAGTAAAAGAAACTGGTTAGTAAAGTCTATGCAGAAGATGTCATAATGAGAATTTGTGCTATCTTGCAGAATAATTAGCATCTTATTTAAGATTAAAAATGAAGGTATTAGAAAGGCTTGTAAGAAGGGATGTTATCAAGACACTAAAATGTTGTGGATTTTTTTTAAATCAGCATGAATCTTTTAGGTCTATTTCATTGCTGCAGATATTTTTAGTTTTTCTGGTAAATAATATTAGCACACCAAAAAACCCCTCAAACTTTAAACTGAATATGTCATGGTGATCCAAAGGAAGTTAATCATGTTTTGGGAACAAACATGAAAGCTTTCATCTAAGAAGTTGAAAATAGGTTCCTAGTTTTCTCAAGATAGATGGAAAACCATTTGAATTCTACAAAATGTCACCTGGGTACTTCACCCACTCTTCAGAGAACACTTTTTGTGTGTTTTTTTTCTCAACTTCAAGTTAAAAAACCCTGAACATACTATAATTAGCTAGGTAGCAAAAGACAAATATTTTAAAACTTCTCATCAGTGTGAAGTTCATATTGATATCTCAGGTTTCTGTGGTTGGGAACAGTGAATTCTTTGTCTGTAAACATACTTGTTTTTTACAGGACAGTCAGAATACAGTGACGGTCATTTCTTTCCAAGCAACTGATGCAGATCTAAATTGCACATTGCAGTAGCTGGGGCTCTGTTCAAACTTGTTTGAAATCTCTTTGATTATCATTCTGATGTTTCACCAGTGGCAGATTTTTTTGGGCTTCGCTGTGTGAAATTGCATCAGGCAATTTCTCCTCTCCACATGGTCTGGGATGCAGACCCTCCCTCCTTTCTCCATGCCAAAATACATTAGTGATGAGTTTTTTTGGAACTTATTTGCAGTCTGGACTTGACTAACTTGCCTGTGCTGCGTTAGGGGACAGCTTGCCTTTTTTGAAGGGCTGAAAGAGTGGAAGCCATTTTAGCTTCAGTCCTTGGCAGCTTTGCCAGCCCCGAGTGCTGCTCTTGCCTGTGAGAAGCAACCACGGCTCCGTTGCAGAATCCATGTGACTGTGGCCGGAGTGTGTTCCAGCGTGAGATGGCAGCCTTCGGGGTTTGTGGAGGTGTTGTAATGGCAGTGGATTTGGAAGGACCGTAGGGGCACGGGGCAGTTATATTACAGTCTGCCTTCCCTTAGGTGTTCCGTGGCATCTGTGAGGCTGGCAGCGCGGAGTGCAGGGTTGGGCACGTCATGCTGAGCAGGAGTGGTGAGCAGGTGCAGCTCAGACTTCTGCGTGAGCTGCTTACGTGGACTGAGCAGTGGATCTGGCCCTGCAGCATGGCAGAGAGTTGAGGGGGCACGTACTGCTACAGAAGCCAATAATTTTTTCTGTCTTCACGCTAGCTGCCCTGGATTGCTGGATGGTTAGTAGCCCATGATAAACCCTTCTTGCTGCGGTGAAGCTGGTTGTGTTGCTGAGAATGGAAAATTGTCACTTGTTTTTTCAGACTGTTTTCTGGTGGATTGCTGTCCTGGGAAAGTGCCAGAAACAGAGATGTTTTTTCAGACAGTGAGGTTATCAGATGAATGTTGATAGCACACGTTAGCCGTAGTTTGTTTAATTGCAACAGTGATATTTTTCTTTTGCTGTGATAACTGTGAGATTTTTGGGAGTATGAAGTCAGGGAAGCACCTGTGTAAGGAAGAGGTGCAGTGTCAGAATTTAGCAGCTCAGGTGTTTACCCTTTCCCAGGACATGACCCAGTGTTTTGGTAAACGCTCAGCTATTAACTGACTACATTGTTTCGCTATCTATCATACACAACATCGTTCTACAACTTGAACAGTTGTAGGAGATAGTTGGCGTTCCTGTTTGGAAGGCTGGTGGGACAATGGTGGTATCTCCAATGGAGTTTGACTGGCAGTGTAGCGGAAACTGCATTCTGTTGCGCACATACGTGTGTAGCACGACAGTAACTCTGTTTGCTGTTAGGTTTGCCAAAGATTGAACTGTGTGAGAATGGGTTTTCACTTTATCAAAATATAACAATTTCGTACTAAAACGTTGCGTGCCAGCTGCCTGCTTGAGGGTGTATGTTTCCCACAATGTTGTATGATTGCATAGATGGCTGAGGAAAAATATATTGTTTTGCTGAGACGTTTGTTTGCTATTTAATCTCTCTATTTTAAAATCTAGCTACCATTGTATCCGAAATACTGTAAGCCCCTTGTACTTTGAAACGGAGACTTAAAACTTGGAAGGGGATTTTTCTTACACTAATGGCTGTGAAAATTCACCTAAACTTAAATTCTTCTAACACAAGAGTTCATATGTGCTTAATGGAAATTGCAGGAGCGTAGCGGCCGAAGTGGAGAGTTTCTGTATGTGTAGAATCTACGTGAACCTTTTGCATCTTTTAGTGCTGACAGCATTGCTCACTACCTGGGTGACTATGAATTCTTCAACTTGTAGTAGGGGTGGCTGGAATGGCTTTGCCAGAAATAGCTTTTTCCAGATGCTTTGGATAGTCTGAAGCTTTTGTCTCTCAGAGGGTATTTGTTCTTTCTAACAGCACAGGGAAGAGAGTAATCCGAGATGAATACGGAGAAGACAAAAGACTAGGCAGACATGAGTAGGCTGGGACAAGAGGCTGTGATCCTTAAGGAGGGGGAGAGGATACGACTGGGAATAGGGTATAGAGAGTGAGGAGTATAAGAGTGCGTGTATAAGAGTAATGGATTGGGAAACTGTGAAATGGGAGTTGTGATACTGGACATGAGCGCAGTGAAATTAGAGAAGATCTAGTATGTTGCCAGAGAACAGGACAGACTGGGCAAGGGTCTTGGAGACAAAGAGACTGGATGTCAGCAGGGAGAGAGCCTGGGCGGGGTAACTCGGACTGACGGAACAGGATGTGATTGTGTAAATGGAGAAAACAGGATGAAGGGACAGGACTGGGATGGGGGCAGAGAAAAGGCAGGTTACGTAGGAGTTGCAGATCAAATCCCTGGAAACATTCAAGACCAGGTTGGACAGGGCTCTGAACAACCTGATCTAGTTAGCGGTGTCCCTGCTCGCTGCGGGGGGGGTTGGACTAGATGACCCCTAGGGGTCCCTTCCGACCCAAAACTTTCTATGATTCTATGAAATACAGGGGGACACAAAGAAGAATGTGTCCTGTTGCGTACTGCCATGTGGAGTGTGGAATGGGACTCCTGGTTCTGCTGCTGTCAGCAAATGTAAATGACGTCCACTGGCAGTACCCCTCCATTACCTGCTGAAGGATGACACTGTTGTGCAAGTTGCTTGGCCAGCTGCAATACTAACTGTGGCTGTAAAAGTGCTGACTCTGGTAAGCTGTGCGTAGCAGTATAACAGAGAGCCTGCGTTTCTGCAGTTATTTTTATGCTTTTTTGATTCTAGGGAATTGCTTATAACCTAAAGAAGCAACACTGAATCTGCAAAATCAAACATTCAAGGGCTAGAAAATTCTACAACTGAGTACCTTACACTCCAGCAGATTACAAGTTTATTTCTTCTTTGCTGTATTTGGCGCTAAGGGTGCGACTACTCTGGGTAGAAATCATGATGGTGCAGTACACGCACCATCATTTGTTGCGTCTCTGCTGCCTTCTTTGCTGTAGTGGTCGTTTGCAAGAAAGGGGATTCAAGAAAGGCAAAGGTTTTATAAGTTAACGCAATTGAATGCCCTTCTAAAGCCCATCCTTTCTTACTGTCTCTTGTACTGTTCCTAAGGAATACTATATAAACCATTCAACCACTGTTTTTTGGTGGGAATTGTATTTGCTTATTCTGTATTTCTGATAATCAAAGTAAAACTCTGGGGTTTGATTTGTAGGAATATTGAGCGTTCACAGCCTCATCTGTTCTGAGTGGAAACTATGTTTTGAAGATGAACTGTTTCCTAAAGCTAAGTACCTTGAAAAGGAGTTGCTTAAATTGGTGCCAGAATTAATTAACACTCGAACTTAATTCTTTGCCCCTTTCTAATCTGTAAAATGGGGATATTACTACCTCATCAATTCTAAGGCCATTTGTGAATATAAACTTCACAAAGTTTATTTTATTAATTTGATATTCCAGTGATGCATACCAGGAAGCTCTACACCTCCCTGAAACTTACGTTTAATAATAGGTTTTGAATAGTGCACAATAAATAAAGCCTGGAGACATTTTCAAACTGCTCATTAGCTGAGTGGCATGAACGAATGAGAAAAGGGTCTTTTGGCATAAAGAAAGAAAACAGAACTGAAAACTACGCAGACACACTCTCAAGGGGGAGAAATTATGGTGGCTTGAATTCTGAGGTTTTTCTTACACGTGTATCTGTGTCAAAATACTTGACATTGTGATTCTGGAAATAAGTATTTTTAAAGTAGTCTTTTGTGCATGTTTGCGTATTTCCTTTTCATAATACTGATTTGTCATGATCTGTAACTGCAAATTTTAAAATGTGGAATCTGGTTCTTTTGGTTTTCAGCAGTATCTGTGTGTCTCGCGGGCTTTTTTCTTTTTTTTTTTTCCATGGCTACTATATTTAATTTAAAGAACAAAAAACCCCACTCTCTCCCCCTCTCCCCCCCCATGCCAAACCTCCTGACTCAGTCTTTTTGTTTAGCATATGGTTATGTTTTATAATATAGAGCTGTTTGGCACGTTGCTGAAGCTACATCATTGATAAACATTAAAGGCTTCAAAATATTCTTTCTCAATGTTTTTTTCACATTCTGTATCACCTTTACTCTTAGCTTTTTTGAGTACTCATTTTTGAAGACTTTGAAAAGATAGAGTGTAGCTTAAAGAAGCATGGAATGTATTAGGATGCCGTAACACAGTATGTGCTAATTACAGCTCAAAGCTAAATTGTTTTTATGTGCCTTTTTCCTAAAGGAGAAACCTGGGGCTTTGAACTGGTCAGGCTAATTTTTGACAGTAACCTTTTTTAAAGGTACTAAAAATCTTTTTCTTAAACTTTAGCCCCTGTAATTAAAACAATAGTGCATCCTTATTCAACTTTGTATGTATATGCTAGCTATGTAGCAGGTAAAAAAAGGAGGGCTGCTTGTTCTCAGGGGAAGCAGCCACTCTGCAGATGGAGCCCTGAAGTCCTAAATGAAAAAGCAAAGGATAGAGCCCTGCCAGGGTAGGAGCGCTAGCTCTGGTAAGCTCATGCTCCCCATCTGTGTGTGTAACTGGGGTGCCTGGCAGGTGCTTGGCTGGCACCTTCGCTCTAAGCCGCAGGTAACCAGAACGAGAGCAGCAGCAGCAGTTTACCACGTGCGAGGTACGTACGTGTGCTGGCAGAAGGAAAGCTGACTGGTCCTGCGGTTTATAACCAGTGGGGTAATTGGGCTGGGTAATTGCCAGGCAGCCTTGTTGGTTTTTCTGTGAGTCAGCCATTGTCTGTTCTGCCACTGGAACAAGAAGGATAAGTGGGCAGATTTTCTGCTAAAATAATTAGACCAGCAGCATTATGTCTTGTGGACAGTCCCCTTCACAGACATCACACCTGAAGCGGTGGTGGGAGCCGGCTGGCTGTACTCGCAGCGAGAGTAGCGGTGTCAGTCAGCTATGAGAAGTTAGCTTAATGTTAAACTTCACTGAAGTATTACACAGGCTGTTCAAATAGCTCTAACTGGGGCAGAAATGCTTGGGGTATTTCTTCTCCACCTTTGCCCACTGATGCTAGAGTAGTCTGGCTCCATGAACCTTTAAAGAGCAGGGAGAGTGGAAAGATTTTATTAAATAATTGTTCTGGATGCTTTTTTTGTTTGAAGTGCCCTGAAATAATACTTAGAGATTATTTTTTGTTTTTCATGCAGTTGTTCTTGAGAAATTTGCAGTGTCAGTGTTTGTACTATATGAATAACTTACTGAGAATGAAGAGAGAAGATTGCGAATTTGTCTGCCTTATTTGTAGTAAAAAGGAAAAAAAAGTTAAGATGGTAGCCTCTGTATTTACTGTGTCATGCTATTGCTTTTTATTAGGAAGTACAGTTAATGATTCAAGCACAAGTTTCACCTCTTCACGCTGTACGACTTTTCCCGAGGGCATTTGTTGGAGAGAGATGCATGTAAACAAATACTGTTGAATTTAAACATGTGGCTGTGTGTTTTAAGAAGCCCTGCTCAATGACAACAGCAGAGACAATGAAAATGATGTAGTATTGGAAATTTTGTTTTAGTGGCTCTGCAAGTAGATCTGATTTCAGTAGGTGATTTTTATTTCTGAACACCATATGTTCCTGCTTTTTTGCGTGTTCGAAAATGTTAGATGGAACAGAGTGACTGTAGGTTGACTCCTCAATACGGAAAAATGAAATGAATCCCTGCAAAGGGAGTTGGATAAAAATATGTATATATGTACAGTGACTTTGTTCAGAGCTTTCAAAGGGATCTGAGTTTAATCAGGAGTCTTATTAACAGACTGATTAATAGATTATTAGCATGAAACAATATGTACTAAAAGCTAGAAATATGACAATTTTGTGTTTTTTCTTACAAGGCGCTCTATTCCTTGTAAGTAGATGTCTTTATTTTGGTTGTGTCTGAAGGAAGATTGTGTTTGAGAAGCTGTTTCTGGCTCAGTTCTGTGGTGTCCATGTAGTGTGGTTTGTATCTTTTTTCTTTTTTTTTTTTTTTTTTT
>Ga0065711_1041716_pt1 | contig 15930 bp, 6 predicted proteins | sample Hoacrofraction12_FD_59098 | JGI IMG/M metagenome (GOLD analysis project Ga0065711, IMG submission 59098) | Hoatzin crop microbial communities from Cojedes, Venezuela - Epithelial fraction 12 v2 (version 2) | ecosystem: Host-associated > Birds > Digestive system > Esophagus > Crop | place...
AAATCGTAGCCGTCCTGCTGTATAATGGCTTCCAGCTCCTCCTGTTTATTGCCCATGCTACGTGCGTTGGTATAGACACACTTGAGCTGGGCTGTCAATCTCACCCCTGACCCTGGCACACCAATCCTGGGCTCATCCCTAGTGAGCTCGGCGATGTCCCCTTCCCCCTTCGAACGTAGTTTAAAGCCCTCTCAATGGGCCCCGCCAGCTCGTGGCCAAGAATCGTTTTTCCTCTTTGATATAGCTGGAATCTGTCTGTTGTCATCAGGCCCGGTGCTGTGTACACCTCCCCATGATCAAAGACACCAAAATTTGACCAATGGCACCAGTCCCTGAGCCACCTGTTAACCAGGTGAGTTTTCCTGCCCCTTTCAGTGCTGTTTCCTGCCACTGAAGGGATGGAGGAAAACACCACCTAATAATATAATGAACATACATTCACCTGATATTTGGGGGGGACTCATTTTTGTTATGGGACAAGCAAGAAGAGTGAACCTAAATCTTTTTGCACTGACTAGGTTATTTAGCTTCTGCCTTCTCTCTTTAGGTTTTTCCTTACATGGCTATTCAGTGAAGACACTTTGTGTTTCAACTAATTTGCTTTTTATAAGACTAGGTAGATATGATTTCGTAATTAACCAGAATGTAATGAAATCTGGTTTATAATTTATCATGATTAGCTTAATATTCTATTTAATGAGTTTTAAGATTCTACCAGAAAGCAGAATGCACATCCAATGAACTGTAGAAATGCCTGTGAATCCCATTTGCTAATAGCTGGAATAATAATATTTTCTTGCGTTGATGTACCATTTTGGATGCTATTATACTTCATATGTAACATCCAGGAACCACTTCACTAACCTTAGTTCTTGTATTTATTCATGCACAATGTGTCAGCACTACAGCAATTGTGGTTTTCTTCCTGTATCTTAATGAAAGGCCTTATCCAAGACCTTCTGAGGCCAATGGAAAACTTCTCATTGAGCTTCCTGGGCTTTGGATCAGGCCTACAACTTACTGCCGGCAAGATAACAAGTATTCCTAAATTACTGAACCAGCATTCTGACAATTACAATAACTTTTTATTTTCCCAAAGCAAGTGATTTTCACTAATTATGGCAGTGACTACAGTATTCAGGTCCTAGCTGGGAAATTGTTCTTGCAAAGGAAAAATGTTGGAACATATCTGCTCAATTGCAAACAAGCATCCCGACATACAGTCAGTTTAGTTTTCATGAGTCTGTTGGGGAGCTTTGTCATTTGTTGACCAAGCAAGTTTTAAACAGGCTGAGTGATGATGCAGACACACCGGAAAATATATACAGAACTGTCTACTTTGCCTTTCTTGTCCATTGAGACAAGGTTTGCTGAGGTGGGTTACTTCAGTTTAATTGAACTTCCAGAGGTTTCTAGGTGGATGACCGCAGGGTCAGAGGCTCTGAGACTCCAGTGTCTGTGGCTACAAAGTCTGCTGCCAGGGACCATAAACAACGCTAGGTTTTAGATGCAAGTCACTGGAGTTTACCCTTCTAACAAGGCAAGGTGCAGAGGTGGGGCATTTGCTGTCTCCTTTTCTCAAAGCAAGCACTACAGGAACATTTAAAGATGTGATGATAATACTTTGGCAGTAGTAGACATCTGCAGGGCAATGCTTACCCTGCCACGAAAGTATCCACTGAGCTGTGCAGTCATATTTTGCCCTGAATATCATTAGTGGTTCATGAAAAGAGCTCCCTTGGTTTGGAGCTAAAGCATTACTGTCAAGTGCTTGATATAACTGTTGTCATGTTTTTTCTGATTGTAAATAATAATGTCATGTTTAGCACAGATCTCTGATATTTTCATATTGATAATTTTACAATGGGTACACTGCAGTTCCTGTTTAGTCTCTTTTCTCAAGCTACAAAAAAGCATCATTAGTTGCAGCAGAATAACACAGAAATAAGAGGCTGAGTCCTGACAGAAAACAAACTTTTCAGCTCACCACATATTTTTGCTCTTAATTCATATTACCATCCCATGGCACTCTGAAGGACCAGCAATTTGGGAAGGACTCAAGTTTGGGATCTCCTAGGTACTTAAAGACCAAGGTATTCTTACAGTGTAGAAGATGCGGCTTCAAAGTAAACATGGTTTTGAAACTTTGGGCACTCATCCCTTGGATAGCGAACAAGCTCTCTTTTTGAATATAATCTGAAAGTTTCTAAGTCATTGGAATGTAACATTTTGTAGCTTTCACTGGTTTCCACAGTGGAATTACGAAAGATTTCCCTTTTATTGTTTTTTCACAATTGAGGTACAGTTGTACTATAAGTGTAAGAATAATATCAAGAAAGAAAAATATCATTACCAGTAACTAATTGATTCATCCATTTGTATGGTAGTAATGTGTGAGATCCCATTGTACTAAACACTGGACTACTACTATTAAGAAGATTGGTTGTTGCCCAGAGGCCTCTACATTCCTGATAATCTAGTTAATGTCGGAACCTCAGTGATTTTGGGAAGTCTACTCAGGCAAGGACACTAAGATTTGCTTGTTGCTCTAAAACTTATAATAGGAAATTTTCTGAATTTACAAAAATGAATTCACAATTCGCTATGCTGGCAGTTCATTCAAAATGTTAACCTGACAAGAACAGTTTTTTCTGAAGTATTTCACAATACGTTCTTTTGGTCTTCTTCAGGCTTAAGAGGTTATGAGATATGAACAGTACTGTTTGTTGCAAACATAAAAAAGAATATTTAAAAAAATGATATATGGGTTTGATTTTCTTGCTTTGGGGCACAGATTTATTCCCTTGTTTCCCCATAACTAGGTTTCATGATATCAAAAGTCATGTTAACGAAACAGTGTCTAGAGATAAATGGGTAATGACGGTTCAAAAATTTTAGAAGCAAAATGAATGCTGACAATGCATGTAAGATGTCAAGAACCTTGTCTTGACAAGAGTCAAGGTGAGAAGGATTATAAGAATGAGCTTTTCAAATATATTTTAAACTTAATTTGCCCAAATTCCATCTAATAGGAGAGAAAAATCTCTGAAACATTTTCTCTTAAAAACTTTACAGATATCAGATGAAGAAAATTGTTTCTTGGAGTGGCTTTACGTTTTCAAAATTGCTTATTTCTAGCTGAAACAATCACCACTTGTGGCCCTGCTGATACCTTTTGTGATGAGGAACAGAAGCTTGTTGGTGGGGATGCCTTGCAGCAGGGTTATCTCTGCAAACTCTAACAACATGGAGATCTCTGAAGTGAGAGTCAGACAGGGCTGTCTTGGAGCTACAGCTTGTGGAGCATGTGGAGCTTGCTAGGGAGAAAGCCATATAGCCTCTCCTTAGGAGCTCATTCACAAGGAATGTCACACAACATTCCCAGCTGCAAGCTCTGTCTCACAGATGACACCACCCCATGTTGTGGAGAGGCCCAAGCTTGTGACAATAACTTCATTACATTGACTGCTGCAGCTCAGCTGGTCCTGCTGCTCTGCTCAATATCATAGCTCCCATCCACATGGTGCCATGGAAAAAAGCTATTATATAACAATTCCCAGCAAGTTCAGCTTGAATCAAACAGAATCTGGGTCACTTTTGTACAAGCTAATGTTATGCAAATTTTGACCCGCCACTTATTTGTTGAATTTCCTCATGAAGCAGGTAGAATGGCAGAGTGGTTCAGTGCAGGTCAGGGCAAAGCTGAAGCAGTGGTCATGTGTGTTAAGACATAACATAATATTAGAAGTTAAGCACCTCTCAGAATTTGCAGCCTGGATTTACCTATTTTACTAGCCTCTCGTTTTGTCTAGCTCTGCAGTAGCCAGGCTTATCAGATATTCCTACTGTCTGGCCACATGAAGTTGTGCACGTAACAGAGCAGTAAACAGGACAGTGCTTTCTCAGAATTACAAGAACAACTGTATTTGAGATGGACCAAATTGTGATGACACTAGTAACGGTGTTTTTAGAGTTATTAGTGTTATTAGTGTTAATAGTGTCCTGTCAGTCAGACTATAACCACCTTGGATCATGCTTTACAGACTGAAAGAGAATTGTGGCCTCACCTCTCCCAACTGGCAAATACAACACTGAGCAGCCTTGGCATGCTACATATGGAGAAGATTGAACCATGACAAAGGAGGAGGAGAGTTTCCAGCTTGGCAAGCCCTGGAGTCATGCATCTGTTCTTATCCTGAGCCACCCAGGATGATCTCTAGCTCTGAATCCTTCTTTTCCCCTGGCACCACAGGAGAAGCCCATTACACAGCACTATCTCTTTCCTCAACATCTCCCCCAAGGTATGAAATGAAACAGCCAACTTACTTTCATAGCAGAGATAATTATCTGCATGTCATCCATCAATGAGGCCATATAAGAAATACAAATGAAGCAGATTTGGTCTATCGAGCAGGAAAGGGAAAAGGATGAAAAGTAACAGTTCGTTATTATCTGACACCCTGCTGCTGTTCCTCCATCACTCTTCAAGTCAAAGCTTACCATCCCAACATAAACAGTTCTGTGCTTTTTGCTACAAACTGAGCCCTTACTGGTGTACTCAGCAGCCTGGAGGGAAGGTCTCTGAGGCCTTTCTTTCCTCACTGTCTCTAATATCTCCAGCACGTAACGTAGACCCAAGAAGATGCAAGTAATGTACAAATCCTCAGTGATACTGCTGTCCTACCAGCTGACCTGGGTCAAATATACTGCATTGTTACCATAAGCCTCTGCAATGGACGTATGGCATGACATAAGGGTTGTTTCACAAATGTTCACCTTTGTTACCACAGTCCCCAATGCACTCAAGACTACAACAAAGGCATAACTTGAATCTACATTTTAGACACAGGTTCATGACTCTCATTGCCATGTTTTCCTCTTCAATGTCAAGCACTCAGGCAAAATGGAAGATGCATATTCTGCCTCTTGTGCTCTGCCTTCTTTGTACATCACCCTTCAGTGGGAAAGGCTTGCAGTTGCATGAGCCACTTGGATTCAGGCACAGCTACATTACATCTGGGGGATAAATTTAAGCCTGTTATCAAAACCAGACTTATTCTCTGTGAAAACTGTGATTCTCCAGGTGCAGGTGGCAGGTGGTATTGGAAATATATTTTGCATTTTGTAGGTTGGTTTGGCACTAGTCATGCCCAGAGAGGCCTTCATGTACAGGCTGGAGTACACCAGGTGAACAGGGCTTCTTGCACCTGTCAGCCACACTACAGACATACACTACAGAGTCTCCCTGGCAACAGCCATGTGCCAAGAAGATATCCACAATCCTTTCTTCCCTGAAGTTTCCTCATTCATTCTTGCTGTCCCCTCAAGCCCATTGATAGGGTCATGCTTTGTGAGCAGAAAAACTGGTGGCCTGTGCCATTTTTATGCCTGTTATTTACTTTAGACTATCCTCTTTTGCAGAGAAGATGGAAAAATACAAGTTCAGAAAGCTTTCTTTGGAATCATAAATTATTCCTTTGAGAGTATAATGAAAGTTGTGCTTATCAAATATGGAATAAAAATTTAGTAGCAAATAACATTTAATTTTTAAAGTATATTTGATAATTAAATTTTAGTTTGGCTCTGCTGCGTGCCAGAAAACATGAAAGAGTATTTGTTATGCTCCCAGCAGAACTTCCCTATGGACTATTTTCCACACTGGTGGGAGTGAGGCTGAGAGAGAGAGAGACTAACAGGACAATCCCAAACATGGATGCAGGCTGAGTGATGGATGGATTGAGAGCAGTTCTGTGGAGAAAGACTTCGGGGTACTGATGGATGAAAAAATGAATAGGAGCTGGCAATGTGAGCTTGCAGCCCAGAAGACCAACCGTATCCCGGGCTGCATCAAAAGCAGTGTGGCCAGCAGGTTGAGGGAAGTGATTCTGCCCCTCTGCTCCACTCTGGTGAGACCTCACCGGGAGTACTGCATCCAGCTCTGGGGGCCCCAGCATAAGAAAGACCTAGACCTATTAGAGCAGGTCCAGAGGAGGGCCACAAAGATGATCAGGGGTCTGGAGCACCTACCCTGTGAGGACAGGTTGAGAGAGTTGAGGTTGTTTAGCTTAGAGAAGAGAAGGCTCAGGGGAGACCATATAGCGGCCTTCCAGTACTTAAAGGAAAGATGGGGAGGGACTATTTATAAAGGAGTGTAGTAATAGGATGAGGGGTAATGAGTTTAAACTGAAAGAGGGTAGATACAGATTAGACATAAGGAAGAAATTCTTTATGATAAGGGTGGTTAGACACTGGAACAGGTTGCCCAGAGAAGTTGTGGATGCCCCCCCCCCGGAAGTGTTCAAGGCCAGGTTGAATGGGGCTTTGGGCAACTTAGGATAGTGGAAGGTGTCCCTGCCCATGGCAGGGGGGTTGTAACTAGATGATCTTTAAGGTCCCTTCCAACACTAACCATTTTATGTTGATTCTGTGATGATGATGGTTCTTCCCAGATCTCAGTAACAATAGGCCCAACAACAATTGGCTTAATAAAATAGCTGTTTTAATAAGTTAGAATAATAAGAAGAGTATAGACAGCAAGAAAACTTTATGTCCTTTCAGATGCTGGGAACTCCACTTTCGTGCAGCATCGGGCAGACAATGTGATGGAGTTTCCCATAGCGCAATGTGCAGAGCAGATCCGTTTTGTTCATGGAGATGGATGTTCCTTCTATCTGGTCCATCAAGATGTTGTATATAATTTCATATAAGAAAACAACTTTATTCCTAAAGGATGTTCACATGAGAACTTCCTACCTTGAGATAAAGTCTCAGTTTCAGACACTTGTACTACCAAGATTAGTAGAAATTGCATAACTCCTCAGAGAACCAGTCAATCAGTAAGGCAGCACTGAGGAAGTTTTCCTGAAGGAGAAGATTTGACACCTTAGTATTGAGATTGAACACTAAGCTTCTGCTCAGCTGCAGTAATTCTTGGCACCACCTTTCCGTGACTGCTTTCCAGTATAGATTCACATGTTTGATTGAACAGAGAACGTCACTGGATCTACACTCCTGAAATTGTAATCCAACAAGGTAACCCAGTGTCAGATGTGCACAATACTCATCTTAAAGCTGATCTGTACTTATATAGGTGCATACACTGCCCTGAATCAGGACACAACAGATAAATCCAACTCTCAGTGGTGATGCTGGAGAGTTTCCTTTGACCACAGTGGATGAAGTGCAACAAGAGCTGTTAGTAAGCTCTAGAAAGGAAAATGCAATAAAATCACAGAAAAGTTCGAAACAACTTAGTTTGGAGAAAAAAGGATAAACACCAAATCCCCCTGCAGTAATAACTATTTACTGAATTATTAACTTATAATTGGAGTTGCAGTAGGTAAAATATTTAAAGAATTTTAAAAGTATAATACTAAGCAAGATTTTTATTCTACCAGTAGTCCTTTTTTCTGCTATTTTTTGCTAGATATTATTTCACAAGCAAAACTCATAGTTCGTCTTTCAAATTGAGTATCTTTCTGCTTCTTCTGGGAAAAAAAGAGACAAAGACAGTTCAGATGGTTTGGGACCACAGTTACTGGAGTGCAATCTTTCTTTCGGGTATGGGAGGAACCACACACACAAATAACAGGGGGAGGAAGAGTAAAGATTGCTCCTTTTCGTATGCAAGCCTTACCTGCAAAATCACACTGAGCTCCCTGACAGACAGAGAACTACAAAATCTGGAGGCTAGAGGTATTAATAAGGTATTAAATAAACAAACAAATTACTTAATCCGGACACCTCTTCTAATATATCATTCTGAAAATCTGCTTTCAGAACTTACAATCATAGCTGTGAAGAAGAAGAGAAAATGCTTCAGTGCTAAAGAAAATGCACTCTCATCTACGCAAGTCACAGAGCATGCTGTGATAATTTTATATCATAACACAGCATAGGATGCAGTGTGTCATGGAATAAAAATACAGATCTGATTAGATATATGCAACAGCTTTGTGTACTTAATATCCAGTCCGAGAAATTAGTGGTCATTCAGCATGCTGGTTCTGTTCCAGCAGTGGGAGTTTTCAATTTTTAGAGCTAGCTCAGATCCAGGGATAATTTAGTATCAGCACATTTCTGATTGAAGTCCTTCTCCCACAAAGCATCTGACGAGGCTAAGAGGTTCTTTTCTTCTGCTGTTTCCTCACAATTGATTTCCCTCCTTGCTTTGCATTTTCCCATAATTAATATTGTGTCTTTGCTAATTTAATGCCATTCTTTCTTCTGCTTGTGTATAATTTCTTTCCTCTTAGCTAAAAAAAAAATCCTCCCTGGTGCAAGTTACATACAAGAAGATTGATATTGAAGAGGATGCCAGAAAGAAAAAATATTTTCTTATAATTCCTGATTCTTCTCAAACCACTCAGATTTCAATAACATTTTCTCCCAGTATTACCAATCTTCCTAACCCTGTGACTGCAGTTAAAATCCCCGTATGGACAAGAGTTCAAAGACATAAAGCAAATATTCCAGGCAGCAAAGGAAAGGATTTCACATCTATGACCAGTTAATGTTTCTTATGTTTCCACTGCTCTGTCAGAATGTGGAGTTGCACTTACAGAGCCTTGTTGGCAGTGCAGACTGACAGTGATGTGCTCTTTAAAAGGATCTGCACTGGAACTGAGCCTCCACAGCCATAGTTTGATCCCTGCTAGTTGATCAAAAAAGTGTGATCCTTTTAAAAGACTTGCGCTGTTGCTCCCCATCTTACTGTCTGACAGGAAGAACATGTCCTGCCCAGGTCTCCCAAGTACATTTAATCAACACATTGAGGACAGAAGCAAAGATGTTGACAAGAGAAGCAAGGGAACATACCAGTCATGAACCCAACCTTGATAGTTGCCTACTTTCATGTAGTTGGCTTAGGGCAGCATTTAGCAAGGGGATACGAGATGTGCAAATGTAGACTTACCCTTCACTCTGAGCTGCTCCCCATTATCCTTCATAGTCAGTGCAAGGACATACTGCATGCTGGTGGGGGCACTAGCCTTTCTTCAGCACCACATGGTTGCCCAGCTTTGACTATGCTTGGCTTTCCTGATTGTTTCCTGGCAGCGTAGTCCTGTCTGCTGTGGGGCTCTGCAGTGAGCATAACTACCAAACAGTCTTCAAACACAGAAGTATTTTACTATGCTGAATAACAACGTCAATGTGTGTATATGTGTTTATGTACCTCTATATGTGTATGTACACATTCTCTAGCAGTTTTCTAGCTGCTGCTTTTTTTTTTCTTTCTTAACCCCTTCTCCCCAGAAGCTACCATGATGAACAGGGCATGAGGGCTAGAGGCTTAACCTTGGGAATACCTGCAAGGAGGGAAGTGAATGCCGAAAAGAAGAATGTAATGGAGAATGCACTTAGGCGAGCAAATGACTGAACCAGTGACTGGAACAACTAGGTCTCTGCTCTAGATTATTATAAATGAGATGCTATGCTTCATTGACTAAGTTTAACTTATTTGTTTAAACATCAGTATTGTTTTCATGCTACACTTGCCTAACTTAGCTGCAACTTGCTATTTAATCTATAAAGCCATTATTCGCTGAATGATAATTGGAAAGCAGCAAGATACTCTTAGTATGCCTCAATTACTGCCTTGCACCTGATCTGCACAGGGAGGATGTACGGTCCTACCCTACTCTGTTGCTCTCAGCACCTCATATCTAACCCACGACTAACTTTGTTGCCTCTGTTTAAGAACAGAACTGAATGTGTTTCCACTGATTTCCAGAATAAACTGTACACATACAAAGCTGTGTTTGCCTTCCCCTCCTTCTTAGTCCCAGGAATCTAAAGGAGATACTTGGCTAATGGTTAATTAAACACTTCCATTGAGCAATGCAGAGCTTTGTAAATCCACGTCTTCCTTGCTGCATAGCATACGGAATCGGCTGAAAGTTTTGAGCTTGAATTTTTCCAGGTTGGAGACTGCATTCACACAACTGGAATCTTTGAAGTAAGCAGAGATAAAGCAAGCCCATAGGTTCTTAAACCAAGGGATATGAAGTGGAAAAAATCCATGACTGTCCCTTCAGCAGAGATCTGAAGATACAACCTTGACAATGAGGTTCCATGCTGGTTCATTAGATCCCTGATCATTTAAAATGTAAATCCTTATGAAAGCATAAAGAGCTACAGCAAATAGAAGGAGTGGGTTCCTTTTTAATAAATTAACATGCCATCTGCCTCTCTTCTCCCAATGAATTGAACATTGACGTATTTGTTATTAGCACTGACAAACAGCACACTCCAAGGATACAGGACAGCAAGATACAGTGGATTAGTTTTACATGCCCTGCTGAGCTAGCATGGGGCCAAAAGTTGGGGCATATTGGCTTTCTGGCAGGGCTGTTGTGAACTGATAGGAGTTCCTACCCAGGAAAGCACACAAGGATGGATAGCATAGTCATAGAATCATAGAATCATTTAGGTTGGAAAAGACCTCTAAGACCATAGAGCCCTACAGTAAACCTAACACTACCAGGTCCACCACTAAACCATGTCCCTAAGCGCCACATCTACATGTCTTTTAAACACCTGCAGAGATGGTGAGTCCACCACTTCCCTGGCCAGCCTGTTCCAGCACTTAATAACTCTTTCAGTGAAGAAACTTTTCCTAATATCCAATCTAAACCTCCCCTGCTGCAACTTGAGACCATTTCACTTTGTCTTATTGCCTGCTACTTGGGCAAAGACACCAGCACCCACCTCCAACAATCTACTTTCAGGTAGTTGTAGAGTGTGGTTAGGTCTCCCCTGAGCCTCCTTTTCTCCAGACAAAACAACCCCAGTTCCCTCAGCCGGTCCTCATTAGATTTGATGTCTAGACCCTCCCCTCACCAGCTTCATTGCTCTTGTTTGGACACATTCCAGCAGCTCAATATCTTTCTTGTAGTGAGGGTCACCTTGGTATATGTACATTACCACAAAAACCTGGGAACATTCTCCTGAACCTGCAGTTACACCACACTGATGGTGGAATTTAACACTCTGACAGGGGAAGGCCATGACTGGATAGGAGAGGGGCTCTTTCTAGCTCACTTATTTCTTTACTACACTCTCAGCAAGGAGCACAATAGATGAAAAATATATGCCACTGGAGGGTCGTGAGACCCTCATAAACATTCATCTGTGGGAAATATTTGGCTTGGAAACTGGAAGAGGGACACAGTTGTCTTTTAAAAGAAAAGCTTGTCTACTTATTGAGAGTCTTTTCAACTCCTTCTTTACCAAGCAAGTTGCTGGAAGACAAACTCGTAGTTTCAGCTCCTTCTATAGTGACCCATTAGAGACACACTTATACGTTCAAAGTGGTCATATTTAGTGTTTACAGACTGTAACAAATGGAACCAGCACTGTACCTCTGCTTCTTAAAGAATAGAAGAAGTGGTAAGCTATTTCTTTACACTACAGGGGAATTCACTTCACTGCAATTTCGCGGATCTGCACAGGAGGGAGACACAATTTACCTCTTAAGGCAGTAACCGAAGCTTCTCTTGTTGCTTACATTACTGGATCACACCAGTGGGCTACTTGCAAACTTATGTTTAGGGATTCTGTGGTGGACCAAAAAAAGACCCACAGGTCTGCCCAAGAAACATGCAGAAAGCATCTATACATATAAAAAAAACAAAATTAAAGAGAAATAATTCCTTTTTGAGGTGGTTTATGAGTTGTTTTAGGGAGCATATAGTAACCAAGTATCACAGTTAGACTTTCCTGCATAAGCTTATCCATTTTCCTGGTTGAACTTTACGAGGTCATTTGTTGAGAAATGTGATGAAGATTCAAAGGATGTATGAGACACTGCCCAACTGAGTTAAATACTGGCTGAAGTCAGGTCTGATTCTGCCACTGGTTCTAGGAACAGGGATTTCAGAGGGGACTGGATGTTGTTCATTTGCAGTGATTCACAGTGACAACAGGAGAACTTCTGTCCTGGAATTCTGTTGTTTGTTATGGGATATATGAAATTAAAGAAAAAGCAGACTAACTAAATGGTCCATTTAGCAGCTTCAGGCCTGCAACTCCATAAATATTTCATACTGTTTAATCTGGTGACAGCCACACACTAAAAGCTGTAGGACAGTAAAACTTTTTGAAAATCTTCTCTAAGTCAGTCTGAGAAACTGAATTATGCTTATTAGAACAAAGAAGAGAGATACTGGTGTGTGTTCACTGACTGCAAAAAAGCATGGTCAAAAAGGACAATTAAATTTTATATGGAAAATTAACAGTTCAAAGATGATTTGCAATGTTAGAATCTTTTCACAGACTTTTTTAGTTTATAAAGAGTTCTTTAAATACAGCTCACTTGCTTTTGATGGAAAGACCTATATCTTCCTGTTTTTTAACTGCCTTTCCTTTGTTACACTCTCTTTCTCCAGAAAAAGCAAGAAAATGAAAAGCTGAGATAAAATGAGATATTCCCAATTATTTTTAAGCAAAAACATTCAGAAGTTGCAAAGGATGGTTGTCGATATTGTTTTCAATGTTGTTGCAAAACAATGGCATTCAAAGCAACATTAGTTCTTTTGCAGAAAGTAATTGAAAGAAATATCATTGCTACAGGGCTCTTTTTGATCAAAATTCACAAACAAATAAAAACCACAAATTTCTACCTGCTCTGCTAAGACATTTTTCAACTTTATTTAAGGGTCAGTGGTTTGTCATAGCTGCGGAGTAAGAAGGATAAGGTTTTATGCATCAGTTTATTTTCTTACGTGGCCCAAATGTTCAGTTTACATGATTCCCTGGTGACCACCACATCAGACTGGAAAAGATTAAGTTTCATTATTAAGAACCTCAGCCAAAAGTAGACTTCTCACTGGCTATGCCAAGTTTTGATATGACTCTCTGTGCAGAAGTGGAGCATCATTCCAAACAGTTAAGTTAGTTAAGCTTCCAGTCAAGCACTTGAACACTTGGAAAGAACATAGATTAGCAAAGAAAAGCAATGAAAGTAAAATAGGTCTCTAAATCCTACAAAGAGCAAGAAGCACTGCCAGTGAGGATAGAAAGAGAACATTCACTAAGTCAATGTAAGCTTGGGAAGAGCCATAAAGCAACAGTGTTGTAAAGCATGAACATGACTGAGTGAGTTGTAAGATTAAAGGATACTACAGGGCTGGTTTAGCCTTTCCAGGATATCTCCTGATTCCTTTCACGAGGGATCATCCACCTTTGGTTGTTTGCTTTCTGTGCTGCACAAAGCCAGAAGTTGTTCAAAATAAACAGATAATTGGGTCAGTAGGGGAATCTTAGTTGCAGAGCTCTGTGCTGGAGTGAAAGGGATAGGCAAGGTTTTACACAGAAACATTTTCTGTTCCCTGCTACAGCAAGGAGCCAGAGTGCTTTTGCCTTGTAAACAAGAGACCCTTACAGCCCAAAGAGCAACCATAATTTTCTGCTCTGCCTGACTAGGGGTTATTGTACAAGCATTACTCTCTTCTCTCTAAAAAATACAGCCATCTTAAGGTACAGCTGTCTTGCTCCCAGTTCACTGCTTTGTCTCTCACTAAAAAAAATAAAGAACCCACACACTTTAGTAGCTATGCAGATCATTTGGTTCTGGGGCAAATATATTAAAAACTCCAGGGAAAAGAACATCAATGCTGAAGATAATAACCATGATACGAACAAATGAATTATTCTGATGTTTACAGACAGTATAATTTACAACAGTATTCCTGATGTACAGCAAAATTTCTGGGCAGAGGAGATGGACAGTTTCAGTTGCAGGAGCAACCAGAGAACCAGATGCATGCAGACACCAGGTCAGGTGAGACACGGCATTGCTTCTTCCTGCTGTCCTCAAAGATTGGATTTAGCTTGCCAAGGTAGATGTCTGGGGTAGGTCAGGTGACAGGCACCTCAGAAAATCTATGCATTTCAAACAGCCCTACAACAGGAGGCTCCTAGCATCATCCATCTGTGAAGCAGCCCTGCAACCTCCCTGCTCAGTTCTCTGAGGAAGGTATTAGGGTCCAGAGATCCTCAGCTGTGCGCTAAGTGGAGGTGAAGTATGCAGCTTGTAAAGTGTATAGGTGATCTGCTCAAGTGTGAAACATAATCACAAAAAGACAGAGCAATTACATGGTGTAAAGGGCCAGGATGTCCTGAAGCCAAGTGAAAGACGGGATCAACAAGGAGGAGGGAGCAAAATACGTGAAATTGATGAAGTACTACTTCTTAGAGGTATTTAGGTTTCTTAGAAGTCAAAAGATGTTTTGATTTATACAAAAGTGGAGGAGGAATCCATGGATTCTTGTCACCCTTTCCTCACTATATGCCACTACCAGAGATCTGCTGGTTACCTCCAAACTCATCACAGCTGGCAGGTACAGAGGGTAATCAGCTGGAAGTTGTGAACCATCTCAGAGATGACACTCAAAACAAGTGGGACTTCCAGTGATATCAAAGGACATTATTTTGACTTGCAGATGAGTTTATCTACAATAATATTAATTATTTCAGCATACTGAATGCACTAGAATATTCACTAAAGATGGAGATGGAATATCTCATAGAAAGAGTTTGCTTCAAAAATTCGCAGTATCTCACAAATTTTGTCAGGACAGCAGAATAAGCCATATGATAGTGTGTCCAATCAAAATTGCTCTGTTTTCTGACATCTATTACTTGCAAGAAATTGTTCATGAATAAGCCAAAGACTAACAATTATTTACAGACACTATTCAGTGAGTAATTCTGAACCCCTTTGAAAAAATTGTAGTCATGTTGTGAATATTTCACTAATGGAAAACAGCCAAGATTTATCAAAGATATTAATTATAAATTATTTTCTCAGCTTTAGTCACAGTCTTCTTCTGGAGGGGAAGGAAAAGATTGTCTGCAGTGCTCTTTAATCTCTCCTCTTTTTGTAACATTACTGATTTACTACAGAGATGGTTGTGTAGTTAAGGCAAAGGGCATGGGACTGCTTAGATCACTTTCTTTGGAGGACTCTTCTGGAAAGCCTTTGGGCAAATCAAACAGGTATGACCAGTCCCATGTAAGACCTTGTACCAAATTATTGGCTGACTGTACAAACCCCCTTCTTCTCCTAGAACTGAATTAGGGACTCTGAATTGGCGGCCCAAGATCCATGCACTATACACCATATCAAGCTGCCATGTCTAGTTAGACTGGATGCTCTTTTGGGAGGGCACTGTGCTATGGCTAATTAGGTACAGATCTCAGGTGGTATATTCATGGCCACCACAAAGACGGATGACAAAATGCTCCCTGATAAGCAGCTAACCTCTGCTCTGAATCTACCTACACCTGGAAACAGCACTTGAGCTATGCTATTTACTGTTGTCCAACTCAAGGCAAAAGTGCTGTCCTTGGACTATGCACAATCACTATACCCCTGCAAAATGGGCTGAGCTGGTTGGTCAAGTTCCTGCAGGCCTTAGACCCAGATCTGTTTTGACAATGACTTTCATGTCTTTCTCACCTAGAGCTTAGTGGGAGCAAATGAAATTACTGTGTGCTGAGGCATAATGTCACTTCTGCATGCAGTCGAGGGAGAATGGAGAACACAGCTGAGAAAAATTCCCCGAAACAGGTACATGAAAGAGACTGAAAGACCTAGGTGGAAGGCAGGAGGAAGGCAGAGACATCCACTGTCTGACTGGAATGCCAGCTGTGCCATAGTGTGCCATGGCAGCTCGTACACAGAATCACAGAATCACAGAATGGTAGGGGTTGGAAGGGACCTCTGTGGGTCATCTAGTCCAACCCTCCTGCTGAAGCAGGGTCACCTACAGCAGGCCGCACAAGACCTTGTCCACGCGGGTCTTGAATATCTCCAGAGAAGGAGACTCCACAACCTCCCTGGGCAGCCTGTTCCAGTGCTCCGTCACCCTCAGAGGGAAGAAGTTCTTCCTCATGTTCAGAAGGAACTTCCTGTGCTTCAGTTTG
>Ga0065711_1041717_pt1 | contig 15930 bp, 11 predicted proteins | sample Hoacrofraction12_FD_59098 | JGI IMG/M metagenome (GOLD analysis project Ga0065711, IMG submission 59098) | Hoatzin crop microbial communities from Cojedes, Venezuela - Epithelial fraction 12 v2 (version 2) | ecosystem: Host-associated > Birds > Digestive system > Esophagus > Crop | place...
CCGAGCGGCTGCCCCCGGTCAGCGCGGCAGGAGCGGCCGCAGGCAGCTGCGAGCCCCGGAGGTCGCCGCGCCACCTTCGCAGCCGCCGCGGCAGCTCCTTTTCTGCACGTCAGAGGCGCTCGGTGGTAAGAGTATTTCCAGACGGCGAGCGGATTTCATTTTCAGGCTGGCACAAACTGTATCGCCAGCAAACACACACACAAACGCGCATTTCCGTTGTGAATACTAACGGCTGAGCCGCACCAGACGCGGACCGACACGATTTTCCGCCCAACCCCTTTATGGCCAGAAGGCCCGGCCCTCCCAGTCAGCAGCAAGTTACAACGCGGCCACGACAGTCACAGCGATATTCCACCCGAGCCGCCACCGGGGTAAACATTAAGCAGCTTGTTTTGTTCGAGCGAAAGCAGCCGAGTGTCCTCGCCCCTCTGCCCTTTGTACCACGAGCACCAGGCGAAGACCCCCCACCACCTCGGCCTCGCCTGACAGCGGCGCGGGCAGGAGCAGGAAGCAGCTGCCAGAGCAGCTTCACCCAAACTCAGTTACTGTTCCACGTGCACACAAATGGCAGCCGAGCAGGTAATTAATGAAATTCCCTAAGAAACCAGCACCATGCGCCCGGTTACCTGCCACCTAACTCCACTGCGTAAGACACAGGCTCCCACGCACCGCTGTTGCTCCCCAGGGCCCAGCTCACACCCGCTCCTTTGCCATGACCACTTCGGTTGCCTCCTGCTCGGCCTGCCCTTCTCTGCGCAGCTCTCTGCCCCCCAGCCCAGGCTCCCCCCGGGCACCCCCTTCCCTCTCTGCCCTCTGTCTCTTGAGCCCCTCTATGCCAGGAGTCCAACAACGCCACACCTCAACTCCGCACACGCTGCTCTTTCCCACCAAGGTGGGTTCCTCAAGCTTCCTGTCTCCTGCTGGTGGCAACTCTCTCGCCCCTTTATCTTCCTCATCTCTACTCTTCCCTCTCCTTCTATTCCAAGTAACTGTTTTTAAGACTGCGTTGAGAGCATGAACAGACATCACCTTTCCATCGTTTGACCACAACATGCCCGGCACTGTGTTTTCCCAACATCACTTTACTCCCCCACCTCCTTCACTCCTCATCCAAAACACTTTGTAACCTCTGCTCACTCAAAAGCTTTCTTTGTAAGATGTAAAACACCAAACACCACAAACTTAGTCAACAAGTGGAACTCATTAAAATGACTACGCAAAGCTGTCAAACACTTCCTTGGGAATTACTTTATTAAAAATAAAATTACACTGAAGCAAAGTCAGAAGTCATTTCTAGAAATAAAGACATTTTCAGCATTCAGAAAGAGCCATCCTCCCATACAAACATACATTTTTCAATAAGGCATTTGAGATACTTCCTCTGCTGAAATAAGGGAGGGGGAGGATACATTTACAAATGCAAACCAAGTCTGCTACCACTTTACTTACAGTTTACCAAAGATGGCAACACATTTTTTAAAACCACAAACATTTTGTTGCTTTGATGCTATTGTTTAGCTACTTTCATGGCATCCTGTGAAATTTCAGTGCATCTGGAGGGCATGAAAGGCAGGTCTTTAGTGTCATTTCCAGCAGCATCTTGCACGCTGGCAAACAGACATGGTTGCACCTTCACATCAGTATTTTTAGCTTGTTGCACTTCTGCAGCATTTGATTATAAGGTATCATCAAAAACCGCATTCTCAAAGTACTATTTGTGGAAGGCTAATTTTCAAAGGACAGTTTTCAAGGGTGACATTTTAAACTAAACACAGCAGGCAAGACGGGCACAAACATGTACAATTCCACATAGTAGGGAATTATATGAATTGTGTCTTCTTTGGAATCTGTAAAAAAACCAAACCACTAAAGTGCTTTTCCAACGTGTCCTCACTGATTAAAAGGACAAGTATTTTATATCAGCGATCAGTTACACACCAACATCATTATGTTGCTTAAAGAGGCATTTCAACAGAACGATAAATATTATCTCAGCACTTCATTTCAGCTTTGCAATTAAGCATGTATTATTTTAAGAATTTCTAGACAAAAATCTCAACTGTACAGAATCTATTTCTTCATTGGAAAATATAAATAAATGAATGCTTATTACTCCAATACTGTCAGCTTTTAGTGCAAGTTTACTGCATCGGTACCAAACTCAACTTTTTATTGTGCTACAGGGTGTTCAAAAATTTCACACAAAGAAAATATTTAAGATGAGCATGGGCTAACCTATAAAGTCAAAAGTTAGCCAGTGTAAGAACTGGAAGTTCTCACACAAACAGTGGGGTACCTGACCAACCAAATATATCATTCAGAAATTAAGCCACTTTGTTATTCAAAACAGCTAACAGAAAATCTTAATTTAAACACAAAATAACTATCTTACAGTCTTTGCTAGGCACTACCTGGCTTTTAAAACTTCAAGTTAAAAAGTGACAAAAACAGGTTAATTTGAAGCTGAAGAGTTGACACTTCTTTTACAACTTAGGTTCAGTTTCTGCTACGGATTACCAAATTCTACTTTACAGTCAATTTCTCATTCCAGTTTGTAAACCCAACATTAGGAGGGCTGCTAGTGTTTTGTAGCTCTCCAGTGAGGGGTGGGAAAAAAATCCCTTGGAAGAGTACATAAGTACTTATTTCATCCGACATGAAATTCTGCTAGATCAAAAGGTGTATAAAGAGATTTAAGGATGATTAAGAAGAACTACTTAGAAGTTAATTGTTACATTTCCTCCAAAAGATCGCTTTCAATGTTTGAGAGAGCTTTCAAATAAAAGGCAAGATTAAGTGCCCCCTTCCAAAACACCTAACAACAGGCTTCCCTGGCAATTACTTTGATAGTGGCAAACAGCATTAAAATTTGCATGTGAAAATAGTAAGGTACCGAGACATTAATATTGTATGAGCTACAGATCTTTTTACTCCATATGAAAGATAACTAAGAGAAAGCCTTAACACTCAAACCACAGGTTTGTCAGACTCCTCATGTTCCATGCCTAAATGCATAAGACCTACATCTGTAGTGGCATATTGATGCCGTACTTGAAGTCAGACTCCAGTTCCCAAAGCCAAACAGGTTGTGGCAGTACTGTCCACAGTGCCTGTAAATGAAAAACCTGAGTGCAAGCCCCAACGTCAGGATTACGCACGTGGAGTTTTCCCTGGTGAGCGCACTGTTGGTCTCGTCCAGGCTGCAGCTAGAGAACAAGATGCCACTGCTCATGTGAGGAAAACAGTGAGTGCGAAGTGGCAGCGCAGGTGTCCTCCTGAATATCTGCTTGGCACCAGAGAGGAAGGACTTCGGCTGTTTCTTGTTAGAGAAATCCGCTCTCCTTTACATTGAGGTAAAACATCTGCATACAGACACTGCGCGCTCCTTTCACATAAAAAACATGGTATATTCAAAGATTCACTTCTCCTCCAAGCCGGGGTTTTTAGAGTTGGTACCTGCGCGTTTATAGTGAGCCCTGACAGCGAAGAATGTTTGAATGCAGGAGTCCAAACTGATTTGATCCAATCACACCTATGAGTTACTTGCAAGAAAGCATCCTCCAAGGTTGAAAGAAGTGTCATTTAGTCATTTCCAAAAAGCATTTGTCATTATTTAAGCTCAGTTATGTTTCTTTGCACAGAAAATGCTAATGCCCTCTCATTCACTAATCCTTTTGGTATCATTCACTCAGTTGCTGAAGTAAATGTTTACATACTGCTTTTACCAAATTAACAATTACTATTTGCTAAAGCATTAACAGATGTTTTGGACCATTCTCCCATAATTAACATTTGACAAACTGACAGTAATAGCCTATAGACAGAGGGGTTAAGCCCAGCAAGTTTGAATATCAAATTGCAAACTATGCTGTCAGTTCATTTGTGGAATGCAACAGCTGACAAAAAAAAAAATCTTCTCTTTCCAGAATTGTAAATGAATCATTCTCACTGACTATGAAAGTCAGTGTTTTTCTAGAAAGAAAGTAATAAAACTAGCTGGAAACAAAATAAAGCTGGATTTCAAAAGTGCAGTATTTTTTTGTTTAATCTTTCTTTGATGTTGTATCATTTCTTCAAAGCTATTATATTGTATGGACAAGGAGCTAAAGTTAAACCAAACCTTCCATCCATAGATGGTTTTGCAGCATTTTCAGGGTACAAAAAGGTAAAACTTTGCATTAGACTTGCAAAAATTAAGAACAGCTCCATTTTTGCCAACTGCTCTCCCATGCACACACGTTTACCTAAGGAAGTTAGAAGAGACATATTACTGTTTTAACACTGTTGATCCATTTGTTAACAAGCATGCACTTCCCACACTAGCGTAGTCCAAACATAGAAGAGCTCAAGCTACTATTAAGCTATGAATGCTGAAGCTTTGGACTCCTGTACCTGAGTCTAACCCTTGCTCAGCTGTACTGTTTCATATTAACAGCATTTATATCCATAGCAAAAGTATTATCAAAGAACAATTCATTACTTCTCATTTCTGCCTGGCAGCTGGAGCTTTTAGGAACCCAACCCGTTTTGCAAGCCACCAACTGTAATAATACAACAAGGTCTGTAGTTGGTCCAATGTGCAACTTTCACATCTCATACCTCCAAGGCCCTACGTTTGAAATACAACCACCACCCCCAACCAGCTACTGACTGCACGTGGGTATCTTACCCATTCCAAAAGGAATGAATGCCTCTTTCTTAATTAGCTGGCCATTTTCGTCCAGAAATCTTGATGGTTGAAATTCATCTGGTTTCTCCCAAATGTTAGGATCTCTGTGTACTGACCACAAGTTGGGCACAATCACGCTGCCCTTAGGAATAGTATATCCCTGCAGCACTTTAAACAAAAGCACAGAGACAGAGGATCTGACAAGTTGCTAGAAGTGAACATGGGAGACAGACTCATTAAAAAGAACTAGAAGATACCAGAAAAAATGACATGGATCCCTAGCTGTGGGCTGCAAACGTAGCAGGAGCTTAAGGCAAAGGTGATCTCTGCCAGCCTGCCTGGGTCAGATCACGCAGGCCAGAGCACCTAGAAAGACATCAAGTTACACTGACAGCTCCCCACAGGGAAAAGGCAATGGCAATCGTTAGGTATGCACTCTGCTGCATGGAAGTGCTGGGACCCAGTTTCCCCTCTGTTCCTGTGCTGTCACACAGCCCCCACCACAGCGAAGGTGGAGGGGAGGAGGAGGCACGGGTTTTGAACTGTCACCACAAAAGGGCTTTGAAGTGACTAGTCTCATTTCAGCTTGTCATACCTCACTCTCCAGCAAGCCAAAACATTTTAAAAAGCAGATCAGTTCAGTACCAGGTTTGAAAGCCAAGAATTGCTACCTCCCACTCACTTGAGGCAGTGTTCAGCTATGCTTATGAATAGCCAACAAGACCACTTGGAAAAGGATATTTATTATTGCTTTCTGTAGATGTAGAGCTCAATGGTATAAGCCTTTCAAGCTTTAGCAAACCAATTGCTCCAAATTGATGTTTTCAGACCTCTGTGCCAGACAGCCAAAACCAACTCTGCTGTTTCAGGTACAAAGGTGGAGTCTCAGCTGCCAGCTACCACCAAGCACACCAGTCCACACTAGCTGATTCCCAGAAATGAAATTGCTCTGAATTAGAAAACTTCTGGACGTTAGGTCAGACACGTTGCTTAAATAGAGGAGTATCTCAAGCCCACCTACTCTCTAAAAATGGCATTTTACATACTTGGGTAAATTCTCACTAGATGTCCCATCAGATCTTCAGCCACAAAAGAAACGCTGTATTAACAAGTCTCTACAAATGCTTACCAGCGGTTTCTGAGGCCATTCGAGGAATAGAAAGGGGAACAACTGCAGTCATCCTCTGCACTTCCATAATGGTTGCCTCTGTGAAGGGCATTTGAGCCTTGTGGGTAAGAGAGGGAACTTGGTCACATCCTAGAACTGCTTCAATTTCTGCATGAACCTTCTCTACTCAAAGGGAGTGAGAAAAAGAAAAAAAGAAAAGAAAGATTCATAATATAAGAGAAGACATCATCTCAATTTCACTTTTCTATGCTTCATTGTTTAAATAGATTTGTCAAAAATGACTACAAAATGTGTGATCCCTAGCTGAAATTACAACATGAGCCTTAAGAAAGGACTCAGTTAAGAACAAAACAACCAAATGCAATCTTGACAACTGTCAAGACTAAAGCTACTGAGATGACAGACATTGCTAGCACTTCTGTAGTGGAAAAGTTACAGGAAAAGTCCTGTTCCAGTTCCAAGTGTATTCATAATCTTAGTTTAAGAGTTTAACTATACAGTAATTTGAACGGTGAAAACATCAAGCTTTTAGCCTGCATTAAAAAATGAACAAAAAGAGACTGCATGCAGCACGTGCTTGAGCTGGCCTCTGCTCCTGGGGAGATCCAGTTCTCAGAACTGGCAAAGGTAGGAAAGAGACAGGAAAGGTTTTCATGCAGCCGCTTTAGATACTTCATTCTGGAGCAGGAATTTTGGTGCTGTTACTGCAAGCGTTGAAGCCATTTAACTTGTTCTTGCTATTTCCTGCTTTCTATTCACAGAACCTGAACTCAGCTATTTGCCAATACCCCCAAAAGGCAGATGCTCCCTCCCCCCACCCCGAGCCCTTCTGCAAAGGAAAAACAGAAGTTGACAAAAAGTTCCCTCTCATTCACATGATGCATGAAGTCTCAAAATATTTGTTTGGCCTCTCATCTGACTAAAGGCTCAGTATACATGTAATTCTCTTCGCAGAAGTTTCCAAGATGCAAGATTTGCTTCACCCATGTACAGGATGATGCACCTTTTCTTCCAAGTAACTTGGAATCTAGCTACACAGCAAAGAATCTTGAAAGAAGAGACCTCAAAATTAACCCTTAATAAAAAAAAAATACAAGTAATTTTTCTTTTAGCCTTGATATCCTGAGTATTTTGTGGTTGTCCCACTTGCCTTTCCCAGGATTTAGAATCCAGGCTGCTGACACTCTCAGTTTTTGCTCTTTTCTCTCCTTAGCACTGATTCAAGATTAAATAAAAGCTCAATGGAAAAAAGTTTCTCTGTTTTCAGAGCATTCAGAAATACCGTACAAACTGTGTTTAGCAAACGGTTGCTGCCACCTACTGGGTCTGCCAGCAAAACAAGTTCTCATAGGAGGAACAGAGTAAAAAATGCCTTGACTGCAAGAGATTTGCTAATGGTGTGGCTCTCGAGTACCTGCTTTGTGGTGTTTAGCTACTTTTTCTAATAACGCCTTATAGCCCTGTATTCAGTTATGCTAGCCCACAGTAAGTTGCATGAGTAAAGTTTTCAATAATAAAAAAAAAAAACTAGAAAAAGGAGACTGTCTCACACCAAATGTCATACCAGCATTTTACCCCAAACAACGCTTCTTTGGAGTTTGTAAAGATATGTGGAACTATGCAGAAAGCAGCCAAACTGCTGCTCATATTACCAACTGCAAAAATGTAGACTTCAAGTGTTCTCTGCTAATAGCGTGTTATTTGAACTGCTCCAATACACTTCACTTGCTTGAAAAAGATCGTCAGAAGACAAGGACCAAAACCAAGTCAGGCAGCAGGCCAAACCAAATACTCCCCACTGCCTCCCTACATGCGTGCATGTGCACACCCACCCACCTCCTTTTCCATATAAAAAGCAAAACTGGCTTCCACAGACAAATACATCCTTTCTGATTTTTTTCCCCTGATAACCGTTCATTTGCCTTTCCATGTCTGCAACATTTGCTACTGCTAGAAGCTATACAATTCAGATATTTCCTTTAGGGGATAAGAGAAATATATTGCCAGGGAAGAGGGGGGGAGCAAACAAACAAAAAAAACCACGCAAAAAAGAGGCCCATGCACGACTCCCAGGCAATCAGGACGCCTAAGGAATGGAACACAACAAGTAAGAGAATCACACTGCACAGCTAAGTGACACACTCTGGACTACTGAGTTTATTTATCTTGTTTGACAACAGCCACAGCATAAGGGGAAATTGGACTGAGGCAATAAAACTGTTCGAGATCAGCAGAAGAGAGAAAACCGACTAGCACATAGATGTACAGTACCAGGCAGTAGGGAAAGGGGTTAAAAAAAAAAACCACAAAACTTTTCTATATCTCATTTGTGTAATTTAGAACATATCTAATTCATGTAACTGCGTACCAAGTCAAGCAGAGATAACACACAACCATTAAAAACAGAAGAATAAGCCTATGCAGTACAATTTTATTTTACATTTGTCCCTGGTGAACTGATGCCCTATTTTGCAATCTTTGCTCAACCATTTAGTTGACTTTGTGCAATAAACTATGATCTTGACCTGTTTAAAGAGATTATTCCAGATAGGTGCTGTAAACAAGTATCTATTTGCTTATCTGCAAAGCAGCTGCAGCACATAAAACCCTCAAAATCTCAAATACTTGATAAAAGTATCCCATGTTTACATTGTTCTTAGATAACGTGAAGTTTATCCTTCTTCACTCCAGCTCAGCAAGAAGTCTGGGCAAAGCAGTGGTCTCCTGGGGAAACGTTTCACTGCTATGAACTGAGGTGGAACTACCCAAGTACAATCTGTCCATCCTGCCAAGGTTTCCAGTCTGCGCATACCCAACAATCTTTCTAGTAGAAATCAGTTGCTATGTAGGACAAATGAACAAATTAATAAATCAACTGCTTTATTGTTCTTAAATTCAACCATCTAAATTTCCTAAATAGTACTACAGAAAACGTTGGCTTTGCAACCACTGTAACAAGACTCAGTATAGAAAAATACTTACCCAGAAATAATTTTAAGTCTTTGGCAGTAGAAATTCATCCTAAGTAGTCCTCAAATACACCTCTACCAAGTACTATTACAGTATTGTAACCTCTCCAACACCACTGGTATTTTTTATATCCACAAAAACGTGCAAGTCATTTTCTAGAACTATGTCACAAATGGTAACCAGATCATAGCACCATCAAACAATCGGGGTTGCAAGGAACCTCTGGAGGTCATCTGATCTAAACCCCTACTCAAAGCAAAGTCCTCTACCAAGTTAGATCCAGCTCTGACAGTAGATCAGACTACTCGGGTTCATACCCCCCTGAGTTCTGAATACTTCCAAAGTCAGAGATTATATTAACTCTTGGAGCCATCTGTTGCACTCCTTACGATCTTCAGAGGGCAATTTTTTTTCCTAGTACCTGAACAGAATTTTCTTGTTGTAGACTGTCTCTGCTGTTCCTCCTCCCTCCACTGCACACCTCAGAGTAGACTGCCTCCATCTCCCGATCAGGTAGTTGTAGACAGCATAAGGTCTCCCCTCAGTCTTCTTTCGTTAATACTGAACAAGCCCAGCTCCTTCTGCCTCTCCTCTGGGGCCACGTGCACCTCCCCCCCCCATCATCAGCAACCTACCCAACTGCCATGACCCATCAAGACTGATGTGGAGACGCCTTGCAATGACTTTGACGAGCTGGCGCCACGGACTGGTGCAAGTCCGATTTCCTCAAGCTGTCTCCAGTTTGATCTTCCTCTACAGTGAGCAGTGTTTCACCTCTCCAGACCCCGTCACTAGGCTCAAGAACCTCCCTGCTCAGTGAGGCATAAAAGCATACCTTACCACTACGTATCTCATGTATCTTGTGTCACTACTACATGCCTGGAATGCCACAACTGCCAAAGCTTTTGAAACATGCTAGGGTTCCCTGGCATTCCTTGTGAAAGATAAGGTTGTCCCAAAACAGAAGAAACACATGGTCTAAAGGGACATTTAGATAGTTAATATATAGCACTAACTTAGAGATCACCATAGCACAGCAGGATAGAAGATGTCTTCTTACATATCAACCTTTCAAATTACACATACACATGTACTATTTGCATTCCAGATGAGTTCTCTATTGTCGCTGTTTGCTTCTGTTTCTGAACATCCACCTAAAGCTTTACCATCTGCAATAAAACACCTAGAATAAAAATAGTCTTACCTTGAACTTCTGGATAGAGAGACATGTAGAGTAGGCACCACAGTAACGTGTTGGAAGTAGTATCTGTGCCTGCGATGAAGAGGTCACCAATGATAAAAAATAGGTAGTCTTCATCAAAACTGCTCTCCTTGTTGTTCTTTTCTTCTTCCGCGTGGATGAAGTACATATCAATGAAGTCCCTGGGATTTGCTGCATCCAGCGTATCCCTGTGCTGTGCAATTATTTTCTTTAGAAAAGCAGTAATATCTAATTCAGTTTTCCTAAGTTCCCGGAAAGGCCCGAAGGGAAGGTAGTACAGCCAAGGGCAGATATTGACCAGGATCATATAGCTGCTCACACTTAGCTCTAGTGCACGGGCCATGTTCTTCAGCATCGTCTTGAACTCCACATCTTCATAGTTAAAACGCCTGCCAAAGGCCATGGAACAGATAACATTGGACACTGCGTTGCGAATGATCGGAAAGGGATTAAATGAATCCTTTCCATGCTTCAGCATTTCCTCCTTTATAAACTTCAGCTCCTCAATGATTTTAGGCTCTAAGCTGTGTCTTCCCACTCCAAAATGACGCAGTGTTGAGAGAGAGAACTTCCTCTGTTGCTTCCAGACAGGGCCGTAAGGTGCAAAAATGACACCTGGAAGAGAAAAGGAGAGCCTGAAACCAAACCGCTTTATTTTCAAAAAGAAACAGTTAGACAGGTCCACAACCCAAGAGCCAGAAGAGAGGGAAACACCACCTAGCAAATCCATCCCAAGCCCTGGGCTACAAGCTAAAGGAAGAACACAAGGTTCTTTACAATACCTTTGGGAAATCCTGCTCCCCCCTTTTCCTAACCAGTGAAATTAACGTAACAGCTACATCGATAGCTTTATTAGTCATTGCAAGATACTGACAGATGGGGAAAAGGTACTGTAGATGCTTTCTGACAAATGACAATAATTTTGTAGCAATTGTTACTCTGGGACATGTTAGCCATAGCCTTTTCTCCTCAATGTCCCGAGACACAAATTCCTTCAGCGAGGCAGAACAGAAGATATTAAAACACAAAATGGTTTGCATTTCTTTTTGCCTTCATGTTATTCAAGCTTCTCGATACTGTTTGCATGTGTGTATAATTTCTATGACAAGCAAGGTTTTTCTTTAACTTATGTTCAAAATACAGAATACGCATGCTGCAAATAAACTGGGAAGGTAAAGACAGGTTTAGAGCCACTTGGCAAAAACCTGCTTGATTTGTATCTCAACAGTTTTGATGCCTCTAGGCACGTGTTCTGCCTGATTGTGTCGTTATGAAACACCATTTAAATTAAATCCCTTGCTCACAAACAGAAACATCTCTTTTGCTAAATTAACAGATCACGCCAAAGATACCCATAACAAAATACACAACCTGCTATTTCTCATGCACTCCACGATTAACCCTAGAAAGTTTGAAGTCATCAAAACACAGGCAGGTTCTGCTTTTGTTCTTCTACTAAAGTGACACCAAATCTGTTTTTTTTTCTGGAAATAGAAAGTTACTTTATAAAGCAACATCAATTTTTCTGTCAAATGCAAACCTTAACATTAACTTTAAAAGAAATGGCCATCAGAAATCAGCAACAGAAATATGTACCGTATTTCAATATTTAACATTACCTATACTTCTATTACAACTTAATGTCTGTAGCCCCTAATGCAGAAAGGAGAATAAACAAATCAGAAATCTACAGCTAGAAACAGAAATCTGCAGACATATGTAAACGAAATAACTATACTCAGAAGGCTAAACAGTTCAGTGTCACATACAGCTCATAATCTTTCCAGCCAGATTTTCTGATCACATTATCTACTCATAGTAGTAACAACAGACAGAAGAAAACACATGATCTAGCTTCAAAAGCCCTAAACAAAATAAGCAGAACATTATGAGGAGTCAGAACATGCTGAGAATTAGCTGAACTTCATCTTCGCTGCATGAAGATACTCCTTAGGAAATCTAATGTCTACTCCTCACACTTTAAAAACAGAACCAAAAATTTTTCAGACTCCCTTTCTCAAGTTATGTTTCCTGGTAGCACTGATGTCCTCAAGTAGGGTAGGTGAAAAACCAGGCTTATTTGGGGCTGAATTTGACCAAGGCCCAGCTTGGTTTTTCAGGGTTTCTGGATGGGGTGGGGAAGAAATGTGGATTTCTTGGAGCAAAACAATGTTATCATTATTTCTGTCCCACAACGAATACCTCCAAACCAAACTAAACATCCACCATCTCTTCCCCTGTCATGAGGAAAACTAATTTTAGGATCCAAATACCTTCATAAAAGAAAACAGATCTATTGTCTTGAAGGTAAAGAAGACTATCCTGGCTACACAGGAAGGCTAACACCAACAACAAACCTCCCATGCTCAGAGAGTCTTCTCCAGCAGTCCTGCACAGGGCATGGCTGTGCAGCATGATGTCTTCTGAAGTCCCAAAACCCCAAAGTACTGCAGAAAACTAATAATTCATTTGTAAATTGAGAAAGAATAACATAGGATACAGATTAAAGAAGGAGAAAAGCGTAAAGAACAGAGATAAGAGAAGAAAGAAAATGGCCAACTGCATCACTGCCAAGCAACAGAAACGTAATAGTACTTCATTGTTTTCAAAGAAAATCTCTGCATGACCTGAAAAGTACAGGTACCCAGCACAGACAAATGCATTAAAAAAAAACAACAAACACCACACCAAAAAAACGCCAAAACCAAATTTAAAAATACTAAATTCTGAAGCAACAAGAACCCAGAATAACGAGGAACTCACACTCATTATAGCGGGCTATTTCTATGAAGTGGTAACAACTTTCAGTATAACCAACAAAGCAAGAAACACACAGAAGAACAGAAAGTTTGTTTTATTCTCCCTTTTTACATAAAAAATGCAAATCCTTACCAGAAGGAAGTTCTAACAAAGGTTAACTCCCTTCCCCAAATTCCTCACTGCTAGCTTTAGTGTCGCTGTAATACTGCAAACACTGACAAACTCAGAATCCATGACATTTAATAACATTTAACTTCTGTCTTCTCCAATGTCCAAAACTGGATATGCACAGGGCAGGACTATAAAGGCAGACAACCACTCAAGTTCCATCCATTCTAGAGACTGAGTCTTTGCTACCTCTCATAGCTATAGAATACAAAAATGCTTTACTAAAACAAAACCACCAAATCCTACTTTCCCCCCCATCTAGTATCTGTCTTTCCTCAGACACATGTCTGTGGCAGCCTTTGATTAAGAATTCACCTCTACCTCCTCCTGTAAGTTCTCACTGCACTTCCCATCCAGCCAAGAAAGCCTCCCTTCTTTTCTACTCAGCTACTGAAATGCAGTATTTGCTATTTCTTATACTTCCACTTGCTCTCCCCTGGGCACAGTATTTTATTTGCATCTTACAACCAACAGTGCCATACACAGCTGAGATAAGCCCTTCTTTCTCCCACATATCCAGCAGGTCAGCTCAGGGTAAGGATAAAACTACAACAGAAAACGTAGTTTAAAAGAAAATAGCCCCATAAGTTTACAGCAGGTAGTTTGTCTACAGAACGAAGATGTAGGAATCCAAAATGGACGCTTACCGCCTCAAAACACCCCAGCGTCGTAGTACCCAGGTTGTGAGTGGCAGATACAATCATCCCGCTTCTATTGCTTCCTTCCCTAGTACGTACAAACATAACTGTTGCTGCCCTGATCCATAGCAAAGTCTCACATACGAAATCCTCAAACTAAGCACAGGAGGCTTCCAGATCAAGCTTCAGAGGCCTCCAGTTTGAGTGTCATAATCCACCCACCCCCACCACGAACCACACACAAACACTTGTTAGCCCAGCACTCTTACAGACAATCTCTGAAAACTCAGGTTAGAGATTTACATTGTACCTATACCACAAAAAAAAAAAAAAGGAAACACAAAGCTTTCAGAAAATACCTATCACTCACCTCTTACCCCACTAGTTCTGCAGCTACAGCCTCACTTCACAGAGGTTTGGTCATCCACATGGCACCTCTCGACCCAAGCCAGCCCACTGAGAGCAGCTGCAGCTTCCAGTGGCTTTTGGATGACCTCTTTGCGCAGCTGCCAGGCAGGTCCACACTGCCCATGTTCACCAACTTTTCCCTTTGTGTACCTGAAATAACGCTACCCCTGTGGTTTGCTCTACAATACTTTTGCATCTGTGGCAATTCACCACGTAGTGCCAGCTAATGTGAGCAATATGTAACAGCCAGGCACGCTTTACGGACAGACAACTGGGCAACCCTCACACAACAGCCCTTGTACTTGAAAACAGCTGTGGTGACCTGCCAGAAAAAACTAAACATGAAACAATGTAACATCCCTGCCGAAAGGCAACGTAATATAGGCAGGCATGGTCCCTGCACCTGGCCACAGCACGCTCTGGACAACAGGCTCCTGACACTTTTGACTCCCCTGGAGGATCCAACAGCGGAAGATGATAGCTTGGTTATCAGAGACTTTATTCAGGCATTTACACGAGTTCTTTGTAAGCAGCATGCATTGACTGCCCTGGCTACTCTTGTGCCACCGTGTTCAAAAAAGTCTAGCAGACAGTCATCTGCAAAAAACAAGAAACATACAAAATCCACAGCATTCAAGCAAAAATAAATCCACCACGAGCCTGCAGATGTGGCTGTACAGCACCACTAAAACTGATTTAATGTCTAACTGCTCTTCCCCTTTCCTCCTCCAATCCTTGCTAAAGGTACTGTACCTAAAAACATCCATGCGCTGTAACAATTACATACCAGTAAGATCTGTCTCAGACCAGTATCACTAAACCAGTATCATTTGTAATTTATTTTTGTTATCCTTCACACCAATGCCTGCAATGGTACCTGACTGCTTTTTAACAAACATGATCTAGGTCCCTCGCTTTCCTCGTATCTTTACAGGGGTAATTCTGGTACAGTGAAAAATCGAAGATGAACAGTTTCAGGCACCTAACCAATAGATTTCCCTGGCCGGGGGGCGGGGGGGCGGAGAGATAAACAAGTTTCACAATACAGACAGCACATTAACAAGCCTTCTGTGCTACCCTTCCCAAACTGAAGAAAGGAAGGCAGTTTCCTACAAGCACCGAGATCCGTAACAGACCTGAAGACTAAACATGAAGCAATTCTAACTGCGGTACCACCACCACATATTTAAACTCCCCATGCTCTTACTTTGCACAAGCTAGTAAACTTCCCCTCGACCTACCCCAAAACCCCAGACACGCTCGGCAAGCTCCGACCAGCAGGACAACCCGCGGGCGGCTGGCGCGCAGGCCGCTCGGCTGCGGGACCGCCCGCTGCCGGGCGCCGCCGCCTCGCACCTCTCTAGGCGGCCGGAGCAGCTGTTCCTCGCCCCCCGCACAAGCGCCTCTCCCCCCGCCGCAAGCAGAGGGATGGGGCGCCGGGGCGGCGGCGATGCCGTCCGCTGCGGCCCCCGCAGCCCTCCGGGACCCTCAGCGGGCAGCGGGCCGGAGGGCGAGCTCCTCCCCGCGCGTTGTCCAGCGGGACAAGGGGCACCACGCGATGAGCAAACAGCAAGCAGACGCTCGCAATTCACCGGAGTTACTGACGCATTTCGTCCCCGCAGCCGCGGGCACGGGGGGCCCTTACCCTTCTTGCGGGTGATGATGAGGACGATGGGGACGGAGGGCCGGTCGCTGAACACCTCCGCCTTCTGCACCAGCGCCTCCCGCACCGCCCCGAAGGTGTTGAGGACGATGAAGGGGCGGCTGCCCACGAAGAGCCGGAAGACGCTGCCGTACGTCTCGGTGAGGCCGGTGAGGAAGACGTGGGGGGAGGCGGCGGGGGAGCGCCGGCCGCCGCCCCGCACCTCCACCGCCCACCTCCTCAGCAGCGGCGGCGGCAGCAGGGCGAAGCCGAAGTTGCCCACCAGCGGCCAGGGCGCCGGGCCCGGCGGCAGCCCCGGCGGCA
>Ga0065711_1041718_pt1 | contig 15929 bp, 9 predicted proteins | sample Hoacrofraction12_FD_59098 | JGI IMG/M metagenome (GOLD analysis project Ga0065711, IMG submission 59098) | Hoatzin crop microbial communities from Cojedes, Venezuela - Epithelial fraction 12 v2 (version 2) | ecosystem: Host-associated > Birds > Digestive system > Esophagus > Crop | place...
CCCCCCCCCGCCCAGTACAGGAAAGTTATCATCAAATTGGAGCAAGTTCAGCAGAGGCCACCAAGATGGTTGGGGCTGGAGCACTTGCCCTGTGAGGAGAGACTTGTTCAGCCTGAAGATGAGATAGCTTCAGGGGCACCTAACAGCAGCCCTCCAGTACCTACAAGGAAGTATTCAACAAGATGGAGCTGGTCTCTTTATAACGATGCATGGTGAGAAGGCAAGACACAGCAAGCACAAGTTGAAAGTATTTCATCTTCACACTGATGTAAGGAGAAAAATGTCCCCAGGAACAAAGTGAGGCAGTGGCATAGGCTGCCCAAGAAGGCTGTGCAGTCACCATCCTTGGAGTTTTTCAAGACTTGACCAGGGAAATCCCCAAGCACATAATCTAAGCTCGTGGCTGGGCCTCGTTGAAGAAGAAGGTTGGATTAGAGTCCTCCTGAGGTCCCTTCTGATCTGAATTATCCTACCATCTGAAAGAAAATTTCCTGGTAGAAGCAGTAATACAGCTGCAGCAATAATTATGGTTAAACAGACTGCCACATCATGTTTACAAAAAAAGGTTTTCCAAGATCAGGAACATTTCAGAATAATTTTCTTTCTAAACCCCTTCTTGTGATCTGTCCAAACTTTCTAAAAAAATGTTTTCCTATGGGATGAAATGAAAGCTGTTAGGAAATTGGTTTGCATAGAAAGAGGGGGGCAGTTAGAAGAAAATCAAGCATCGGGTGCTCAGCAGGTACTAATTGGGTGGTTAGTTGTGAAGAAACTGCTTCCCCCAGGTACTGAGATAAGGCAGCACAGAAGTGACTTGAAATATGGATGTGACCCAATACCTCCCTTTTAATTCAATCTTTTTCCAGCCCATCGCTGGAATTTACACAACGTTTTATTGACTATGGTATCAGAAGCTATCAATTTGCTGCAGCCTCATAAAAATAAAATAGTGATACAGAAGAGAAACTGCTGTGTCAGACACACTTCAGCTATTCCCAGTTTTCCTCGACCCCTTCATCTACCCTCTCATCATAAACATCACTATTCCGTTTGCCTCTTGCTGCTCTAACCATCAAAACAGGGAAACAAAAACATAGCCCAGAAGCTGTTAACACAAGACCCAGAAATGTGTCAAATATTCAGTGTCTGAAATATTTGTTGGCACCAACTAGTAGGAAGGAACAAAACAAGCAAGCAAACAGTGTAAAACCAGGTGTGCCTATGGGTAAGAGAGAGATAAAAGAAGAGCAAGAGTGTTGCCTCATACCATGATTGCTGTGGTAATTGCCCATTTTAAGGCATATTAGTGCAAACAGCTGTGAAAAATTCATATAAATGGTGGAACATAAGTAATACTCTTAATTAAAAAAATTACAAGTTTTTTTCTTTTGAAGGAGTTAAATGTATTTTGCTCATCGTGCTTGATCCCTTATGGCATGAATATCTCCCTAGGAACAGTAACAGGGGTGCACAGTAACTGTTTATCCCTTGGTTTAATTACACGTGTATTAAAAATACCTTGGTTCAGTGAGTTCGGTAGTATGTTTTGGAACAATACCTTCATTTTGGCCCTGAAAATCATAGACCTTCTGCAATCTGATGCTGTTTTCCATATTTTATGCATGGCCACATGTCAAAGACAGTGCATTTAACAAAAAATAAAATAGCCTGGTTTTGGGGAGTGGCTTCTGTTGTGACTGTGCAAAGTGTCTCTGGTAAAATATATTTAGTGGTGGGAGCTGCAGGTGTTTGGACAAAAACGATTGCCCTGGGTGACTCGAAGCCACGATGAACCACCACATATTATTTTCCATAAAGAGACAAAAATGTTTAGGACAAAACATAAGATGGGATCCTAATATTGTATTTTAGCGTCTGCACCTAATAACAACTGGAGGGGAAGCCCTGAAGCATGGAGCCCCTGTAAGCCTCATCGTTCAAACTCTGGGACTTGCAAACTTGCAAGATTCCCCAGGAAGTTTCAAGCCCTTCAGTACATGCATTTGCTGATGAGAATTGTGCCCTTAAGTATATGCCCAAAGAGATAAACTTTATGCTGTATGCCAACTTTACGATGTGATAAAAGTTTGTGTTTGAGGTACCTTACTGATTGTCTGTTGGGTGGAAGAAAAAGAATAAAACAACCAATTAAACAATAGCTCTCCTATCTGTAATGTAGCTTACCTGGTAACTGAAAAATGGCCCCCATTTTTCCCTCCCCCACCTATTTCCATGTAGCATTTCAAGAACTCTGTCCAAGAATATCACTATATGAAAAAAAACATCATCTCAAAATTATTAAAATCTCTGTGGGAATTCATGATTAATTTTAAGGCCTGGCAGATTAAAATACATTATTATGTACACTCTAGTGCATCCTTTCAGATATTTTCAGAATCTGATTTTGCTCTCTTGATACACACCAATGATTCTACATGTATCTAGTAGATTGCAAGGAATAGATTAGCATTAAAGAGGCAGTATTGTGTTGTTAGGTTGTTATGTGTAACTTGTGCTCATACATTAAGAAAAATGTAGCTGGCATTCCCTTGGACATGACCAGACCCCTTAAAAAAAGGAGAGAATTATTAATGGTTGGTTGTAATGCATTTGTAGAGCACTTCTGAAATTTTGACCTTTAGTACATTAACTGGCTGTTTTTATCCAGCTCCCAGGCAGAGTAAGATCTACAGTAGCCTGCTTAGGAAATGGAAATAATGGGCTTATTAGTAGAACTTGTTAAACCTTCAGTTTCTGAACGTTCTACCTTTAGCTCTGGACCTAGCTTTGCAATGAATCTATCACTCCTAGACAGCAAAAATCAACAGCATTCAACATCAAGAAGACAGAAAAAAAGTGTTTTTTTATTTGGCACAGACTGAGCAAATTGATCATTACTGCTAAGTCATTCCTTCACAGTTTAGCTTTGTAAATGTTAAGGTTCCAGCTTCAGCCCCCAGCAGCTGTTGTATTTCTGAGTAGATGTGTGACGACCTATTTAGCACCTATTTTCCACCATTCAGAAACATCTTTGTCCTCCATTCTGACAAGGTAAGTAGATAGAGCTCCTTAAGCCTTTTTTCATTAAGGAATGTTTTGTCCTGTAATTCTAACGTAACTATCTTTGACACTCTTCCATGTTCCATCCACAGTTTGGTATCAACCTGTCTGAACTGTGGGCATGTAAACAGGACAAAGGATTTTGACAGCGTTACGACTGACATAACCAATCCTTCTGTCACCGTATTGTCTCCTGTTTATACACTCAGAGACTGCACCGAGTGCAGGACCGGACTGGAGTTCACGCACAGTTGACCAGCCATCATGATTCCCATCTTTTTCACTGCCTCTGTTCTGAAGATGTCCCCTCTCTTTCAAGTACTTGCCCCCCAGACACTGCACATACAACTTCACTGAAATTGTACTGTTTGTTCCCGCCCATTGCCCTAGCAATCAGACACTCCCGCAGCAGAGATCTCTCCAGGTCATTATTTAACATGGCCCCAAATGTCATGTCATCTGCACACTTTACCAAAACGATTTTGTTTTCTCCCATGTCACTGATAATGTTAAATGGTATACAGCCAAGAACCAATCCCTGCAGAACCCCACTAACAACAGAGTCAGTGGTGATTGTTGATTACAATTACATTTTGAGACATATCTATTAGCCAGTTTTAATGTATTTAACGTGTGTCACATTGTTTTTGTATTGCTGTTGTCCGTTAATCAAAATACTTTGAAGGACCAGGTCAAATACTTTACAAAACTTGAAGCATACTACATCAGTATAATTATTAACTAAATTAATAATCTCATAAAAAAATGTTAGGAAGATAGTTTTACAAGAACTGTTTTCTATAAAACCATATTAATTGTCACTATTCACACTACATTATCTATTAATAAAATCCTGTGTCAAAGATCGCATTTCAAAACTCTGGACTGACATCAGACTGAGAGGCCTGGAGCTAATGGGCTGATCGTACTTACTCTTTTTTAAATACTGGTACAATGCTGCCTTTCTGTTCCTCCTTGGCAACATCTGGATTGTTTCAAAAATTATTGAAAATCAATGCTAACCATCTAAAGATGTCCTTGGCTAGCTCTAAATAAAACGTGATAATTTTAAACATCTAACCTTTGTAATGACTGCCTACCATCAGCCTTACATACTGTCAGGAATGCTGGGAAATAGCTCAGTGGGAGTTTCATATCATAGGAATACAGACCTACTTTTTTACCCAAATGAAAGAGAGATTTCTTGAATGCTTACACCCTTTTATATTATAAATATTTATTCTAGCATTTCCATCTACTTCTTCAAAAACACCCTTCAGTTCAGGCCCTTTTATTCTTGTAAGTCTAAAAAGATTGTTCTTTTATTTTTCTTTTATCTCCTTTATCTGTAAATTTCCTCTTCGTGTCCACTAGCTTTATTATTCAGTTTTCTGTATTTTTCTGCTCTTAATGTATTTTTATTACTACCAGCATCTTATTTTTTTAACTTTCTCTTTTTGTTTTGGTATTTATAGGTGTTTATATTTTCATGATTTCTTAGCTCTTATAGCCTTTCTTCTGGACTTACATGAATTTGGTGGCTCAAATCTTTTAGGCTGTGTAAAATACACCTTTTCTAAAGCACCAGACAGATGTTTTGGGGTTTTGGGCTGTATTCTGTTTTCATATAACAAATGCAGTTTACAATCCTGAGCAGTTGTCAGATTTTATTTCAGACATAAATTTCTCTTCTTCTGTTAGATGAATTCCAGTATAACTTTCACCATCTTGGATACAAGCGGCTTTTTTTTTATTTTTCTGGAAGTTATGAAGTTGTCATCCATGCTTTTAAAAAATTCCTTTTAAAGGACATTTTAGTTCTACTAGCCAGATACTTCCTGCACATGTCAATCAGATTGAAATCTGTTCCTCTAATACAGCTTTTTTTTCCCCCTAAATCTTATACATAGAAAGATGTTTAAAGGACTGGCCATCCTGTTCTCTTGTGTGATTTGGTAGCCCAGAGTAGATGTCAGTTGTCACTTTCATCTTGTTCCTTATCTTCTATACCTTTGATCACAAGAATTTGAGATCATTTCCTTTAGAGCTGCTAATGACTCCGAAGCAAGTACTCGTGTACTTGACGCAGGTGCTTTTCTTTCTGTTCCTTTGAGTGCTTTTTTCCTATTCCTTTGCTGATCTAGTTCTTAAAAAAAAAAAAAAGAAAATCTTACCATACCACATGAAGTTCTTACTATTTCATAATAACCACTAGGTCAAATAAAAAAGGTATTTGAGAAGAGGACTGGGATTTAAAATCATGAGTTCTATTGCTGTTGAGTCACAGAAACATTTTCTGCATAGCTTTACTTGTAGACTCAGGACATTCCCAAATCAGAGGGACCGTCCAACACGTGCTTTGGTCTCATCGCACAAAGACATAAGTAGTAGCAAAGTGCAAGACAATGCAGAATCAGGCTAAAGTGAGGGTAAATTACACACAGTGTTATTTTCAATTGTGGCTCCCTCTCTGGGTCTCTCAGCCTCTGGTATCTGAGCAGCAAGAAGGCATCTGCACTATCAGAGACACTGCACATCTCATTTCTACTGTAACTTATCAAGACCTCTGAAGTGCAAACTCTTGGGCTGAACTTCATTCCCTCCTCTCTCAACCTTAGGTGTCCTCAAGGTAGAAGTCAAATATTGGCCATGTGAACTCCACCTCCAATCTCTAGTCATGAAGTGAAACTAGAGACTGTTTTCTCTTGTGTGGCTATTTTCTTCCCTATGCTTCATTGCACCTGCTTCTGTGAAGCAGAAATGGTGATAATAGCGGGTGTAGAGAGATAATACTGTAAGGGCTCTGACATCTGAAGGGATGAGCACTGTAGAAGTATGATTATGGGATGTGCCCCTGCAACTCCAGTGGTACTATGACAAAATGTATAATGTCACCTGCTGTGAAGGTCAGGAGCGCTGATGACACTTAGCATCTTGCAGGAACTGACCTATTGTCACCCATTACATTCTTTTTTTTTTGATTTCCATTACCTTGCAGATAAGTTATGTCTGTGTCTTAGCTAGTGTAGCTCTGAAGAAAACCTCTCCCTCCTCTGCCTTTCTAATTTCCTGAACCTTGGATCTCAGCTGGGTAGCCCCAGAATTTTGGATGATCCCCACAGCTAAGCAGATAGAAGGGGCAGGGCAGCTTTATATCCTGTCAGCCTCCCATAATGACAAGTTTGACTGCATGGGCAAAAGGAGGGAAACAACCTGCACTTCTTCAATCAGAGAAATAATGTATGTATTGCTAAATAAGGGTTGGAGAAGCTACTGTGCAAGGCATCAGATCTTGGGTTAGAACAAATTTGTGACACTCGCTTGCTACCCAGATCTGAGACTTGCATCCTTACTACACTTGTTCAATGAAAGACGAAGCTGATGGGCTGTGGGCTGATGCGGTATCCTGTGCCACAGAGATCATGTCCTCACCAGCAACCACAGGAGAACTAGAGAGCCAGGAAAAATGACACAATGGTAGGGCAGTGATACAAGGTCAGTCTAGACACAGGAAAGAAAACAGAATTAAATCAACAAACAGGTATAGTGGTCAATTTTTGAGACATGTCTGAAGGTTTGCTTTTGAGCTGTACTGCAAATTAACTGAAAAGCTCTTTTATTTCTTTTTATTTTCTTGGTTATGTGGGTCAGAGACTGAAGAAATGTATGCAAGAAAGTAAGAGGGAAAACTGAATGTAATCAGTCACAAAATGGAAATGAAGATTTATAAAAGAACATGAGAATCTGTCAATAATGCTTATAATCACTTTGATTTATAAAAAAAAAATAATTCTGGCATTATTGTATATTGTATTGACGTGAAATATCTTGAAGAATTTTTTTTTCTTTTTCATTAAAAAAAAGCCCTGCAAGAACTCAAACACTTTGCAGTCTGGATTCTTTCCTCCACAATAAAAATGGCTGAATCTTTTTTCAGTGTAGAAAAACTGAGATCAACATACTGCACTGTCTCCTGCATCTCCAGGACTCTATCCGCTTCAGATAGACCTCCCCTTCCTGCCAAACATGTAAGACCTCGTCTTCTCCACCAATGTGTTCATGCCTGGGTGGAAGGTACCATTATTTTGTGCTGCTGCTTTGCACCAAAACCAAACCTCAGTTTCATCTGCCAGGTGAGAAGGAAGAAGTTTAGGTATACAGTGTCTGCAGTGACTCAGTAGGTGCATTTAGTCCTTAGCAGCTTAAATATCTCCACAAGGAGTTTCATCCTGTGTACTTATCTGTCAGTGACCCAAATGGACTAGAGAGGAGGGATCTGGGCAGGGAGGAGGTCAGGGTGTGGAAGTTATAGTCCTCGTGTCAGGAGGTGATCAGAAAGCTGATGCTGTGCACTTTCCTGCTCCTCAGTGAACTGATTCACTTTGAATGGTTCATTTATTTATGTGACCATCTAGGGGGAAAAAGTCTTTAATTGCAGGCTCCATAATGTGTTCTTCACATTAAATTCCAAAGTGCTGATTTCAGTTGATTCTGTTTAGAGGTCCATATAGTTTCTTTGGTAAGCTGTGCTCATTCTTTAACTCTCTTGGTTTTGGTGACATTATATTCTTTATAGCAACACAAATCACCTTTGGAAGGCAGTTAAATATTATTGACCCTCTTGTACGCAGGAAAAAGAAGTTATAGCACTAAAAAAAGTAATGTAAACTTGCCCCAGTACAATCTATGTAGGGATAAAGTATAATTAAATATAGGAATGAGAATATTTTTGTATTTTGGAAAATGAAGAATCTTCTTAAGCCCTAGTGTTCATGGACGAAGATCCATATTTTGGGAAAGGTAGGTGTACTTCCCTTTCCTAAGCCAAACTTGGACGCAGCATGCAAGACTTGTTTCTCAGAGGTGATCTATGATTAGTTGCTTTGAAATTCCTCCCACAAGAGCTTGAATATCCAAGAACTGTGCAGTGCTGTTTCCTCATCCCTCTTCCCACCCTTCAGTGAGTTGGTTTTTTGCCCCCAAAAATATTATCTTTCCATGTCTTTCAACTGCTTTTGTAGCTGTTCTTACAATAACCAGGAACAACTGTTCAAAAGGCGATCCAAATACTTAGTCCTTCGCTGCAGCCAAAGATCAGTCTCCAGAGTGCAGAGAAACCTCCACGAGGACTAAAAAGCAAAGATCAGTCTTTGAAGGTCGGCTTTTCCCTACGTTAGATATTAGTTCTTCAGGAAACAAAGTACTGCCAAGGATTGTTCTGACACAAGGATATTTATTAACGAGCAAACTTGCTCACATCTCCTTTCCGGAAACCCAAATGTTTCATATGACACGTGACTCATCTTCTAGGTTGTGAACTACACTTAACGCTCTTTTAAAGGTGCTAAAGTTGATTCTGTGACAGAGAAAAAAACAGTAAGGTGATCTTGTTGTGAAGCTCAGGATTTTAAAAGCATATTAACTGTACTTTTTAGATAGTCAGAACTTAGTGAACCATTGAAAGTGACCCAGTTCATTGAGTGGAGCTGAACAGATGGAATTCCAGCCTCGCCATGCTTGGGTGACTCTCTGAAAAATAAAAAATCTTCCTTCAAAGCCATCTCCACAATCTTCCTGCCTCACACATGTAACATTTGGGGACGTTCTGGTCACTTCTCAGTTCAGCTCACCATGTTTTGGGGTACAGCAGGTGACAGACTCTTAGCATTGGGCTATTGCTTGGGGTTTTTCATTAGGGCTTTTAAAACTTCTGCTGTTTTATTTCAGACTTAAAAAAAAACCCCAGTCCTGTAGTATGATCCTTGTTTGTTGGGAAATGTTTCACCAGGCTCTAGCCCCTGAAATGCAATGGCTATTTTTCCCTTTATCATTTGACTTGCCTACGACCAAATGCTGACAAAAATATCTACTACATTTTTGTCATTTACAGCAAGCCCCTTGCTCAGCAGCTCTGAGGGACATTGTAGCCTCGTGGCTGCCAGACAGAAACCACCAGCACCGCCTGTGAGCTGGCTGCTACAGCAGGGACATGAGAGGGAAGATAAAGTAATTGTGGGGAAAATAAGAATAAATATGGTCAGAAAGCTGTCATCACTTCCTGTGGGACAAAAGCAGAGAAAAATGATGGATAGAAGGCGTTGGGTAAGGTATTGATTTGCTAAATCAGAGCTAAGCGTGGCAGAGACCTCCTCTTGGAGCTGTAGTATTGCAAGTTCTCATAATAGCAAACTGTCCATGGCTCTGATGCTCATGGACTGACAGCAAGAAGCAAGCTTGGGTGAGGCGGGCTTCAAGCTAAGTGCAGGAAGGTGTGCACAGAAATACTGTAGGGTTTTAATCTTCCCACATGCCTGAATACCTCAGAAAACTGTCTCCATTTCAGATTCATTCTGAAGTGCCTCTAGCAAGCTCTCCATTTCTCTTGGTTAGGAAAGTTTTAGGGTCTTGGTGTTTGTTTCTTTTATAGTAGACTGGCAGCTTATTGATTAGATATGGCTTGGGAAGAGAAGGACCTGTACTAGTACGTCAAAGGGTGACTATGAAAAATCAGCGCGCCGAAGCCATGCAACCTGGAACATGTCAGATCAGATAGCTGTGGCACAGTTAGCGAAATACTCATCCACTGTACAAGGCAAAGGCATAATCTGAAGTAGTGAGGTGATTAAAACCCCCAAAAAAGGAGCATGGTCTTGGCAGGTGCAGAGAAGGGCTGGAAGGCTGGTCAAGGGAATGAAGACCCTTTTGTATGTGAGACCAGAAGGTGTTCATCTGTGTGAAACACAAGGGCTCTGAAGAGATTTTTCTCCTCTGGCTATGTGCATCCATAAGGCAACAAAAATTACAAACATGGCGATGGAGAAGAGCTGTTTAATTTAAAGGACAGTGTTGACAGAAGCACACATGGGTATAGGCTGGTTGGGAGGGTTTCTAGGCAACTATAAAGTGGCTCTGAACCCCTGAAGAAAGTTCACTCCCTTCCTGCTAAACCGGGCCAAGCAAGAGCCAGTAGAGCTCAGTGGGTATACCTGGCATGGCTTTACACAAGGATGGGCTCCCTGACCCAGGAGACCTTCTACTCCAGTCCCTGTATAAAGATGCCTGCACCTGTAGCTAGTAGCTGGTATTCTTCCTAGCAGAGACATCTCAAAAAAGAGACAAAATCTTCTCTTTTCCAGGTCGGTGTGACAGCCCACTCAAGAGGCAACGCAGACCAGGTTTTGTCACCACCTTTACTATAGTCTTTCAGCAGCTGAAGGGCTGTTACTCAAATGCGTTTCATCTGCAATTTGTTCACTGGCTTTTCTTTAAGAACAGGTCCCTGAAGTCTGTCTATGTGGTAAAAGGAGACAGTAGAGGTACCTGTAATCTAATTAACCCCTGTACCAATAACAGTTGCTAATAAACTTAACTAGGTCCTTGGCATGTGCACAAGTTCTTGTCTTCCTGGAAAGGTTTTAATCAACTTGTACAAGTCTCTTCTTCTCCTGTTCTACTTTGTGTGTACAACAGATTACAGATAGCTCTGCTCCATGCAAATGGCTGAAGCCACATCTGTAGCAGCACTGTTCATCACACAGCCTTGGTCAGCAGCCCCTCTCGGACAGGCACCCAGTGCTGAGTCATGAGCACATCTGCTCTTTTTTGGGGAGTTGGCAGAGATACCTGCTGTGTTACCTCCTGACTGAACCAAGAAGGCAAATTAAACACAATGAACTTATTGATCATCAAAAATGGTAACTCACAGGAGAGAAGTTCTCCTCTGGCAGAGGAGTCAGCTACAGTCAACTCAGACTATAAAACACTGGAGGATGCTCCAGTGGCTGGATGAGGTTTATATCCATCCCCTGAACTCACCAAGTACTCCTGTTTAGGGTTTTATAAATGTTAGGTGAGCCACTTCGTAGCCCTGTGGTAGGCAAGAATCATACAGGGTTGTTACCGTACACTACTCTGTGGCAAAGCTTGGGGTAATGTGGCCAGACGGGGTGTTGGGGTAGCCTGACTACTGCCTCACAGCCCCATTTTCTGTCCTGTCTGAACTGGGACACTTGACAAAAGACTGTCCTGGCTACGTTGCTCCACGCAGCCCCTGAACCTTGCAGCAGGCACCCTGCAGTCTGGGGGGCAGCCAGCACCTGCTCCCCACCATCGGCACAGCCAGGATTCAACTCGCCAGCTCATAACCCCTTGGATATGCTTTCCTTGCCGGACATAGGTCAAGGGAGGCATTGCCGGCCGCCCCTGTCCAGAGCACCTTCCCCTCTTGGTGGGCTGCAAATTCTCTTCTGGAGGCAAATAACCTTTGCTAAGCCTCTGCCCCAGCCACGGTGGTATCCATTTAACCGATAAAGAGACACAAAATGCAATCATCTTCTTTGATCCAGCGGGAAGCTGGACAAGGAGAAACTATCCCCAGTATATTACTGCCTGGCATGAGCCTAGTAAGTGTTATAATTAGGTGGCATTAATTAGTGCTGGAAAAGACTGTCATGTTTTATACAAAGCCTTTGGCTAAAAGATAGGAGTGGAATACTTTTCTTGAAAAATTTCCATGTATATTTTCTTGTTTTACTAGTAGGGATTTTTAATCAGTTGAATGAACTTGTATGTACTAGTTAACTTTGCTGGAGTTTAGTGGTTGTATTTAAAGCAGATTTTATCCTAGAATGATATTAATTTGATAGGATCCCTGATCTGTAAAACCATTGGTTATCTTGGTCTCTCCTGATAAGAAAAAAAAAGTGCCGAGGGTTTCCAGTTGGTGAGCACATTTGGGCAGAATCTTTCACACGTCACAAATTGCAGATGGGAGGCAGTGATCTCGAACATGCAGTCACATTGCGTGACCATCTGACACCTTCCATTTAGAAAAATAATACTTTCCTCACAGCATACGCTCCCTGCTGCAACCAGCACCAAAAATTATGCCTGGGAGAGCTGTTCCTCCTAGACTAAGGTCTTAAATATTTCTTAGGCTGCTTTTAAAAGATTCATGCAGCAGCACCACCTCACTCACATCCTGCTAAACCACAGAAAATACTGAAATTCTTCCCTAGACAGTGTTAATCACAAAATAGCTGAAAAGAACAAAAGGGGGAAAAAGACAGCAGGAAAATTATGTACTCACACTGGTGAGGTGAACAATGGAAAGCTCTTGTATGTGTAATTCAAACATGCCCATGTAAAACATCACATGGAGTTATTTCCTATCGCTACCAGTTTCTCAGCTGCATAAAATCCCACAGTTGTGGGGAAGTTCAGCTTTCAAGCACCCTGGTTTTGTGCATAATTCCTTTTGACAATGTGGTGCACTGACGCTCATTCATTTGAAATAGCAATGACCATTTCAGGGTGTCCTTTGCTATATATTGAGGTGTCAGTAGTGATAAAAAAAATCTTTACTGTTTAAGGACAAAGCCATGTGAGTTTAAAGGCTGACATCTCGTACTAGCCTATTGTGTCTTCTTTGTTACTATGTCCCAGTAAATACCAAGAATAAAAATTAACCAGCATGTATTCTTTCTACCCAAATTACAAGACTGACTAGGAACATGTTTTTTAACCCATGATATTCTCAGCAGTACGGTGCTGAGACCCAAAACAAGGAGGCACCTTCTGCTGTCCTACCTGACCTTCCCGAGTGTAGCTATCTTAAAGACTGGGCCATGTTTTCCCATTCGTCTGCCGAGCAGCCGTGCCCCAGCAGCCACACCAGCCAAGCACTTAATTTCTGCAGAGTTCCTTCCTCCCCACATCACACCATCACCATCCCGTATCCGTGTTCAGTCTCTGTGTTCCCAAGTGCCACTGATATCCATGAAAAAGAGGTCTTCATGTAGCTGTTAAAATGTGGGTGTCTTCCTAGAGAGTGGGGCACTGGTTGGTTGCTGTACTGGTGAAATTTAACAAGCTGACTGTAGTGCAAACATCTCTCCCGAGGATATGCCCCTCTGGCTGCCATGGATGTGATGTGAGCCACAGGACAGCCCTGCAAGTCTCTCACACACTCCTTGGAGGGCTAAGTCAGGCCCCAGGTCATGTCTCTTCCCAACATCCTAGCAGGGACTCCTCCAGCCTCCTGGAGTTTTAATGACAGTTTTGTCTCGTTGCAGATTTCTGGCCGTCAGGGCTGGCCTGAGCTCACCAAGCAGTGTTACAAACACCTATCATGCAGAAATAGCAATTAGTGTCTGCCACCATGGGCCAAGTTTGAACTCACGGACGAGAGAAGAGAGGCTCTGTCTTCTCCCCTGTCTTCTGTCAGTGTTTCAACATCCCAAGCCCTTAATCGGCTCTTTGAGAGATGAACTGCTCTGAGCTCTCATCTTGTACTTTCTAGCCCTGGCTTCCATGGACCTTCTTCTGCCCACAGCAACCTCTTCTGCTAGGTCCTCCTTGCCAAGCAGGTGCCATGCTGCAGCTTCCTGAAGGCTTTGTGCTGCTTCCACAAGGCACACACGACCTCTGAGCACAGTGTTATGCCCTTCTTCACTCCTGGCTGAGCTCACAGGATGATGAGTACCCTCCTTTGGCAAAGCAGCGTGTCCCACACCTCTAGTGCTGAGGCTACATGCGGCGTGTAGGTGGTATGTCTGCACCAGGACCTACAGGCTAGAGAAGTGCCATGCATGGAAGCTGGGAGGACAGGGAAGCACTGGTTGATGGCAGACAGCCAAGACTGAAGTGAGGGAGACGTGCAGCTGCTTAACTACTCCTCTAGCCCCTGCTGTGGATGTGCATGCTGCCGTGGCTGGTACCAGCAGGTCTCTGTGCAGCCTCGCAAGTGGGTCTCACCTGTGTGGTGTCTGGTGAGACAGAGGCCCCTTCAGTCCCTTCCACCAACAACCATGCTGTATATGCTGCTGCTTGCTAGCCCCACAATTAGCTCCTCCGTCACGGGACTGCCTCATCCAGCTTCTGGTAGAGCAGGGCTTGCAGTTTTAGGGTGTTGCAGGATCGGTCTAAGGGTCCACTTTGGGTGCCAAGACAAAATTTCTCCCGTCAGAGCCAAAAGTGTCAGATTCAGATGTATCTCCCTCCTGGGAGGATTTAAGCTGAATACGGACTTCAACGTTTTGTTTTAACAGTTTATAGGCACCTATTTAGATCACCGCAGCCTGTGACTGTTGCTTAGTAAAGATTACTAGGAATCATAGTAAGGATTGCCTCAGGTTTTGTTCCCAAAACCAAAAATCAAGTCGTGGTCCTAATGCTCATCAGAGGAAAAAAAAGACCCAATGACTTCCCAGAACGAAGCACAAAAACAAGGATGGCCAGAAGGCTGAGGGAGGTGATTCTGCCCCTCTAGTCTACTCTGGTGAGACTCCATGCAGAGTACTGCATCCAGCTCTGGAGCTCTCAGCACAGGAAAGACATGGACCTGTTGGAGCAGGTCCAGAGGAGGGCCACCAAAATGATCAGAGGGCTGGAACACCTCTCATATGAAGAAAGGCTGAGAGTGTTGGGGCTGCTCAGCCTGGAGAAGAGAAGGCTCCAGGGAGATGTGATTGCAGCCTTTCGGTACCTGAAGGAGGCTTATACGAAAGTTGGAGAGGGACTTTTTACAAGGGCATGTAGTGATAGGACAAGAAGTGATGGCTTTAAATTAAAAAAGGTAGATTTAGATTAGGTATAAGAAAGAAATGCTTCACTATGAGGGTTGTGAGACAGTCATACAGATTGCCCAGAGAAGTTGTGGGTGTCCCCTCCCTGGCAGTGTTCAAAGCCAGGCTGGATGGGGCTTTGAGCAACCTGATTTAATGGAAGGTGTCCCTACCTATGGCTGGGGGAGTGGAACTAGCTGGTCTATAACGTCCATTCCAACCTGAACCATCTTATGATTCTACAATGAGCCCTCTTTCCCTGTGGTGGTACTGCCTGCAAGGACGAGCCCAGGGGGATGCAGAATGAGAGCCAAGTCCTCCCTGTGGCTCAGGACAGCCTGTGTTACTTTGGGGCAGATGGTTGTATATCCGAAGCCCAGACTTTTCCCCCTTGAATCCCACTTTTCTGATCTGTTAGCTTAAAAATTGTGACCTGCTGCTTATATCTCATCCTTGCGCCTGCCAGGAGTCATCGCTGTGTCTGGATCAGGAAGGCTGAGCCAAATGGTGAATTTGTCTCATTATCTCCTTGCCGAAAACTTACAAGCGTTACTCATTCTTGGATACTTGTAGTATTTATGCTTTTGCTACCCGGAAGATTAGCTCAGGCACAGCAGAGCTCAGAAGACAAACCCATCTTTTGGCATTAACTTAGCCTGGGCTGGCTGTCATTTTACAGTAGTTGCACAAAAAGAGTAACTAGCAACAGCACTTACAAATCATAGATTATATTGTATTGGTTTAGCTCATATTGTTTGCTTTAAATTTATACCATGCTTTAAATGCCAGCCATTAAAATTATTAGGGCAAGGTTTGCCCTCAGTTTACAACCCCTCTCCCCAGCAGCTCATAAGAGAAGCTGCTGCGCGGTTGTCCTCATCTCTCTTTAGTTGTGCAGTAGAAGTCAGAGAGAGTGTCCAGAGATTCATAACACAGCCTGGAGGTGTTTCACTTCCAGACAAGATTTCCACTTGGAAATCCAGGTACAGAACCAGGCGAAGTGCATTAGAAAGCTGCATTTCATTTGATCCACCTATTCAACCCACCCTGACCCCCACCCTAAATCCTGGACATCTGTCTGGGTTCAGTGATGCAAAAGGGAATGAAGGACTAAAAAGCCCCATGTGGAGGAACCAACAAGGAAAGGCGCACTGCTGGACTTTGTATTAACAAACAAGGAGGGACTGGTGGAGGATGTGAAGGTTGGAGGTAGACTCGGCTGCAGTGACCATGAAATGGTCAAGTTCAGGATCCTGTGTGGAGGAAGCAGGGCAATAAGCAGGATCAAAACCTTGGACCTCAGGA